>JADMIO011107794.1_pt1 | contig 13635 bp, 12 predicted proteins | sample 8958161 | NCBI WGS metagenome assembly JADMIO01 (sample SAMN16585339, study PRJNA669376) | soil metagenome | isolation source: Crop rotation soil | place: USA: Cullars Rotation, Alabama | collected 2011 | reverse complement strand
CTGCGCCAGGGCCGAGCGCCCTGCCGGAAAACGGAGCGCCCTGCGCCAGGGCCGAGCGCCCTGCCGGAAAACGGAGCGCCCTGCGCCAGGGCCGAGCGCCCTGCGCCAGGGCCGAGCGCCCTGCGCCAGGGCCGAGCGCCCTGCCAGAATCGGGAACGCCCTGCGCCAGGGCCGAGCGCCCTGCCGGAAAACGGAACGCCCTGCGCCAGGGCCGAGCACCCTGCCGGAAAACGGAGCGCCCTGCGCCAGGGCCGAGCGCCCTGCCGGAAACCGGAGCGCCCTGCCGGAAAACGGAGCGCCCTGCCGGAAAACGGATCGCCCTGCGCCAGGGTCGAGCGGCCTGCCGGAAACCGGAGCGCCCTGCCGGAAACCGGAGCGCCCCGCGCCAGGGCCGAGCACCCTGCCGGAAACCGGAGCGCCCCGCCGGAAAACGGAGCGCCCCGCCGGAAACCGGAGCGCCCCGCCGGAAAACGGAGCGCCCCGCCGGAAAACGGAGCGCCCCGCCGGAAAACGGAGCGCCCCGCCGGAAAACGGAGCGCCCCGCCGGAAAACGGAGCGCCCTGCCAGAAACGCGCTTGGCGAGGCCGACGGCTCCCTCGCGGCGTTGGAGGGCGCCGCCGTACGTCACGTCGCCTCCACGGGGCGTGACGTTGGTCGCCCCCGCCCCTCCCACGCCCCTGTCGCACGCATCCGGCCATCCGGGAGCGTCGAGATCTTGCTGCGCCACGGCCCGGCCCTGTTCAACCGGCCGCCCCGCGTTATGAAGAGGAGGTCCCACCCAATCTCCATGCTCTTTCGCCCAGGTGACTCCGTCGGCCCCTACGTCGTCCGCAGCCACGCCGGCGCCGGTCGCGCGTCGGAGCTGTTCGTTGCGACCGCCGCGGGGCAGGAGGAGGAGCTGCTCCTCGAGATCATGGCGGCGCCGGGGGCTGCCAAGGAGCGGGAGCGGTTCGCGCAGCAGGGGCAGGTACTCGCGCTCGTCAAGCACCCCAACGCTGTCCGGATCCTCGGGGCCGGGGCGCTCGACGACGACCGGGTGTGGCTCGCGCGGGAGCGCTTCCCGGCGCGGACGCTGGCCGAGCGGCTCCAGGATCGCACGCAGCCGCCGCTGGACGTCCGGCTCGGGTGGATCGAGCAGGTGTGCTACGGCCTCGACGCCGCGCACAGGGCTGGGATCGTGCACCGCAACCTGTGCCCCGAGAGCATCCTCATCGGGCCGGGCGACATGGTGAAGATCGACGGGTTCGCCTACGCCCGGCTCGCGAAGGTGGGCGTCGTCACCACCACCGACCACGAGGTGGGGAGCACCGCCTACAGCTCGCTCGAGCACATCCGCGGGGAGGAGGTCGATGCCCGCGCCGACCTCTACTCGCTCGGCGTCCTCTTGTTCAAGCTCGTGACCGGGGTCCATCCCTTCGGCCGGGAGCCGGGCAACGTGATAGAGGCGGTCAGGTTCCACGCGGAGGGGACGCCGGTCCCGGTGCGTGCGCTTGCGCCGGACGCGTCCAGCACGCTGGAGGCGCTCTTGCTCTGGATGCTCCAGAGAGCGCCGATGAAGCGGCCCGAGAGCGTGCTCGTCGTGTGCGAGCGGCTGCGCCGGGAGCGGGATCTGCTCGGCAAGCCCCTCCTCCGCGAGACCCGCAACGCAGCGAAGGGAGAGAAGCCGCTCCCGTTCGCCGCCACGGTACCGATGCGGACGGCGAACGAAGAGGCGATGAAGGTCACCGTTGCGACGCCGCCCGGACAGGATCGCGACGCGCTGCTCCCGGCGGCGCGTGCGTCTGCGGCGACGGCGACACCGCCGGCCGTACCACCCGCCCCGCCGCCGGACGTCCAGCAGCCGCCGGTCGCCCCCCCCGGCGAGCCGGTGGTGTGGAGCGACGCCCGCCCGACGAACGAGCCGGTATCGCGCGACACGCGCGGATCACGCCCGACGACGCCGCCGTCGCGCTGGGCCCAGGTGGCCGCCGTCGGCGCCGGGGTCCTCACGTTCGCCGGGGCGGTGGTCGTCACGGGTGCGGTGCTGCTCGGCCGTCTGCCGGGGCTCCAGGGACCAGCCGGCAAAGCGACGACCGCACCACGACCCGCGGCGATCCCGCCGGCGCCGACTCCCGGGCCCGTCGCGGCACCTGCGCCCACCGCCTCTTCTTCCGCCAGGTCACCGGTCACGCTGACCCCGCCCGCCCCGCAAGCGGCCCCAAACCCCGGGCCCGCAGGGCGAGCCCCGACCCCGCCGGCCAGCGCGACGGCGCCGCGTCCCGCACCGTCCGCACGATCCCCGCGCGGGCGCTGATCCGATCCCGGCACCGTCACATTCTCCGAGCCCCCGAGGAGGTACCTTCATGTCCACACGACCGTCGCAGCAACCGGTCGCGTCCCCAGAAGCCGCTCCCGTGCCCGCGTTCGTCACCTCCTCCGGCGTGGAGATCCGCCAGAACCCCGCGCTGCCGGAGCCGCCCCCTCCGCCTCCGCCGATCGAACCGCTGCGGGACGGGCCGGACGCGGTCATCGTCCCGGAGGGTCAGATCCTCGAGGTCATCCCGCAGGAGATCCTCGATGCCGTGCTGGAGGGGCAGGCGTCGGACGTGACGCTGACCCCCGAATGGACGAGGGCGCGGGACGCCTTCGTGACGAAGATGCGGGGGCGCTGGGCCGGCGACGTGCTCGCGGCGCTGGCCCGCGAGGTCAGACGCATCCAGGACAGTAGCCCCATATCGGCGGAGGACCTCTGTCAGCTCGTCTTCATCGCGCTCAGCCGCAAGTTCGAGGTGCACGCGAAGGAGACGGGGAAGGCGTGGGCGCCCGAGAACGAGTGGAAGCCCGAGACCGAGAAGGGGTTCCTCCTCGGCGTCGCCCACAATCTCGCCTGGAAGCACGCCCGCGCCAAGGGGCGGCGCCCTGGCATCGAGCGCGGCGTGCAGACGGACGAGACGCCCGACACCGCCCTCGACCCGGAGGCATCCATCATCGCCCGTGAGGCGTGGGCGCGGTTCGATCGCGAGCACGCGCGCCTGGGGCTGACCCAGGTGGAGGCCGAGGTGTTCAAGTGCCGGGGGACGTATGGCCTGACGTTCAGGGCCATCGCGGGCGTGTTCAAGCGCAACCTCCCCACCGTCCAGGACCAGTACCGCCGCGCCGTGACCAAGCTCCGCGCCCACCTGAGCCCCGCCGAGCTGGCTGCCCTGCTCGGCGGCGCCGATGCCGAGGACTGACCGGCCCGGCGGGACCCCGCCGAACTTTTTTTCGCCGGCGCCATTAAAACCCCCCTCGGCCGGGGACTTCATGGACAGGGAGGCACGAAGCCGAACGGGCCCGAAGTGCCACTACCAGGGCGCCGCCCGGATCGCCCTGGCAATGGCGACTGGAGTGGCGCTCTGGCTCTCGATGTACCTGTTCACGCGCATCATGCACGAGAAGCGGATCAGGTGACCGGCCTGAGGCCGGCCCGGCTCGATGGGCCGCATCAGCGCTCGACGTTCAGTGGACGACGTAGAGCTGGGAGAAGCTCGCGGGGGAGAAGCCGCCGTTCATGAACTGGAGGAACGTGAGGCCGTTGTAGGCGATGAAGCTCGCGCCGTAGATCCGGTAGTTCTGGGCCGTCATCATGTACGAGTTCATGCCATAGGTGAACCCGCTCCAGTAAAACCCGGCGCTCGTCCCCTGGGTCAGGTCCAGGATGAGGATGGCGGCGTTGTTCTGGTCGGTCATGGAGGCGAGGTCTCCGCCGGAGTCGGCGCTCACGTACATGCCGTCGGAGCCCTGGACGAGGAGCTTCTGGTAGCTCGACGGGTTGTTGCCTCCGACGTACTCGGTGGCCCCGCGGGGGACGGCGGTGATGGTGTAGAGGGCGGCGCTGGTCAGCGTGGCGCCGCTCGCGTCCATGTAGTCGTAGCGCGGGACCGCGGAGTTCCACTGGTAGTTGGTGAGCTTGACCCACGAAGGCCCGAAGCCCTCGACGCCCGTGCAGCCGTTGCAGCCGTCGTTCTTGAAGCGGGTGCCCGCCTTGAGCGCGATCTTCGCGCCGCCCGGCAGCGGGCTCCCGTCCCAGGGCGTGAGGGTCACGCAGGCGCCCGTGTCGGTGACCAGGGTCTGACCGCTCGGGCAGCCGGACGCGGTCGTCTGGGGCAGCGCCATCCAGTCGAGGCGCAGGTCCTGGCCCCACCCGGAGCGGCCGTCCATCCGGGTGACGTTCGCCGTGAAGCCCTGGTTCGTGACCGCGCTGGCCGTGACCGCGAAGGTGTCGCCGTACGGCTCGCCCCGCGCGCTGAGGAGCACCGTGGGGGGCGCCGCGAACGCCTGGGGGAACGAGACCGTGATGGTCTTCTCCGCGGTCCCCGCTCCCTGGCTGCCCACGTCGGCGGTGCCGTCGACCGGCTGATAGGCCGAGAGGTCGCCGAGGCCGTCCCACGCCATCCAGTCGAGCTGGAGCGATTGACCCCATCCGTTGCTGTAGTCGGCGCGCCAGAGGTTGGCCGTGAACCCGGTGGTGGTGATCTGGGTGGTGGTGGCCGCGAAGGTGTCGCCGTAGTTCTCGCCGTGCGGCGTGAGCATGACGCGGGGGATCGACGCGAACGGCTGAGAGAAGGTGACGCTGATCGTCTTCAGCGCCGTGCCCGACTGGGAGCCGACGACGGCCCTCCCGGCCTGCGTGTGGGGCTGGACGGCCGGGGCGAGCGCCAGCCAGCCGAGCTTGAGGTTCTGCCCCCAGCCCACGTTGAAGCCGTCGGTGCGATAGTCGTTGACGTTGAAGCCGGTCGTGCCGATCACCGTGGAGGTGGCGGCGAAGGTGTCCAGGTAAGGCTCCCCCTGCGGGGTGGCGAGCACGAGGGGCGCCGCGCCGAACGCGCGCGGGAACGACACCGACGATTGCTTCAGCGACGTGCTCGATGGCTGATTGCCGATGACCCCCACGCCGACCTGCACGTCGGTCGCGGAGAACACCCTCTCTCCGGCCTCTCCGACGGCCTCGGGCTCCGTGTCCGCCGTCTCGAGGGACGCGCAGGCCGGAGCGAGGATCGCCAGCGTGGCGACCAGGGTGAGGGGGATGAGGTGACGAGCGTCGTTCGACGTGGACATGGAAAGGGCCTCCTCTGCGCCGCGGTCCGTCTCCGGAGGGCGCCTCTCGTGGTGCGCGAGCCGATCGTCGCGCTCGCCAGCTCCCAGAGCAGGATGCGTGCCGGCGCGGAGCGGCCGTCGCGCACGGGGAAATGCGCGCAGGATCGCGGCGAGCCGCCGCCGCGCCGCCAGCGCTGACGCGTCAGCGCCGCGCTGACGCGTCAGCGCCCGGCAGCGCGGCCCCGCAGCAGGGTCCTGTTCGGTCCGCCGCGCCGTGACCAAGCTCCGCGCCCACCTGAGCCCCGCCGAGCTGGCTGCCCTGCTCGGCGGCGCCGATGCCGAGGACTGACCGGCCCGGCGGGACCCCGCCGAACTTTTTTTCGCCGGCGCCATTAAAACCCCCCTCGGCCGGGGACTTGATAGACAGGGAGGCACGAAGCCGAACGGGCCCGAATGGGCGGGCCCGAGCAGTCTCGGGCATCCCTCTCTCACGCGCGCGCCCCGGCTGCCGCCGGCGACGCGCGCGAGAAAGGTAGGCCGCCATGAATTTCCAAGCAGGTCCGACGGTCATCGCCAGCTATCCCTCGACGCACGCCGAGTTCGGCGCGTACGCCCTCAACATCGGGGTCAGCCTCACGAACCACCAGACCCTCAAGAACCCGCCGGTGGTGCTGGACGACTACACGAAGAACGTGAGCGACTTCATCGCGTCGCTGGCACTGACGAGCACGGTCTCGACCACCGAACGCAACGAGATGGCGGTGCAGATCCACCGCTCCATCCGGAGCATCGTGGGCTACGTGCAGAGCGTCGCCGACACGATGACGAGCGAGGCCGCGTCCATCGCCCTCATCACCAGCGCCGGCCTCCAGGTGCGGAAGGTCGTCGGGCACAAGAAGCCCGCGCTCGCGGCGCGCTACACCGGCGTCTCGACCGAGCTGCTCCTCGTCGCCCTCGTGGTGGCCGGAGCCGGCGCGTACTACTGGGAGGTGAGCAAGGACAACGTGAACTGGACCGCGCTGCCCGAGACCCGGGACGCGCAGACCAAGGTCACCGGCCTGATGGTGGGCCAGACCTACTGGTTCCGCTTCCATGCCCTCACGTCCGCAGGCAAACAGGATCCGGTGGGGCCGATCAGCATCATCGCCCACTGAGGCCAGGCGAAATGCGCAGCACACGAGGTCCGGGCCGCGAGGGGCGGCCCGGACCTCATTCTTTTTCTGCCCCCCGCTCCTGCATCACCCGCGCGCGGCGGGCGGTGGCGGACGAGGGGATGGGGTGGCGAGGTCGGGTCGTCCGGTGGTAGCCCGCGAGCGGCGCCGCCGCGAAGCGCCGCGTCGCCTTGTCGAAGCCGCGGCGCATCTGCTCCTCCGAAAAGCTCTCCCCGAGGGGGTTGACGGCGGCACGGGCCTTGGCCTTTCCTTGCGCCATGGCGGCCGCCCCGGTCGATGAAGCGATCGTGCATCTCTACGTCGAGCGCGGCGCCCGGCGGTACGAGCGCATCCTTCCGACGGCCGCCGTGGAGGACTTCGCCGACTCGCTGGTGAGCGGCTTTCCCTACGGGAACGCAGTCTATCAGGCAATCCTCGCGGCCCTCCGACCTCGAGGCGTCTCACGCTGGGTCCCGCCTCCGCGCCCCGAGGCGCCGCTGCTCGACGAGGCCCAGGAGCAGATGCTCGATGCCATCGGGTTCGACGCCGAGGCGAAGCGTGAGGTGCGCGAGGTGCTGTCCGACGCGTTCACCGACGAGGCCATCGAGGCCGTCGATCGGTCCCTCGACCGGCTGAGGGAGCGCCTCGACCCCGGGATATTCGATCTGGTCCTCGATGCGTCTCATCAAGCGAGCCTGCGCATTCACTTCCACAGCCCCCCGCTGTCGGGGATCAGGAGGCTTGCGACCGCGCGCTCACCCGTTGGGTGGACATCGCGTTCGCGGCCTATTCGCCGACCTCATGGTCGGGCTCGCCAAGCCCGGCGAGCTTCAGGGACGCCGGAGCTTGTTCGCCGCCGTGCGCGCGTTCCAGGGGGCGGCTGGCCGGCTCGCGCCGGGCGATCACGCGATCTTCACGAGCTACTACCGCGACGACATGGGCACCGTCCTGGTCGCTGCCCTCCGCAACACCACGATCGACGAGGAGCGCGCGCGAAACGAGGGCTTCCTCGAGCGGCTCGCCGCCGCCGTCGGCGAGGAGACGCTCGAGGCCGGCGCGCCCACGACCCTCGCCGAGGGTCAGAAGGCGCTCGCATGGCTGGCCAAGTGGGTCGGACAACCCGACGAGCACCACGTCAACTGATCTCGTGCCCGACCCTGCCAGGAATGACGCGGCGCGCGCCGCGAGCGCCGCCTGCGCCGTGCCTTGCTTCGCCTCCTCGGGTCACCTGGAGTGGCCAGTGGACGACCACCGATCCAGGCCGGGCCGTCAAAACCTCCCGGTGAGCACGAGGCCGGCGCCGCCGGGCAGCGCGGCCGGGGCCACGGCTGCTGCGGGGGCCACGGCTGCCGCCGGATCCGACGGGCGGGGCTTGCCGAGGACGATCATGACCACGCCGGCCGCGATGCCGGCGGCCCCGACGATGAAGGTCGCCGTGCTGACGGCGGAGAACGTCTTGCCGGCGGTGGCGGCGTCGCGGGCGGCGGCGTTGCACGTGGGGGCGCAGTTGTCGTTGACGGCGTTCTTCTTGGCGATGGTCAGCGCGCCCGTCGTCGCGCCCACCACCAGGCTCGCCACGCCCACGCCGCCGACGACGAAGCCCGCCGTGCGCAGGCCGGAGGGGCCGCCCGCTTCCGGCGCGGCGTTGTCCCTGGTGAGCGGCGGCAGCACCGCGAGCACCTGACCCTGCTGGCCCTCCGCCAGCGTGACCGTGGTGCGGAACGAGACGCGCCCCGGCGCGTCGACCACGACTTCGTGGTCCCCGGGGTCGAGCCGCTGGGGGGTGGCCGCCGCCGCGGGGGCGAGGGCCACGCCGTCCACGAGGATGGTCGCGTTCTCGGGGGCGCTCCCGTCGAGCTTGATCGAGAACCGCGGGACGCGGCGCTCGAGGTCGGCCACGCGCTCGCGCGCGAGCTTGAGGCGCTCCTTGTCGCCGGCCAGCAGCGCGACGCCCTTGCTCCAGAGCGCCAGCGCCGCGACGAGGTGCGCCTTGCGCTCCTCGCACTGGGCGAGGTTCACCGTGGAGGCGGCGCGCGGAAGGATGCGCAGGCTCTCGGCGAACTTGGGGCAGCCCACGGCGTCGTCGCCGCGCTCGACGGCGGCGCGGCCCTCGCGGAACAGCGCCTCGGCCCGCTGCTCGTCGGTCTCGGCAGCGCGCGCCGGGGCGGCGACGGCCAGGATGAGTCCGAGGGCGCCCACGGACGATCCGCGGCCCTGGCGGCGAAGGTGCAAGGCGTCTCCTCTCGGCCCCCAGCGGGCCCTCCAGCGTGCGCGCCGCGAGGCTATCAAACGCGCCCTCACCCAACAAGAGCCGGGGATTTCGGTTGATGTTCGAGGGGCTCCGCCCCTCGAGCTCCCCCGACGAAATTCATCCCCCGCTACGCTTCGGAAGAATTTCGTCGGATTTCGAGGGGCTCTGCCCCTCGAGACCCCGGGAGGAGAATTCAGAACACCGCCCAGGGATCCTTCTTCGAGCCCTTGCCCTTCGCCGGCCTGGAGGCGGGGACGTTGCCCGTCGGGCCCGGCGAGGCGGGCACCGAGGTTGGGGCCACCGGGGTTGGGGTCACCGACGTTGCGGTCACCGAGGTTGCGGTCACCGGGGTTGGGGCCACCGGAGTTGAGGCCATCGGGGTTGGGGCCACCGAGGTTGCGGCCACCGAGGTTGAGGCCCCCGGGGTTGGGGCCACCGAGGTTGCGGCCACCGAGGTTGGCTCGGGGGGCGCGGGCGGCGGGCGGAGCACCGCGTAGGCGGCGAGCCCGGTGGCGAGGGTGGCGACGAGGGCCCCTCCCGCGATGAGCCACCCGCGACCCGCCGGCGGGCGCGCGGGCTCCGGGCGAGCGTCGCGCGGGACCGGCGGCGCGCCGGGCTGGCCGAACTGGGCTGGCTGGACGGGTTGGACCGCTTGGACGGGCTGGGCGAGCGGCTCGGTGCGCTGCCGCAGCGGCCGGCGCGGCGGGGGGATCGCGACCGTGACCGGGTCGGCTCCAGACGGCGGCGCGCCCAGCGCGACGGGCGCCGGCGGAGGGGCCGCGCCGAGCCCCATCGCCGTCTTCTCCGGCATCGCCGCGAAGTCGCGCAGGGCGCGCTGCATGGTGGCCGCGTCGGGGAAGCGGCCGCTCTGGTCGAAGGCGAGCGACCGGTCGACGATGGCGGCCAGCGCGGGAGGGAGGTCGGGCGCCACGCCGGCGAGGGGCGGCGCGGGCTGGGTCATCGCGGCGAGGAGGACGCGGTTGGCGGTCTTGTCCTCGCGCACCTTGCGGCCGGAGAGGAGCGTGAAGAGGGTGGCGCCGGCGGCCCAGAGATCGGTGAGCGCGTTGATCGCCGCGGTCTCGCCGAGCGCCTGCTCGGGCGGCATGTACGCGGGCGTGCCGAACACGGCGCCCGTCTGGGTGCGCTCCGACGCGCCCGAGACCTCGTGCATGCGGGCGATCCCGAAGTCGAGCACCTTGAGGCGGCGGTCGCGGGTCCAGAAGAGGTTGTCGGGCTTGATGTCGCGGTGGACGATGCCCTTGGCGTGCGCCGCCGCGAGGACGTCGAGGAGCTGGTCGGCGGCGTCGAGCGCCTCGGGCACCGGGAGCCTTCGGCCCGGGTACGCCGCCGCGCGGGCGCCCAGCGTCTCGCCCTCGAGCAGCTCCATCACCAGGTAGACCGACTGGTCCTCGGTCACGTCGTCGTCCAGGATCGCGACCACGCCGGGGTGCGCCACGCGGTTGGCCACGTAGCCCTCGCGGAGGAAGCGCTCGCGCGTGGCGGCGTCGAGCGCCTGCTCGCGGTGGAGCAGCTTGACCGCGCCCCGGGAGCCGTTGCGGTGCGTCGCCGCGAACACGCACGCCATGCCGCCGACCCCGAGCAGCGCGTCCAGCCGCCACTTGCCACGCAGCGTCTGGCCTACCCGGGCGAGCGCCATGCGGGTGGTCGGATCGTTGGCGTCGAGCATCAGGCGAGCCCGATGGTAGCACACGCCGCGAGGCCACCACGGCGCGGCGAACGTCGCGCGCCGCGGAATGCGCTACCCTGGCGGCCCGATGCACGTCGTCTCCACCTCTCGGCTCCCGTGCGCGTCGGTCCTCTGGCAGCCGCGGGCAGGGACGTTCGCCCTCACCGTGGTCTGCAAGGTCACGCTCGCGCTCGCGCCGCTCACCTCGAGCCTCGCCGAGGCCCAGGACGAGCTCCACGAGGACGACGGCTACTGGAACGACGACGAGCGCCGCAGCCTGGTCGCGCCCAGCGATCTGCTCCCCTTCAAGCGCAGGGCCGACGTCTTCGTCGTCGGCCACGCCCACGCGCCGGGCGGCTCGCCGGCGCCGTCGGTCACGGCGCGGCTCGTCGTGGGCACGATCGACAAGACCATCGAGGTCACCGGCGACCGGACCTACGACGTCACGGGGAGGCCGACCGATCCGGCGCCGTTCGTGCAGATGTCGCTCTTCTGGGAGCGCGCGGCGGGCGGGCCCGGCACGGCGAACCCCGTGGGCGTGCGGCCGGACGACGGCAGCGTGCCCAACCTGCTCCCCGCCGGCGCGCAGCCGGTGCGCGGCGCGGTCCTGCCTCCGGTGGGCTTCGGCCCCGTCGCGCCCACGTGGCCCGCGCGCGCTGCGCGCGTGCGCGGCGACGCCGCCGGCTGGAACGCGAGCACGTTCCACGCCCGGCCCCCGCCGGAGGGCTTCGACCAGGCGTGCATGAACGTGGCCCCGCTCGACCAGCAGCTCGACACGCTGCGCGGCGACGAGCGGATCGTGCTCCAGGGGCTGCACCCCGAGCTCCGCCGGCTGGTGACCAGCCTCGAGCCGGTGGTGCCGGAGGGCGTGGTGGAGCGAGAGGGCGGGACGGTGGAGCCCCTCGCCCTGCGCTGCGACACGCTGTGCATCGACACCGACCGCCTGGTCGCGACGCTGGTGTGGCGGGGCGTGGTCCTCCTGCAGCGGGCGGACGAGGCCGGGCGCGTCGTGCTGCGCATCGCGCCCGCCGCGGCGCCTGCGCCCGAGAGGCCGGTCGACGCGACCATCGCCCTGCCCGACGCGATGCACGCGCCGGCGCTGCCCTTCCGCGGCGAGGCCTCCGGCAGCCCCGGTCCCAGGGTTCCCGCAGAGCCGTTCGGGCCGGCGGCCCCCGCGCGGCCGGCGCCGCCGGAAGGGGCGTACGGCGCGACGCCGGCGCAACCCGACTTCACGCTCCCGCCGCTGGCCAGGTCGTCGCCGGGGCTGCCGTTCGGCGCGCAGGGGCCCAACGCGTCCCCGTGGGCCCCCGCGGTCCCGCTCGCGCCCGTCGTCCCGGTCGCGCCGCGCTTCGGCGCCCCTCCGCCTTCGCCGACCGGGGGAGACCTGACCCTGCCACCTCCGACGTCGGCAAGGCACGCCGCGCTCCCGATGGCCGAGCCCCTGCCGGGGCTGCCGTTCGGCGCGCCGGATCCCCACGCGACGCCGTGGATCGCGGCGGTCCCCTCCGCGCCCCTGGTCGCGGAGGCGCCGCGCTTCGGCGCCCCTCCACCGGCCGAGGCGGACCTGACCCTCCCCCCCACGACGGCGGTGAAGCGCGTGGTGCCGTTCGAGGCGCGCCCCACCTTGCCGGAGCCGCCGGCCCTGCCGCCCGAGGCGCCGGCCCCGGAGCCGCGCGCGTTCTTCGTGGAGCGTCCGGCGCTGCTCGTCGCGCCGGACGAGCCGGAGACCATGCGGCCCCCGCCGCCGGCCCCCGCGCCGCCCCCGCCCCGCGATGAGGACTACACCCTGGAGCGCTGCGCGAAGATCGCCGCCGCGCTGGCGATGGCGCGGCGGAAGCAGAAGGAGATCCTCGACGAGCACGCGCTCGACCCGGCCCACTGGGCGCGGCACTCCCAGCGCTGGCTCCGCGCGATCCAGGCGGATTGCGAGAGGGGCAAGGCGGAGACGCTCCAGGCCTACGACGGCGCGTACGTGGCGGAGCTCGAGGCGGAGCGAGGGCCGATCCTCGTGGAGGAGTACGCGCGGCTCGCCGTGGCCCAGGAGCGGTCGTGCGCCCCGCGGGTGCGGGCGGAGCTGTCGCTGCCCGCGGGCTCGGAGATGCGCGTGCAGCGGACGTGGATGCGGCGGATGACGGAGGACGCGGGGCTGCGGCGGCAGGTGCGCGAGGCGATGCGGGCGGCGAGGGCGGGGTAGCGAGGCGCGCTACAAACCGTGGACACCGAGGTTGGTCTGCCCCGCGAGGACGCGGGCCACGATCGCCTCGAGCTGGGCGCGGGGGAGCGGGATCTTCGGCGCCGTCCACGCCTGGATCGAGGAGACGTCGAGCACGAAGCGCGGCCGCGCCGCCGGATCGGTCGGCGCCATGGGGATGGCCAGGAAGCGGCCGGGCTCGTAGTAGCGCGAGCACCCGGGGTGGCCTTGCCGGTAGAACTTGAACGCGGAGACGCCACGCAGGAGCGCGCCGCTCGGGGCGACGATGTCGGCCTTGGGAGCGACCGAGAAGCGCATGGCGAGCTGGTTCAGGATGAGCTCGCGCGTGGCCGGATCGATGGGCTCGTCGGCCGGGATCGTCCAGCGCAGCTCATCGCCGAAGAGGATGTTCACGTCGACCCCGCTCGGCGTGTCGGCGTACACCCACGAGGCGGGCAGCTCGAGCAGGCGGTCGCCATCCTGGTAGCGGACCTTCTGGAGGTTGACGTCGATGCGCGGGCTCGAGGTGGGATTGGTCATGGCCCTGGCTTCGAAGGGGGATCGGAGAGGCTGTAGACGCCGGGGTTGGCGGCGGGACCGCTGGTGATGTCGGGACCGCTCCAGCCGTCCGTCCCGCGCGTCCAGGTGCCGAGCAGGTTCCCGGCGTCGTCGAAGAAGTGGATGCTGCTCACCGCGGGGTTCTCGAGGAGGCTCCCGAGCTCGGTCGTCCGGAAGATGGATGTCGAGTCGGCGTTGTCGACGTATGCGTAGGCGTTCCCGCTGGCGCTGTCGGCGTAGTTCTTGGAGGCGGCCTCGAAGATGTCCCGGGCCACGGACCAGGGGAATTCACCGTCGCTGACCGCCTTGGCGAGGCCGGAGCTCTCGTAGAGAGCGTTCAGCTCGGCACCGTCCGGGGTGTTCTGGAAGAACTCGATCCCGGGGGAGTCGGGCCCGACGGTGCTGTCGGAGAAGGCGTTGGCGAGCAGGACGCCGGCCTTGGCCCAGAAGGTCTTGGGACCGGGTTCGAAGGTGGTGTCCCTGGCGAAGGCCAGCAGCTTCGAGAACGTCTCGCCGTATTTCTCCCGCTGTTGCTTGGTGAGCCTGTCGAGGGGGTCTTTCGCCTCGGGGTCGGGCGGCGGGTCGTCGACCGGTGGGTCCACCGCGGCGGTGTCCGTCGTCTCGCCGTCCCCCGCCGCGGTCCCGCGCGCGGCCTTCATCGTCTGGTCGCGCGCGAGCTGCTCGTCGGTATCGAGCGGCGGCGCTTCGGGCTCCGCCTGATCCGGGCCCGCTGCGGCGGGCG
>JADMIO011124222.1_pt1 | contig 13637 bp, 10 predicted proteins | sample 8958161 | NCBI WGS metagenome assembly JADMIO01 (sample SAMN16585339, study PRJNA669376) | soil metagenome | isolation source: Crop rotation soil | place: USA: Cullars Rotation, Alabama | collected 2011 | reverse complement strand
CGCGACAACTTGTCCACGTGGAATTCTAAGCTTAGGATCCCAATGTGCTGGAAAGCGTTCAGGGCGATGAAATCGTTCTTGTAAACGATCCCCACCACGTTCAGGCCCAGGGTCAGGTTGCTGCCGCCCAGCTTCTCTTCGGCAAGCCGGCCATGGTACATGTGCCGGAAGGAATCCCCGTTGCCCACCTGCTTGGCCTCGTTGCCCAAGTCCGCCAAGCCCAAATCGTTCGAGAAGTCCACGTATTCGCGCTCGAAATTGTCGTAGCGTTCGAACGCACCCCACAACAAGTTCAATTGCAACCGCGCCGGCAAATCGATGCTGCGGAAGTCCACGCCATTGAATGCCTTCTTATTCCAGGCCGCGCGGCCGGATTTCTCACCCTTGGCGATATTGTACTCGTAATAGCGGGAAACCGGTTGCTCCACTTCGAAAGGCAGATAGTCCCAGGCGAAGGTGCGCGGCTGGGATTTCCAGATCGTCAGGGGGGAGGCCTCCGTCCAGAGGATGTTTCCCATGCGCACCCAGAAGGAGGCCGACACGGTACGGATGGCCAGGCCCGCCGCCATGTCTTCGTGGATATTGGCCGTGGCGTCGCTCTTGTCATGGCGGTTTTGCTCGCGCGTGAAACCCACGGTATCCCGTGAAAATTGGGAGTTGTTTACGAAGATACCCGGCAGAGTGCTCTGGAAGCCGATTTTGGACCAGAGGATGGCGTTGCGGTTGGCGCGCACCACCATGGCCAGGCGGATCATGGACTCGTTGCCCTCGTAGTTTGCCTGGGTCCAGGTCTGATCCTTGCCGAGATAACCCGGATAATTCGAGTAATCATGTTCCTGGATTTTGAGCCGGGCTTCGCCGGAAAAGGAAACCGGGCTTGAGCCGCCGAAGAGCAGGGTGGACCGGACCTTGGATTCCAAGGCGTCCACGGGCGGCAGGATGATGCCGGAAGTGTCCGCCGCTTCCGCTTGATCCGCGGCCTTCGCCGCCGGCGGGCATAGGCCCAGCAAGGAGACGCAAAAACCGGCCAGGTATCTGTTTGTATTCCAGATTCTTATCATTGCGATTCCCAAGGCTCCGACGCGTTGAAAGGCCCTCGTCCCGCGGCCCACGTCGGTCCGTAATTGGTGTTCGGATCGGAACGCCGGGTTTGTCCGAGTAGCATATTTATATTGCCCACCCGTTTGGTCATTCCTTGACCGCGCCCGCCGTAAGTCCGGATACGATATGCTTTTGCATCAGGAAGAACAGCACCATCACCGGGATGGTCGAGACCGTGGCCGCGGCCATCATCAGGTCGTAGCGATTCTGGAAATTCCCCACGAACAGGCGTATGCCCACGGGGATGGTATAGGTCGTTTCGTCCGTGAGCACCCAGGCGAACATCAATTCGTCCCAGGCGGAAAGGAAGACGTACACGCCGGTGGCGATGATGCCTGGCAGGGCGGAAGGGATGATGATGCGGAAGAACGCCTGGATGGGACCGCATCCGTCCACCAGGGCGGCTTCTTCCAGTTCCTTGGGCAGGGAGGCGAAGAACCCGCGCAGGATCCAGATGGAAAAGGGGACGAAATAGGCCGCATAGGTGAGGATCAGGCCTCCGTAGGTGCCTTTCACGATAAGGCCCGTGGCCCGGCTGAAATTGATGAACATCAGGTACAAGGGCAGCAGCAGCATGATGCCGGGCACCATCTGGGTGGCGAGCACGGAATAGCCGAACAGGTTCTTGCCCGGAAAGTTGTAGCGCGCCAGGGCATAGCCGCCCATGGAGGCCAGCACCATGGCGAGCACCATCACCCCCAGGCAGACGATGAAGCTGTTCTTGAGATACAGGCCGAAGTCGATGTTGCGCCACAGGTCCACGTAGTTGCGCCAGTGGATGTAGATGGAAGGGAGGGGCGCCAGCGCCGAGGCGACCGACTTGCCGCCGGCGTCCAGCAGGGACAGGGTGCCGTTGGGGCCGCCCAGCAAGGCGCCGCCGGATTCCAGGGGAAGGATGGCGGTGATGCGGAATGAGGTGATGTCCCCGGAGGTTCCCGCCACGGCGGGGAAACGGGGTTGGAATTCGAGGGGCGCCACCGGAGTCGCGGGTGCGGCGGCGGAAGGGCCGCCCGTGGCGGGTGCCAAGCTGTCCGGTGCGGGGGGCAGGCCGCCCGGCGGGGCGATGGAGGCCACGGCCACGTCCGGCAGGGCGATCGCCCCGCGGGAATCCCCCAGCCAGATGCGGCCCGGGCTGCAGGCGAAGGCGGTGATGATCCCGCTGCCGGGTTTCCGGTCCAGCCAGGCCAGCACGGAATCCGCTTCCACGTCGTAGATGAAGGCCCGGGAATCCGCGCTCAGCAGCATGCGGCGGGAGTCCAGGGCGCATAGGCGTTCGGGCACGGCGGGCAGTTTGCCGGCCCGCAGCGCCTTGTCCGCCACCTCGGATCGCAAGGAGTGCAGGAAAATCCCCTGGGTGGTCAAAAGCACCAGTTTCCCGTCGCCGCCGGAGAGGTTCCGGACCACGCCGGATTGCCGCGTCGCGAAACGCGACATGGGCAGGAAGCGACCCGATGAGGGCACGAAGGCCGTGACGCCGGGATATCCCTTGATCTGGTAGGAGAGATAGAGCGTGTCGCCGGACTTGCCCAGGCCCGATCCCGCCACTTCGTTCACCCACAGGGTGCTCCAGGCGCTGCCGTAGGGCTCCGCTATCTTGTCCACCCCGAAGGTGCGGCGCACGGACAGCTTGTCCGCGTCGATTTCCTGGAGGCCCCGGTTGCTGGAGAGCGCCCACAAGGTGTTTCCGTCCAGCAGGAAGCCGGTGGCGAAGGTGCCCAGGTTCACATGGCGCAGCTTCTTCAACCCCTTGTCGAACAAGGTGACGCCCCCGTCGGCCGTTCCCGCCAGGTAGCCCTGCGGCAGCTCGCGCAGGAAGACGATCTCGTTCTGCCTGCGCCCCGGCATCACCTTGCCGGAGAGGATTTCCTGGTTGTCCTTGAGGCCGCAATACACCATCCAGACGATGGGCACCAGGTGGATGACCACCAGGATCCAAGTCAATCCGGTAATGAGGCTGCCCAGGGTTTTGCGGCGTTTGGGTTGCATATTTTTAACCGGTCATTTCCCCGTGAGCTGGTCCCGGAAGATGCGGTACCAGATGAAGACCAACGTCATCATGGCGAGCATGAGCAGGGAGGACATGGCCGCTCCCGTGCCGAAGTCCCACATCTGGAATGAATTGCGGAACAGGTCCGTCATGAGCAGATCCCCGTGCTTGCCCGGGAAGCCGGCGCCGTTGCCGAACATCATGATCACGATGTTGAAGGAGTACACGTTGAAGATCAGGCCGTGCAGGATGAGGATGGCCCACACCGGCTTCAGCAGCGGCCAGGTGATGCGGCGGAAGGACTGCCACGGATTGGCCCCGTCGATCTCGGCCGCTTCGTACACGTCCTTGGGTATGCCCTGCAGGCCGGCCAGGAGCATCAGCATGGAGAAGGGCCATTGACGCCAGATGGTGGGGATGATGATGGCCCAGAGGGTATTGGGCCCGATCAGCCAGGAGGGCTTGTCCGAGAAGATATGCAGCCAATCGACAAGGACGATGTTGACGAGGCCGACTTCCTTCTGCCACAGGAAGCCCCATAATAGCCCCACCACGTAGGTGGGGACGATCCACGGGAAGAGCATGAGGGTGCGCGCGGCCGCGCGGAAGCGGAACTCCCGGTTGACCAGCAGGGCGGCGACCGTCCCCACGAACAGCGTCCCGATGGTGACGGCCACGGTGTAGCAGGCGGTATTGCGGACCGCGTCCCACAGGCCGGAACGGATGGGGCTGTCCGGATTGAACAGGATTTGCGCGTAATTCTCGAAACCGGCCCAAGGCGCGGACAGGTAATCCAGCAGCTTGTCCTTGCGGCTGCGCAGGAAGCCCAGGTAAAGGCCCTGGAGGATCGGGGCCGCCTGCAGGAGCAGCATGCCGAGGATGGTCGGCAACAGGAACATGTAAGGGACCTTGTTCCGGGAGATGGACCGGAGCAGGCCCTGAAATCGCGTTCGCTGCACTATTATTCCGCCGCCGCCAGGGACTTATGGAGCAACTCCCTATGCTCGGGGTGGTTCTTGAAATGGGCTTCGATCTGGCCGTCGATGTCCTTGACCGCCGCGTCCATCTCCGCTTTCACCAGCGCTTCCGAATAGGGCCCGTTCACCTCGGCGGCGATGTCGAACAGGTTTCCCAGGCGCTTCATCAGGATGGCGGTTTCGATCTCGCCCCAGTAGGGGACGGCGGGATAGCAACGTCCGTACTGGACGATGTCCCGGAACACGCCGCGCTTGGCGTCCGCGGAGAAGTACGGGTTGGCGAAAGCGCTTTTCAAGGCCGGCAGGAAACCGGAGATGTCGGCATAGGCCAATTGGGCGGAGCTGTCCGCGGCCAGATAGCGCACCAGTTGCTTGGCCAGATCGGGCCGCTTGGAAGACTTGAAGACGGCCAGATGCGAACCGCCCATGAACACCGAGCGCTTGGCCGGCCCGGCGGGCGGCACCAGCACGCCGTAGTTTCCGGCCACGTGGCTGTTGGCGGACCCGCCTTGTTCCGGCGGCCGTTCCAGGTAGACGTTCTTGATGGTGGATTCGAAGAAGGTCGCCACCCGTCCCGCGTCGAAATCGGCGGAGACCTGGGCCGTGTTCTTCTCCATGTTGGTCTTGGGGTTCAGGCCCTTGCGCACCATGTCCAGGTAGAAAAGGATGCCTTTCATGGATTCCGGGCTGTTCAGCACGCACTTGTCGCCCATGGGGCTGAGGAAGTCGCCGCCCGCGCTCCAAATCCACGGCGCGAAATTGTGCACCACGTTCCAATCGTTCTTGCCTGGAAAACCGATGGGGGAGACCGGTTCCCCGTTATGCTTGACGCCGGCGGCCTTGATCTTCTGCAAGGCGGCCAGGTACCCGTCCCAGGTGTCCACGGATTTGGGGTCCACCTTGGCCTGCTCGAACACGTCCGTGCGGTAGAACATGGGCCGCACGTCGATGAACCAGGGAACGGAGGTGATGTGCTCGGAAGTGCGCGGCTTGGCGGCGGCCCAGGTGGTGGGCAGGAAGGAATCCTGCACGTGGATCTCGGCGTCCAGATCGTCCAGGGGCATGAGGGCCCCCAGGTCCGTGAGGAACGGACACCAAGTGGTCCCCAACTGCACCACGTCGGGGCCGTCCCCGGAGATGGCGGCGGTGGTTAGCTTGGTCCAGGCGCTGCCCCAATCCAGCACGGAAACCTTGACGGATATGTCCGGATGGGCCGCTTTGAAAGGTTCCAGCAGGGACTCCATGTCCTTTTCCGGTTTGGGGGAGTTGGGCATCACCCAGACCAGCAATTCCCCGGGGCCGCCGGTCGCTCCCGCCGCGGCCTGATCGGACTTTCCGCCCTTGTTGCATCCCGCCAGCATGGCCAAGGAGGCGAAGGCGAAAGCGGAGACGATGTTTTTCACTTTACCCGGATTTTTCATGAAGGCTCCCCAAAGTTCACGACGAGACTGTCAAGCATCGAAGAAATGCAAATGCGCCGGTTCCGGAATCAACGTCACCTTGTCCCCGCGGCCGACGGAAGTGTCCGGATGGATGCGCGCGACCGCCCGGTGCGTGCCGGCGCGGCAATAGACCAGGGTCTCGGCCCCGAGCGGTTCGACCACCTCCACCTCGGCGGCCAAGCCGACCGTACCGGCGGTTCCCTTGGCCCCGTCATCCGCCGCGCGTTCCAGGCGCAAATGCTCGGGGCGGATGCCCATGATGGGCTTGGACGCGGGCGGCGACCGGAAATCCCCCGCGCGCACGCCCGTGGTCCCGGCACCGGGGACGGTCAAGGCGTCACCGCTCCACTCGCAAGGCAGGAAGTTCATGGGGGGCATGCCGATGAAGCCGGCCACGAACTTGTTGGCGGGCCGGTTGTAGAGTTCCATGGGAGTGCCGTACTGCTGGATGACGCCGTCCCGCATGCAGACGATGCGATGGCCCATGGTCATGGCCTCGGTCTGGTCGTGGGTCACGTAAATCATCGTGGTCTGCAATTGGCCGGACAGGCGCGAAATCTCAACCCGCATCTGCACGCGCATCTTGGCGTCCAGGTTGGAGAGCGGCTCGTCGAACAGGAAGACCTTGGGTTTGCGCACGATGGCGCGGCCCAGGGCCACGCGCTGGCGTTGTCCGCCGGAAAGGGCCTTGGGTTTGCGGGAGAGATAGGGGGTGATGTCCAGCATTTCGGCCGCTTCGCCCACGCGCTTTTTGATCTCCGCTTTCGGGAATTTACGCAACTTCAATCCGAATGCCAGGTTCTCTTCCACGGTCATATGCGGGTAAAGCGCGTAGTTCTGGAACACCATGGCGATGTCCCGGTCTTTGGGGGCCACGTCGTTGCAGAGCTTTCCGTCGATGTGCAGCTCGCCGGAGCTGATCTCCTCCAGGCCGGCGATCATGCGCAGCAGAGTGGATTTTCCGCACCCGGAAGGCCCCACGAGCACCAGGAACTCCTTGTCCCGCACGTCGAATGAGAGATCCTTGACCGCCGTGACGCCTCCGTCATAAACCTTATGGATATTCCTCAGAGTCACTTCAGCCACGGAATGCTTCCTTCCACCGCTATAGGCGGGCAATGGGATTAGTGGGAATCCTGCCGCCGTGGTTCGAATTTAGGACTCTTTCGCGCGAATTACGAGGCAGCCGCGGAAGGTTTCCGGATCGACGGAACCCCTCGGCCGATCCGGACTTGCGGCTTCGGCCTTTTCCAGGACGCGAAAGACTGAAATTGGACCGGCCGGCGAACGGTCGGGAGCGCATCCGACACTAATTCCGACATATTCCCGGATCCCAAGTTCGCCGCCGGACCTTCCCGGATGCACGGCAGGAAGGATGCACGCGATGATGGGCAGAGTCGAAAAGGATTGGTTTCCCGAAGGGTTCCTGTGGGGCTCGGCCACCGCCTCTTTCCAGGTGGAAGGTGCCGCCCGGGAGGACGGCAGGGGCGAAAGCATCTGGGACCGGTTCTGCCGCACTCCCGGTAAGGTAGCCGGCGGCCATACCGGGGACGATGCCTGCGATCATTATCATCTTTGGAAGCAGGACATCAAGCTGATGAAGGACCTTGGCATGCAGGCCTACCGGTTCAGCACCGCCTGGCCGCGCGTGGTCCCCGGCGGTCGCGGACCGGTCAACAAGGCCGGCCTGGATTTCTACGATCGATTGGTCGACGGCCTGCTGGAGGCGGGCATCACTCCCTTCACCACCTTGTTCCATTGGGACTTGCCGCAGCCGCTCCAGGACGAAGGCGGGTGGGTGAATCGCGGCATCGTGGATGCCTTCGGGGTCTATGCCGAACACGTGGTCAAGCGCCTGGGCGACCGCGTCAAGAACTGGATGACCCACAACGAAATCCCCTGTTTCATCGGCAAGGCCTATGGCGATGGCAAACATGCGCCCGGACTGAACGTTTCCCGCAAGGATCTGAACCAGGCCTATCATAACGCCTTTCTGACCCATGGGATGGCCGTGCGCATCGTGCGCCAATTCGCCCGCAAGGATGCCGAGGTGGGGTTGGTGAACAATCCTTACATCCCGGTTCCCTTGATGGAAACGCCCGCCCATGAGGAAGCGGCCCAGAAAGCCTTCGTGCGCATGAACGCGTACCTCAACGAGCCGATTTTCAAGGGTGCTTACGCCCCATGGTGGCTGGAGGAGCAAGGCGCGGACGCGCCCGAGATCCGCAGCGGGGACATGGAACTCATTTCCTCCCCCACGGATTTCATCGGCATCAATGTCTATAGCGGCTGGTTCGTGGAGCCCACCGAAGATCCCGCCGGGTTTCGCGTGCTGCAGTTCCCCAAAGGCTATCCGCGCCTGGCCTTGGATTGGCTGAGGCCCGTGCCCCAGGCCCTGTACTGGTGCTGCCGCTATTACCGGGAGATTTACGGCCTCCGCAAATCGTATATCTCCGAGACCGGCTGCGCCTGCGAAGACGAACGGGACGAGCGCGGGCGCATCGTCGACCTGGACCGCATCCAGTGGATCCGCAATAACGTGAAGGAGGCCCACCGGGCCGTGCGCGAAGGCCTGGGGTTGGCGGGCTTCTTCCAGTGGAGCCTGATGGACAATTTCGAATGGTCGGAGGGTTACTTCAAGCGGTTCGGCATCGTATACGTCGACTATGAGACCCAAGAGCGGATCCCCAAGGAAAGCGCTTACCTCTATAAGGAGATCATCCGATCGGGGATTGTCTAGGCCTGGGGCGGGTGATACTTCGAGGACTCAGGGCCACTGCACCTGGCAGGATACCTGGTACAGCGACGTCCCCAATTCGTGGTACCGGAATGCGTAATGTACGGAGACCCAGCGCCAGGCCAGCGAGGCCCCGGCGCTGAGAAAATCCTCGTCCATGCCCGCCCGCAACAGCAAAACTTCCTTCAGATCCCATTCCAGGCCCAAGCCTGGATAGGAGCCGCCTTCCGATTTCTGGGTAAAGCCCCCGGAGACGGTGCTGCCCAGGTCGGGCAGGCCTTCTTCCCAGCTTACCGACATCCGCCAGCGGGAGTCCATCCGTTCGTAGACCTGCACCCCGCCGAACTCGCTTTGCTGGCTGGTGGGCAGGATTTCGAAGCCCGAGAATTGGATCTTGATGTTCCTGTCCGAGGACTTGTCGACCGGGTTATATCCCCACAGGAATTTCATGCACAGGCCCGCGTCCAGGTTCATGTTCTGGGCGAGGTAATCCCCGCCTTCCAATTCTTCGTAGAAATACTTCGCCGTGACGCCGGCGCTCAATTGGATGGGGATGGGGCGGCTGAAGGCGTCGAAGCGGGGGAACTCCATGTCGTACTTGCGCATGAAGTTCAGGCTGGCCAGGTAGACCATGTCCCGCATCCGGTAGCAGCCGTCGCAGGCTTCCGGACGGAATCCGGGGTCGTTGAGGCGGTCCTCCCGGGATCCCCGCAGCAAGGGGAGCAGGGGAATGTCCGGCGTGCTGACCAGCTGGCCGAAAACGCTCAACTGCGTGTTGGAATCCAGGGCGTAGCCCAAGGCCCCGTCCCAAGTCTGGCTCAAATCGCCGAACATGGGCAGGCTGGCCAGTTCCAGGCGGAAGGTGCGGACGTCCCCGAAATCTCCCGGAAAGTCCAGGAATTGGGTGGCGGTGTGAAAGCGTGAGGGCAGTGTCGAGGAAGTGCCGTTATCCGCGACGCTCGAACCCAGAAGGTATTGCTCGCCTGAAAATTCTTCGCTCCTGGCCTGCGACAGGGCGAACAGAACGATCGCGATCAGAATCGGCACCGAGGCTCCCGGGATGCGCTAAACGCCCAGGTCGATTTTAATCTACGAGGATGCCCGAAGGCAAAATGTATTTTTCGGGGTTCTGCGGGGTTCCGTCGCGGTGGACCTCATAGTGGAGATGGATGCCCGTGGCCCGGCCCGTGTCTCCCATATAGCCGATGAGTCCGTAGCGTTTCACCAACTGCCCTTTTTCCACCATGATTTTCGTCATATGCCCGAACTTGGTGGTGTAGCCGTTGCCGTGGTCCAGGACGACCAGGTTCCCGAAGTTCCCGCTCTGGTTGCAGGTGACCACGATTCCGTCCGCGGTGGCGTAGATGGGGGTCCAGCGGCTGTTGGCGATGTCCAAACCCTCATGCATCGCGTTGGAACCGGTGACGGGATGGAGGCGGACGCCGAAGCCGCTGGTGATTTGGCCCTTGGCCGGCAGAACGAAGGGCGTGTGTTCCCAGAGATTGTGCCGGTAGCGGACGAACTCCTCGATTTGCTTGAAGCTGGAACTGGTGAAGGTGATCTTGCTTTGCAGCTGGCGGTTCTTGAGACTGGAATTCAGGATCTGTTCGGACACGGCGTAGCCGAAAGGCTGGCCGGAAACGTCCGGGCGGCGGCCGCCCACGCCGAAGGCGAGGAAGGCCTTATCGTGGCCGTTCATGCCGTACAAGGCGCGGATTTTCTCCTCCAGCCTGCTCAGGCTGTCCAGGCTGCTTTCAACGGAGCCTTGCTCCTCCAGGACGGAGTTGAGCTCGGTCTTGAGGGAGGCGTTTTCCTTATAGCTGTATTGCAGCGAAACCTCCCGGTACATCCAGGTGGCGCATTCCCCGATCAGGCAGGCGATACCCAAGCTGAACACGCCGGCGCCCACGAGGATCGATTTCTTGAGAGCGGCGTTCAGGGGGAAGAAGCGCGAACCGCGACGGGCGTCCCATTCCACCGCGACCAGGTATTCCTTACCCGCGACGATGTTGAAAAGCTTGGCAAAAATGGTTTCGCCGATTCCGGGTTTCTTTTTCATTCGGTCCAGTGACAAAAGCCTAAAAAGTTTAATGACCGGTCGCGGTATAGTCAAGGAATAATCGTCTCCATAAGTTCGGAATCCCCCTGGATTTAGAATAAGCGCCAAACCTTGCCCCCGCTTGAGGATCTTTGGTACCATCGACTGGCGTATGCGAACCAAGCATCTCCTGGTCCTGGCCTGGTGGCTCGCGCTGTTCAGCTGCCTGCAAATCTCCGCCCTGATCCTGGATCGCTTCCACTACCTGGAATGGGGCCGGCTGGGCATCCATCTGCTCAAGGCTTGCTACCTGGGGTTCGCCTGCGTGCTTTTCATGCGTTACCTCTCCTTCCGAGCGCAGAAGAATTTCGAGAACCTGGTCGAGTCCTACAACCGGGTGGCGAAAACCGAATTCGAGGCTGAGAAAATACGCAAGGACTCCCTGGTTAACCCCTTTCTGAACCTTATCTTAGTGGTTCTGGCCTCGGTCGATTTCACCTTGGTTTTCCAATGGAACCAGGCGGTCTTGAATGCCTCAATCTGGCTGGATTTCCTCATCTGGGCCCTCATTCTCCGCTGGCTGGGCCGAACCTTCTGGCTCAAGACGAAGGGGACCCGTGAACGCCTCAAGGAAGTCCTGGATGATGCGCGTAGCCGCATGCGGACCGAATCCCCCGCCCGGCAGGTAATGGATGCCAGCATTTCCAAGGCGCCTTTCGCCGCCCTATCCCTGGCCTCACTGGCCGTGGCCCTGAGCCTCAGTTTCCTGCGCTGGCGTGAAGTGCGGGACGTTTTCCGCATCGACGACCTCAAGGCCTGCATGGAAGCGAGCCTGCGCGAAGCCTCGTACCGCTATTACCACCAAGGGGAACTACGGGTCGACGTGGCCGGAAATCCCTGCATGCTGGAAAGGAAGGGCAGGGTGGACATGACCTTGGATTTCAACGGCGGAGACCTGCGCCTGCGCGCTGCCGAGAACGACACCGTCGATTATTTCGGCAACCGGATACGGGGGGACCAGGGACTCATCCTGGACGAGAACGGCCGGTTCTACAGGACCCGGTCCTTGCGCGCGCAAAACCGGCGCTAATGCGCCATGGACTCTTTGGCTTCCTTCATCGCGCTCAACACCTTGTAGGGAATCCGGAGGCTCCCCGGGGAGTTGCGGCCATCGAAGCGTTTCACGTGGAAATCGGCGCCGCCGGTGCAGATGAGGTTGTGCTTCTGGGCGAAGTTCTTGTATTTCTGGTAGGTCGCGTTGGTCTGGCCGTGGCAGTAGGTCTCAATCCCCTTCAATCCGGAATCCACCAGCATATCCAGGAGATCGTCCCGGTTGGTCTTGGAGGGGTGGGCCATGACGGGAATGCCGCCGGCTTCCAGGATCAGGCCGATGGCCTGGCCAGGCGACAGTTTGACCGTGTCCAGGTCCGCCATCAGCTCCGAGTCGTTCCCAAGGTACCTGGTGAAGGCGTCCTGGAAGGTGGCGACGAACTCCTCCTCCATCAATTGGGCGGCGATATGGGCCCGGCCGACGCTGCCGCCATGGGCCCTGGCCACCACGCGGTCGTAGTTCAGGCTGACGCCCCTTTCCTCCAGGCGCGCCACGATTTGCCGGGCGCGATCCACCCGGCGTTCGCGCAGTTCGACCAGGGTCTTGTTCAGTTTGAGATGGGTGGGGTCGAAAAGGTAGCCAAGGATGTGGATGTCGCTGCCGCCCACGGAGGAACTGATCTCCACCCCGGGGATGTACTCGATGCCTTGGGACTTGGCATAATCCCGGCCTTCTTCGTAGGAGTCGATGTTGTCATGGTCGGTGATGGAAATGGCCGAAAGGCCCTGGCCGCGGCAAAGGTCGATCAAATCCTTGACCTGCAGCGCGCCGTCGGAGAAGGTGGAATGCATGTGCAAATCCACGAACTCCTTGGCGGGAGCGGCGTCCCTCACCTCATTGGCGAATTTGCTGGATTTCATCTTTTTATGCCTGAAACCATCCGATAAAAGACCCTCGGACCTCCTTTATTATAATACAATAGGACCCGCAATTCCACGCATCCTTTCGGACCGGCATAGCCGGCCAAAATTCGCGCCAGGGTTGGAATTCCCCCTCCGGGGCAGTAAATTTCAGGCCCATTCAGAGCCTGGTAAACCCTTTCGAATAGAAGACCCCCAATGATTCATCCCATCGTGATGGCCGGAGGCCGCGGCGAGCGCTTCTGGCCCTATAGCAATGCCGAGCACCCCAAGCAGCTGCTCCCTCTGGTTACCAAGAAGACCATGCTGGAAGACACCCTGGACAACCTTCGAAAATTCAAGAAAAACGCCAAGGTACGGTTGATCATCGGCAAGAATCTGGAAAAACCGGTCAAAAAGCTGCTGGGCAAACGGCCGGGAGTGGAAGTGGTCGCGGAGCCGACAGGGCGCAATACGGCGGCCGCGGTAGCTTTGGCCTGCCGCCTCATCCAGCGCGAGGATCCGCAGGGAATCATGCTGGTGCTCACCGCCGACCATGCCATAGCGCCGCCGGAGAAATTTGCCCAGGCCATGCGGGCCGCTTCCGCCGTGGCCGCCGAGGGTACCTCCCTGGTTACCTTCGGCATCCGCCCGGACCGCCCGGAGGTGGGGTTCGGCTATATCGAAACGGACGGGGACGAGCGCAAGGTGGAAGGGTTGGACGCATTCGCCGTTAAGCGTTTCGTGGAAAAACCCGATCGCGAAACCGCCCGTCAATACGTGGATTCGGGCCGTTTCTTCTGGAACAGCGGCATGTTCGCCTGGAGGGTCGACTATCTCTGGGAGCAGTTCCGCAAGCATCAGCCGGAAATCGCCCGCGTTTTCGAGGCCGCCGGGGATCTGAATCCCAGGAGCGCCGCTTTCGCCAAGAAGCTCCAGAAAATCTATAAGACCGTCCCGGTGATCTCCATCGACAACGGCATCATGGAAAAAGCCGACCGCATCCGCGTGGTGGTCCCGCAATTCAGCTGGGACGATATCGGTTCCTGGTCCGCGCTCGACAGGCTGCACAAGCCCGATGCGGCCGGCAACCGCCTGGTGGGCGAATGTCTTTCCCTGGAAGCCGCCAACAATACCCTGTTCTCGGAAAATGGCCTGGTGGCCGCCTTCGGCGTGTCTGACCTGCTCATCGTGCAAACCGGAGGCGTGACCCTGGTGCTGCCCAAGGACCAGGCGCCGAGACTGAAGGAAATGGTGAAGTTGGCGCAGAAGCAGAAGAGGCTAGCGAAGTACCTTTAAGAAGAAGAGCTGCGGGGCTGAGTGGGGTGCGGGCAGAAGCCGCGGATGCTTTAGTGGGCGTTTCGTCGGGCGTCGGGCGTCGGGCGTTAAGAAAAGAGGCTGGGAA
>JADMIO011006447.1_pt1 | contig 13637 bp, 5 predicted proteins | sample 8958161 | NCBI WGS metagenome assembly JADMIO01 (sample SAMN16585339, study PRJNA669376) | soil metagenome | isolation source: Crop rotation soil | place: USA: Cullars Rotation, Alabama | collected 2011 | reverse complement strand
ACTCGGCGCAATACTCCGCCAGCCGCCAGAAGACGCCACAAGCGGCGACCGGTCCTGTCACGGCATCACCGGCATGAAGCCGCTGCATTGCCGCAGTCAAATCGCCATCGCCGACCGGACTCGGGCTGAAGTATGGCGGCAACGAGATGGCGCACGCCTTCGCCCCCCTGCGGACGAAGTGCTCGAACAGCTTACCGATGCCGTCGCGAATTTGCTTCGCGCTCGTCGGCGCCGTGCCGGTCGATTTCTCGAACCGCTCGCGCACCGCCGGCTTGTCGAGATGAAAGACGAGATCGTCGGTCCGTAAACAGGGGACGTAAACGCGGGTGTCGAACCCTTCGAGCGGATCATCGAAATCGTTCGTCAGGAAAATCTTCTCGACGTTTGTTTTCTTGAGGACCTGCGACTCCCAATCGGGTTGCGAAAACGCCTTTTCCGCGGCCGCCCAAAGCGAGTCAGTGTCGCCCGGCCCGATGCGTTCGCCGTGGAAGCCGAGGAACTTTCGGGCGATGGCGAGGAACCAGGAATACTGGGCGGTATTGTCGATCGTCGGCAGCCATTCGAGGAGCTTGCCGACGCGCTCACGCGGCGACACATCTTTCGATAATGGCGTTTGATCCATGCCCGCCGAGTGGGCGAGTTCGGTGTAGTAGTGGTAGCCGAGAATATCGTCGAGTGTTTTGGAGGCGGCCGCGTGGGGATTGATGTGCGAATGCGGATCGATCAGCGGAATCTTCGCCAGTTCACTTTCGAGATCGCGAGCCAAACGATCGACGATCATAACGGCCTCACGATGTGGAGCAAGCTTCCAGCTTGCTATGAAAAGAAATCAACGCGATCGCTCGGCGCCAACTCATTGGCAAGCTGGAAGCTTGCTCCACAAAAACGCCCGTTGAAGCACTTTCTTACAATCGCTGTTGTAAAATCCAACCCGACTGGAAAACTTTCCCCCGGCGCGACCAATTGACAGGCTTGTTCGGAAAACACGAAGATTTTTTCTAGCCCTTATGCGCCAAAGACTTGTGGCGACGGGTTCGGCGATTGAGACGCGCCGCGTTCTCGATTGGCACGCGCGGTGCACTAACGAGTGGAGGTCAGAAACAAACGACGGACAACCCGGAACAGGAATGGTCTTCCCCCAAGACCTGACGTTCGTCGGATGATCTGCCAGGTTCCGCGACCCGAGGCCCATCCCCCGTGGGCCTCGGGTCTTAGAAACGCGGAGCCAAGTAAGTCCCCCTAGATACGAGTTTTCCCCCATACCCTGTCTTTCTCACCTCAAACTTCCCCTCATCGACCCGCTCCTTCCCCCAAGGAGCGGGTTTCTTTTTTGCGCCGGGCGCAGCCCGAAGCACTCCTCATCGTAATCTTAGTCTTAATCGAATTTCGCACCGGCCCGTTTGCCTTTGCTGAGTCCATAAATTCTTGCCAATTCCTGAAATTCTTGGTAGTCTCGTTCGATGTGTCGCAAATGTTCGTTCGCTCAAACATCGAGTGCCGGCGGGACGTAAATGCCGAGCTTTCGCTGCCCAGTTTGCTCGAAGAAATTGAAAGCGGCCCCTGACGCCGTCGGCAAACGCGTCAAGTGTTCCGGTTGCGGCGAGAAGCTCGTCGTGCCGGGCGACGCGGCGCATGTTCCCCATCGCCCTGGTGTGCAAGACGCGAAACCGGTCGACAAAAACGTTGCCCTCGCGTCCGATCACGATCTTGCCGACTCCGACCGGCAAAACACAATTGGCGTCGAGTTGTTTCGCGACCACACGCTGCCCGGCGCCAAGTCGCCCGTCCCGCCCCCCAAGAAACTGATCGAATTCCTCGCCCCCGCCCAAGGCCCCGGCGAACTCGGCCGACTTGGACCGTATCGCATTCTTAGCGTGTTGGGCCATGGCGGCATGGGAGTCGTTTATCTGGCCGAGGACGCCAAGCTCAAACGCCGTGTCGCGCTGAAGGCGATGCTGCCCGCGATCGCCGCCAACGATGAGGGCGCGGCCAAACGCTTCCTCCGCGAAGCCCAGGCCATGGCCCAGGTCAAGCATCCCCACATCGCCAGCATCTATCAAGTCGAAGAAGACCGTGGCACCCCCTACCTAGCAATGGAATTTCTCCTCGGCGAATCGCTCGACGACCGGCTCAAACGCCAAAAGATCTTGCCGACGATTGAAGTTCTCCGCCTCGGCCGGCAGGTCGCCGAAGGCCTGCATGCCGCCCACAAGCGCGGCCTTATCCACCGCGACATCAAGCCGGCCAACATCTGGCTCGAAAGCGATGCCGAAAACGACCTCGATGTGACCCATGGCCCGACGGTCAAGATCCTTGACTTTGGCCTCGCCCGATCCGACGAGGCAGATACGCACTTGACCAAAAGCGGCATGATCGTCGGCACCCCCGCGTATATGGCCCCCGAGCAGGGCCGCGCCGGCAACGTCGACGCCCGCTCCGACATCTTCAGCCTCGGCGTCGTTCTCTACCGCATGGCGACCGGCGAACTGCCGTTCAAGGGCGCGGATCAAGTCTCGACCCTTCTCGCCGTCGCCATGGACGCGCCCAAGCCGCCCCAGGTCGTCAACTTCGACGTGCCGATCGAGCTTTCCGATCTGATTCTCACGCTGCTCGCGAAAAATCCCGACGAGCGCCTGCAAACGGCCAAAGACGTCGCCGTGACTCTGGCCTCCCTCGGCGGCGCCAGCGGTTCGATCTCCGGCGTGCCGTTGACTGCGTATGCAAAGAAACCGGCGACGCCAACCGTGACAGCGCCGGTCGCGCAGCCGGTGACGATGATGCGGCCGCAGGACGTGGACGATACGACCAATAGCGCCTTCGAGTTTTCGGCCCCCGCCATGCCGGCCCTGACCATGCTGCCCAAGAAACCGTCGACGGGAGTGCATCCACCGGCGACGCCCACAATGCCCGCAGCAGCGGCTGATCCGTCTGGCCGGCCGGCGAAGTCATCTCGCTGGATTTGGTTGACCGCTGCCGGCGCGGTGGTCGCGCTCGTGCCCATCATCGTGCTGATTCTCATATTCGCATTCCCGAGCCGCGACACGAATGAGCCGCCCAAGAAACCGACTGACACTCCAGTCGCAACAACCGACGACAAGAAAAAGCCCGAGCCGCGGTCATCCGGCGACGATCGCGAAGCCGCCACGCTGCTTGGGAACCGGGCCACGCTTCGCATTCGCATCGACGGCCTCGACAGCGACAATAACGAGCGAGTGTACACACCCGGAATGGCGCTTCCGAAAGAGCGTTTCGTGCTCGTCGGCTTCGAACTCGTGCCCGGCGCACTTGCAAAGAATCCGCCGATCCAAAAGGACACGGTTTTCAAGCATCTCAGGAAGCTGAACTACGTCACCTCGATCGACGACAAGGCCGACGATCTTCGGTGGAGCGACGCCGAATTCAAGGACCTCGCGAGCATGAACATCGCGAACAAGCTTGAATCGCTGAATCTGCCGAAGGCGAGGCTCACCTCGAAGTCCGTCGAATCCATGCGCCCGTTCAAAAAGCTGATCAAGCTTCAAATTGACATTTCCGAGGCGGACGACGGCGTTCTGCTCGCCCTGGCCAGCGCGCTGCCCGCGCTCGAATCGCTTCGCCTCGACGGTTTGAGCGATCCCGCGAGACTGTCAAAACTTTCGCGCAAGGGGTGGGAGAGATTCGGCAGCTTGTCGTCGCTCACGCTCAACAACCTCGAACGACTCTTGCCCGCCGATTGGCTCGCCGGCATCGCTGAATTGCCGCGTCTGAGCGACTTGGAAATGGGAAACGCCGATGCTGCGTCGATCTCGGCGCTGGCAAAATCGAAGACCGTCAAAAAGCTCACGGTCGGCGGCAAGGACACGGCGGAAGCGGCCCTTGCCGGCTTGCTGCCAATGGTCGCGCTGACCAAAGTGACGCTCGGCGACACGATCGCGATCAGCGCCGCCGGCGTCGAGAAATGGGCCGAAACGATTCCGACATGCGAAATCCAATGGAAGGGACGCGGGTTCAATCTCGCATTGGGGAGCGCAACCGCCCTGCCGGAGCTGCAAGCCATCGCCGAATCGAAGAAGGCCGCGGAGTACACGCAGGCGTCGAAAGCCAAAATCCCTCTCACCGGCGAATCGGCGCTCGCGCTCAGCCAATTCACCAATTTGCGGTCTCTGGTCTTGGCGGTTCAACAAGCCACCGCGGCGGATTTAGCGAAGGTCCTGCCGGCGATGCCGAAATTGCAATCGCTCACGCTCGATGGCTATGAGCAATCCTCGCTCCGCGCCGACGCCCTCGGCCCGCTGGCGACGTCCCCGGTAAAATCGCTCACGATCACGCTGAGCGTCGCGGCCGATGCGACCAAGGCCGCCGCGGCGATCGCCAAGATTCCCAGCCTCGAAACGCTCGACGTTAAGGTTCAAGGGAGGATCGCCGACGCCTTCAAGGAGTTGGCCAACTGCCCGCGGCTGATCTCCTTGTCTTGCGACGGCGACTGCGGCGATGGCGACGTTCTTCACCTCAAAGATTGTAAATCGCTCCGAAGCATCGTCCTCAAGAACAACCTCAGCGTGACCACGGTTGGAATCGAAGCCCTCGCCAACGCGAACCCGGCATTGCGCGTCGAGTGGCGAGAAGGCATCGAAGGCCCCGGCGGCGCGCCGATCGCCGGTCCCATTGCGCGGCCAAAGCTGATGCCCGGAGGGAGCCGCTGGCAAATCGATCTGGTTCGACAAAGTTCGGATGGCGGCGCGATGGGATGGAGCCCGGACGGCAAGTGGCTCGCCTTTGGCGCCGCAGATCGCGTGCGCATCCTGGATGCCGAATCCAAGAAGCTCGCGGGCTACGTCCGCCTGCGTTCGCTTCAACCGACCTGGCCAAGCCCCAAATATTCCTGGAGCGCCGACAGCCAAAAGTTCGCGCTCGCCAATGGAAACTCCGTTTCGGTATTTTCCGCCGACGGGACGCCGGACTTCGAAGGCCGCCATGAAAACCCCGTTCTTTGCGCGGCGTTTCACCCGGATGGCCGACTCGTCTCCGGCGCGGCTCGACTCAAGGACGAAGCGTCGATCAAGGTCTGGCAGGCCAATGGGCAGTTGCTCACCAACCTAACGGGCCACGCAGACGCCGTCAGCAGCCTCGAATGGAACGCCGATGGCAACGCCTTGGCTTCCTTGGGCCGCGACAAATCGGTGCGGCTCTGGGGACGCGATCTGTCGCCGAAGTTGGTCATCCCGATCGCCTTGAACTCCGACGGATACGTTGCTTGGAGTTCGGACGGAAAGACCCTCTCGGCTGCAACCCTTGCTCGTGAAACGTATCTCTGGGACGTCGGCGACGACCAAAAGGCCGTCGAATTGAAGAAAATTGACAACGGAAAAGGTGGCTTGAGCCTTTGTTGGGCAAATAAGGGCAAGAGGATTTTGGCAGTCAATGAGGCTGGTGGAACGTTTCTCGATCGCAAAGGCGGCGAGTTTGGAAAGCTCAACATTCCGAATGTCCGCAACTTTTGTTACAACGAAAAAGCCGACTCGATCGCCGTTTGGTATCATCCCGGCCACGTCTCCTTCGTGCGCGAAAACGGCGAAACATTGTCGAAAATCGACCGCTACGATTCGAGCATGTCGATCCTGCAATCCTCCGGTGACGGCCGTTTTCTTGCCGTCGGCGGCGGGGACGGATACCTCCGGCGTTTTGACTGGATCGGCCAGACGCTTGCGACCATCAATCCGGAACAGTTCCCGACCGGGCTTGCGACCAATCGAACAAGCGATCGTTGGGCGGTCTTGCAAAATCATGGCGGGAAGATCATCGACTCGTCGGGAAATGTCGTGATTTCACTTTGGGATCCTGGCAATCATGCGTGGTGCTTCGGTTGGTCGCCCGATGGAAGGAAAATCGCCGCCGTCGGCAATGACAATCGACTGCGCATTCTTGACAATTCCGGAAAGCTGCTGCACCATTCGCCACCGGTTTTGATTGAAGGGGTTCCGAACCAGGGGCGCCTCGAATGGAGTCCGGACGGTCAACAAATCGCCGTCCTCGGAATTTCCCACGTCTCCATCTGGTCCGCCACGGGCAAGCTCGAACTGATCCGAAATAAGATTGGTGATCTCGACATCTATCATTCGGGAAACGTCGCCTGGATCGACAAGGGAACGCTCGTCGTCTGCTCGTGTCCGCAAAATGGGAAATGGGGCCTCGAAGTGATTTCCGCCTCCGGTAAGCGGCAACAGCAACCGTTCGACGTCCACGGCGAAGCGGTCCGCGACCTCCGCCTCAGCCCGGACGGCCGCCGCGTCGCCCGCACCGACGGAACCAACATCCGCATCGTCTCGCTCATCGACGGCAAGGTCGAGATCATCCCCGGCAAATTCGCTTTGAGCTCGCTCGCCTGGTCCGGCGACGGCACGAAGATCGCCACCAACACCGATTGCGGCAGCATCCGCTGCTATGATTCGCGATCACTCGAACCGCTTTGGACCGCGATGCCGCTGCCTGGCGGCAGGTCGGCGGTGTTCGACGCCGAGGGGAAATTGCTCAACGACACCTCCGACATCGTCGAACTCATGGAACGTGAACTCGTCTACCTCATCGAGACCCCGACGAAGCGGCTCCAAGTCTTGCGGCCGTCGGAATTCGCAAAACTGACGTCGGGATTGTTGCCGTGATCGGCGTGGTGTCTTAGGTAACGATCGGCCGCGCCTCCGCCAAGCGCGAAATCGCGGCGAGCGCAGGCTGCAGGCGCAGTCGCGGCACATCGAGGGCCGTGTGCAGAATTGTCGAAATCAAATTGGCGCTCGTGAACGGATCGCTGACCGCCATGCCGCCGCCGTAGAGCAAAAGCGGCGCGAGGCGGGCCCAGTGGTCGCGGCCGCCGTTGCGGTTGATGCGCGGCGTGCGGCCCATTTCGCCAGTTGCAACGAGCAGAATCCGATCCGATAGTCCGCGGGCTTCCAGATCTTGAATGAACGCCGCCACCGCATGGTCGAACGAGCGGCCGATCGCCTTCATGCCGTCTTCGGTGTTGAGATTTTCACCGTCGGCGTGGAAGTCCCAAACGCCTTCGTAGTCGCAGTGCACCGTGACGAAGCCGCAGCCTGCTTCACAAAGCCGACGCGCTAACAAGAGAGTTTTGCCGAACGCCTTCGCGTGGCCGGTGTAATAACCTCTCGCTCCGCGGCGAGCGCTGGACCAATCATCAGAAGCGGCGAAGCGAGATGTGTCATAGCGATCGATAACGCGCGGATCTTCGCGCGACAAATCCAACGCCTCGGCGACGCGGCCGCTCAAAATCGCTTCGCGGGCCTGACGATGATTTCGGTGGTAGTCGCCGACGGCCGGTTCCGCATCGAAGTCTTCCCGCAAGCGATCGAACTGAGTCAACAACGCCTGCCGATCTTGAAACCGATCCGGCGACATCGATAGTCGCAAGTTATTCAGAAGTTGATTCGCCCCGCCGGGCACGAACGGCGTGTACGTCGCCCCCATTGCTCCGGTCGCCGCCATGTCTCCGCGGCCCTGGCCACGAACGACATCGGAGCGAACCGATTGCGGAAACAGCACCGCGTTCGTCGGCATCGCCGTCGATGGATGCGTCGGCCCGGCGACGCGCGACAGCAAGCACCCGATGTTGGCGTTCAGCGAATCGGCCGACACGATGGGCCGAATGTTGTGCTCGGCGTTTCCGGTCTGAAATGAGCGCACGATCGTCAGCTTGTCGGCCAGGCGCGACAGCTGTTGCATGGTCGAGCCAAAAATTACGCCGGGAGCCGAAGTCGGGATGACGCCGCCGATAGTGCGGATGTCGGTCGGCGCTTCGGGTTTGGGGTCGAAGGTTTCGAACTGGCTCGGGCCGCCTTGCTGAAAAATAAAGATGACGGACTTGCCGGTGAGGATGCTCGCCATCGATGGGTCAGCAGCCCTTGCGGCAAAGAAAGGCGCCATCGAGAGGCCGCCGATGGCCAAACTGCCCGCATGGAGGAGTTGGCGTCGGGTCATGCCCGGACTTGAGTCGTGGAGCGTAAGCATTTGCAAAATCTACGCTTCGGGAAAACGTGCAGCGTATCAGGGCGGCGAGAAGCAGGGCGGCGAGGTAGGCAACAATTCGCAAGCAATTGAAGGCTACCACACCTCAAAACGCCGCACAAGGGGCCAATTCTCGATTTTCGGCCCCTTGTAGGCCTGCGAGATTTCTCGTATGATAATGGAGGTGGATGGATCGGCCGTCGGATGGAAACGACCCGCCTCTTCATGACGATAATCGAATGGATTCCCGTCTCTAATAAGAAGACCGCGCGAGGAATCGGCGGAGCGGTCAAAGCGGGCTTGGCAGCGTACACTCCTTTGACGCAACTCCAAGTCTAGCATTCGGTTGAATTGATCGGTCGGCGTTTCCCAGAATGCGCCATCGTTCGTGGTGCCCATGCCGCGCCCGCGCAGGCTTTTGCTCGATTTTTTTGATCGCGGCACAGCGAGGATGTTATGAACCGGATGAAGAAGCACATCGACGCCCTAAACTCGAATCACGACGCAACACGGTGGGAAGCTGTTCGGACGCTGAAGGCGTTCGAGAAGGATCACTGGACGACGCTTCCCAATTCCGAAATTCGCACCTTGGTCGACACGCTGTGTGAACAACTGCCGCGCCGCTCCGAAGCGGGGGGGGCTCGTCTGCCGACGCACCTTCGCCGCGATGTGGCTTTTACCCTCGGCAAGATCGGCGATCGAGCGATTGAATCGGTTCCGTCGCTTGTCGATCTTTTGAGTGAAGATGAACCGGAAGGCATTCGTGAAGCGGCCGCGTCGGCTTTGGGCGATTTGGGGCCGACGGCAAAGTCGGCGGTGCCGGCGATTCTCGCGGTGCTCAATCCCAGTTGCAAGGTTCCATTGGCCGTGCGGGCCGCATGTGCCTTGGGCGAGATCGGAGTCTCCGACGCGAAAGTGCGGCACGCGCTGATCGATCTCTGGCGTTCGACAATGGCCCGGCCGATCACGCAAATCCAAATCGCAGCCGCATTGTGCAAATTGAAAGTCGAGGCCCCCGGCTTGCTCGCCAGCTTGGCGGCCGGAGCGGTGCAGGGACCGAACGCCAGTCATCGCGTCTCCGCTTGTCAGGCCTTGGGCTTCTGCTCGAAGAATGACGCGGGAGTGTTGCCGGCATTGACCGCCGCGGCTCACGATGAAGACGAAGGCGTCCGCGCCGCCGCCAACGCCTCGATCGATCGGATCGGTGTCAACATGGCCAAGGCGGTCCAAGCGTGCATCAAGCAACTGAAGGATTGCCCGCATTCAGTCACCGCCCTGCGCCGCACCGGCGCGATGGGCGTCAAGGGACTGATCAAGGCCCTTGAGGATTCGGAACCAAACGTCCGCGAATCGTCGGCCAAGATTCTCAGCTCGCTCGGCGAACTCGCCCAAGGCGCGGCCCCGGCTCTTTCGAAGCTGCTCCGCGACAAGTGCTCCGATGTCCGTCTCTCGGCCGCCAAGGCGTTGTGGAACATCACCAAGCAGCCCGACGCCGTGGTGCCGACGCTTGCCGGTTTGCTGACGAGCAAGATGACGCCCGACACCGACGATGTCGAAGTGCGCCGGCGGTTCATGCAATCGGTGATCGAAGCCTTGGGCCGGATGGGCCCCGCCGCGGATCAAGCGGTGCCGTCGCTGATGAAAGTGACGCGCGACTCCAACCGGCTCGTCCGCGAGTCGGCCGTTCGTACCCTGCAGCAGATCAAGCCGACGATCGGCGTCAAAGTCGGCGTGTGACGATTCGCAACGTGGGGCAGACAGGAATGTCTGCCCACGGCGATCGCTATCCCTGGGCTTTTTCGCTAATCGCCGTCTCCGGCGCGGGCGCATTCTCGATCACGCGCATCGTCTTCCATTTCCCGCCGCGAAATCGAATGATAAAGCAAACCGCCATGGCGACGATGTGCAGCGTCACAAACCCCCACGCCCAGCGCACGTCGGCCTGGTAAAGCACGACCAAATACGTCGGCAACACCATCAGCGGCCATGCCAGGCAAAACGTCAAAAGTGATACGAACCACGTGTCGCCCGCTCCTCGAAGTGCAAACGCAAAGGTCAAGTTGACCGAATCGGCGATCGAATAGATCGCTACGCACACGAGCAGTTGTGGCACGATGGCGGCAATCTCGGCGAATTCGGCGGGGTCGCCGTTGTGCCCCTCGAAGATCGACACCAAAAGGTTGGGCATTGTGAGGTAAATTGCCGCCACCGCGATCATGTAGCCGAGCATCCAGCGCATGCCGAGATAGGTTCCCTTCTCGGCCAAGTCCGGACGATTGGCCCCAAGATGTTGGCCGACGAGGATGCTCACCGCCTGGCCCAGCCCGAACATTGGCAAGAACGCGATCATGTTGAGCCGAACCGTGAGCGTCGTCGCCCCCATGGCCGCGTTGCCCAGGCCGCCGACGATCTGGGTGAAGAGATGAAACGCGAGAACATCGAGAAAAACTTGAAAGCCCGCGGGGCCGCCGAAGCGCATCAATCGTTTGAAGAGTTCGACTTCGAACCGCCAACCCGCCGCCGTGCCGAACTGCTCGCGGTTCTTCCGGCTCAAGAATAAGCAAACCGCGAGCAATGCCGACGCCCACGACCCAGCCACCGTCGCCCACCCGGCGCCGGCGATGCCCATTTCGGGGAACCCGAGCCGGCCGAAAATCAACACCAGGGCGAGCGCCACGTTGATCGCCGTGCCGAACGCCTCGATCACGAGCACGATCCACGTCTGCCCGCGCCCGGAAAAAAAACCGTTGACCGCGGACATCACCAGCATCGGCAGGGCCGCGAACGCGAGGCAGCGCAGATATTCCGCCTCGAGCACTTGCAGGTCCTCGCCGATCATGCCGCGTGAAACGAGAAAAGTCGCCAAGGGGGCGACCATGATGAAATTCACACCGGCGATGACCGCGAAATAGATTCCCTGCCACACAGCCGCGCCGACGCGATTGCTTCGCCCCGCTCCCGTGTACTGTGCGACGAACGTCGACGTGTAACCGGCGGTGACTTGCAAGAACCCAAACAGCAGCCAATACCACATCACCGCCGGGAACGACGCGGTCATTTCCTTTGGATCGTGATGCGCGAGGAGGACGGTGTCGACGAATACCTGCACCGTCATAAAGCTTTGGCTGACGATCAGCGGCGTCGCGAGCGTGAGAAGCTCCCGGCTGCCGCCGCGGGAGTGGCGATCGAAGACGACCGGCTCCTCGGGCGCCGACGTCGGTTTTTCCTGGATCGCTTCCATACAGGACCTCCGCGGCCGCCGATGAATTGGCACGACTAACAGAGCCGCGTCACCCGATCCGGGTTCGCGGTCGTTCCTTTGTTTTCGGCCTGAAGGGCCGGTTCTACCAGCCCAGGCCGAAGCCTGGGGATCTCGGTGTCCAAAAGTCTTCGACCCTGAAAGGGTCATTCGGCGTTGATTTTTCGAGGCAATGAACGGCCCCTTCAGGGCCGAAAATGATATCGGCTCCGACGCTCCCCAGGCCTTCGGCTTGGGCTGACAGAATCGGCCCTTCAGGCCGAAAACCGCAACGGCTTATCTTGCCGGCCCAACAATCCGTCCCGGCTCCACGACGCGAATGCTGTAGAGCGTCCCGCCGCCGGTGATGTAGAGCGTCCGCAAATCCTCGCCGCCGAACGCGCAATTCGTCACTTCATCGCGCGGGACAGGAATGAACGCGAGCAGCTTTCCTTCCGGGCTGAGGACATAAACGCCTCCTTTGACGTCGCCGGCCGGCTCGTGCGGTGGATTCGGCTTGTTGAGGCCCCCGGCGACGAACAATCGCCCTTTTTGATCCTGTTTGACGCCGTCCGGCCCGCGGCCATTGCCCCAATCGTAAAGCTTCTTTTTGCTTGCGGCATCGATCGAACCGTCGGGTTTCAGATCGAACCGCCACAGGGCCCGCACGACGCCGGACGTGTTGTTGTTATTGTCGGCCACGTAGAGAGACTTATCGTCGGCGGAAACAAGCACGCCGTTGGCCCGATCGACCTCGCGGCCGATGACGCGCGTCACCTTTCCCGGCTCATCGATTCGATAAACGCCTTCAACGGTCTTTCCGTCGGCGTCGCGTTGCTGCATGTCGTCGCGCGGCCCATAGCGAGGGTCGGAGAAGTAGATTCGGCCCTTCGAGTCGATCGTCAGATCGTTCGGTTGGTTGTACTTCTTGCCGTCAAAATTGTCGGTTAGCACAGTCAGCGTGCCGTCGAGTTCGAGGCGGGTAACGCGGCGCAGTTTCGGCTCGCACATGACGAGCCGGCCCTTCGGATCGACGAGTAGGCCATTGGTCCCCGCGTCTTTGCGATAGATGCGCGATTTGCCGCCGGGCTCCAATAGCCAGACGTGTCCGTCGCCGCTGGAGAAGACGCCGAACTTCGGGTGCCACGCCGGACCTTCGCCGCCGGACCCCGCTTCGGCTTCAATCTTGAGCTTCGCTCCGGGTTCGATGATCGGGTCTTGTCCGAAGGCCGGCGATGTGAAGATAGCGAATGAAATGACAACGAGAGTTCGCATTGCCGACTCCGGAAAGAAATCGCCCCAGACCGATTCGGGGAGATGGCCAATCGTATGCGTCGACGACAGCGTCGTCAATTCAGTCACCCCTCTCGCCCAGTAGGGAGAGGAGTGAAGACGCGGGCGCTGAATGTCAATCCTTGTACGGATCGAACACTTCCTTGCCCGCCATGGCGACGCCGAGAGGCCGCAGGGTGTGCAGGACCTTGATGGTGCCGGCGTGTTCGGCCAACACGTCCGGCAACCGGCGGTACGCCTGCGGGGCTTCATCCAAATCGCCGCCGCGCAGGGTCACGCCCTTGTCCTTGATCCACTTCATCATCTCGTCGTGACGCACCAGGCCCGGCATTCGCTGCTTCTTGCCCTTGGCGTCGCGCACGAACTTGCCGCGAGCGGCGGTGCGGCTCATGACCCGGCCGGCGCCGTGGACCGTCGAGTAGAGCGAGTCCTTCGACAGCTCCGATTCGACGCCCTCGATGATGACCGCGTCGTCGCCCATCGAGCCGCCGACGAAACCCTTCTGGCCCGGAAACGCCGGCGTCGCGCCCTTGCGGACGACCCACATGTCCTCGCCGAAATGCGATTCCTTCCAGGCGAAGTTGTGGTGGTTGTGGACTTCGTCCAAAATCGTCGCGCCGAGGATCTTCTGGGCGACGGTGCGGCAGACCCACTCGCGGCCGGCGTAGGCATAGCGACCCGCCAAATGCATGGCGCGAACATAGTCGCGTCCCAATTCCGAGGATTCATCGACAAGCGTTGGCGGAACGTCCATGCCGTCACGGCCGCCGGCGAGGTGCAGGAACGCTGTCGCCGTGCCGTGGCCGAGGCCGCGCGAGCCGAAGTGGACGCCGACCCAAATCGCGTCGTCCTCGTCGGCGAAGATGTCGACGTAGTGGTTGCCCGAGCCGACCGTGCCGAGCTGGGCCGCCGCCTTCTGCTTGAGCGGCTTGACCGCGGCGATCGACCAGGCGTCGTCGTCGAACAGCTCATGATCGATCTTTTCATCGTTGGTGCGGCCGACGCCGAACGAGATGTTCTTGAACACGTCGTCCATGATCGTCTCGATGCCGGCGCGGACGTCGGCGAGCTTGGCGTCGGTCTTGCACGCCATGTTGCCGCAGGCGATGTC
>JADMIO010991081.1_pt1 | contig 13637 bp, 13 predicted proteins | sample 8958161 | NCBI WGS metagenome assembly JADMIO01 (sample SAMN16585339, study PRJNA669376) | soil metagenome | isolation source: Crop rotation soil | place: USA: Cullars Rotation, Alabama | collected 2011 | reverse complement strand
GAGAACTACACGCGCTACCTGGCCGGGCCCAACGCTTGGGCGCTCGCCCGATTCGTGCTGCCAGTCAGCCGTTTCGCGGAATTCGAGACCGCGATGAAGGCCATCAAGCCAATCGAGCCCTGGGGACTCAGTGCGCTACTTGGGGCCAATCCGGAAGCTGAGTTGGCTGAGATCGATCAGTTTAATCACCGCAACAAAGGACGCGCCGCAGTCGATGCGGTGGAAGTAAAGGCGTCAACAGCCGACGAGATCTGTCATATCCGGGCGTTCGTGCGCGGCAGTATCACGTGTTATTTCGAAATTCCGGCGGAGAACCCCGGCGAAGTATTGCCCACCATCCACGCTATTCATGCGCGCGCGAAGATTCGCACCGGCGGAGTTACGCCGAATGCTTTTCCGTCATCGGAGACGGTATCGCACTTTATTTCTGAATGCGCGAAGCACGACGTCGCGTTCAAAGCAACAGCCGGGCTGCACCATCCCTTGCGGTGTGTAAAGCCGATGACTGATGAGCCCGACGCCCACACGAGCATCATGCATGGTTTCCTGAACGTCTTTCTGGCAGCGGCGTTGGCAAAGCAGAAACTTTCGATCGCGGATCTATGCGATTTGTTGGAAGATCGTGACGGCGATCATCTTCGTTTCGATGACGATCGCGTGTACTGGCGCGATCATCGGATGAGCCTGCAGGACATCATTGAGACGCGGCGCCATTTTGCCATCTCCTTCGGTTCCTGCTCCTTTGAAGAGCCACTCGCTGATCTGCGCAAACTCAATCTTCTATGATCTATTCCATGAACGAAACGCACGATCCGGCCGCGCGCTCCTGGGTCGAGTCCGCCAACGCGCCGGACACCGACTTCCCTCTCCAGAATCTGCCGTTAGGCGTCTTCGATCGCGGCAAGGCGCTCACCTGCATCGGCGTAGCGATCGGCGATCAGATTCTCGACCTTACCAGCGCCGCCGAAAACAACTGCGTCCCCGGCATCGACGAGATCACCGAAGAAGCGCTCATGGACGAGCCGCTCAACCTATTAATGGCGTTGGGATCCCAGCGCTGGAGTGCGCTGCGTCGGTCCATTTTTCATTTGTTAAAAGAAGGCTGCGAAACGCGCGCCGACATCGAGAAGTGCCTGGTTAAACAGTCCGAAGTGCACATGCTGCTGCCGGCCGTCATCGGTGACTATACTGACTTTTACGCTTCCATCTATCACGCCACGAACGTCGGTAGCATGTTCCGCCCCGATAATCCGCTGCTGCCTAACTATAAGCACATCCCCATCGGTTATCACGGACGCGCCTCATCCATCGTTCCCAGCGGAACTCCTATTCACCGGCCCAGTGGGCAACTGAAGCTGCCCGATACGGACAAGCCGACGTTCGGAGCAAGCAAGCGGCTCGATTATGAACTTGAAGTCGGTGTGTTTATAGGCGGCGGCAACGAACTGGGCCACTGTATCCCAATAAAAGAAGCGGAAGATCACGCCTTGGGACTCTGCCTGGTAAACGATTGGTCGGCTCGCGACATCCAGGCGTGGGAATATCAGCCACTGGGGCCGTTTTTGGCCAAGAGCTTTGCTACTACGATTTCACCATGGATCGTCACCATGGAAGCGCTCGCGCCATTTCGGACGGTAGCTTTCAAACGTGCGGATGGCGATCCCGCTCCACTTTCCTATCTTGCCGACGACGATAACCAGCAGCACGGCGGCATCGATCTGAAGCTGGAAGTGCTCATCGCCACGAAGAAGATGCGAGACGCCAACGCGGCTCCGCACCGCATCAGCCACGGCAACTTCCGCGATATGTACTGGACCATCGGGCAGTTCATCGCTCATCACACATCGAACGGATGCAACCTGCAACCCGGCGACTTGCTCGCCAGCGGCACTGTCTCCGGCACCGAAAAAGAATCGCGCGGTTGTTTGCTTGAAATGACCTGGGGTGGAAAAGAGCCGGTCGAACTGCCCAACGGAGAGAAGCGCACTTTTCTCGAAGATGGCGACGAGATCATTATGCGTGGATACTGCGAGCGCGAAGCCGCAACACGCATCGGCTTCGGCGAGTGTCGCGGAGTGATAGCCGGATAGGAAAACGTTGGGCGGGTCGCCCCGCCCATTTCTCTAAATGTTGCCCGGGGGAATATCGGACGGGAAGCAGTGCGGATGTTTGAATCCATTCGGCGCTTCATTCGTTCCGAGGTAGTCGATGTTATCGGTGCCGTTGTATCCAACACCGCCAGGGATCCCGTCCAGACCGGCGTTACGGCGCATGCGGTAGGCGATCGTATGGTCGGCACAAGCGCTATCTCCGCTTAGACCAAGCCCGCCGATCACCTTGCCTCCCGAGTAGAGGGGCACGCCTCCTCCAAAGGTGATAATTCCTCCGGCAACTTTGCCCTTACCACTTCCCTGCGGCAGGAACTCGGGGTTGAACGGATTGGAATTGTTCAGGCCGTAGAGAGATCCTCCGGGCTGAGTGGCGGAGTAAAGGTTGGCAGTCGAAAGGGAAAGCGCATCGTTACTAAAATCGTTTGCCGTGCCCGCCTTGGCGATTGCGATAGCGCGGCTGCCTGGCCAGGCATCGCCGATAACTTTTACCGAACAAAGCCGTCCTTCGCGGTCCACAATGGCCGACCACATCCGGTTCGGACTGAAGATGCCTCCATTATTCTGGGCCACCACCACGGCCAGCTGGTTTTGAATTCTATTGACGACACTCGACGGGATTGAGCAGGAACCGCCATCATCGTTGCCGGCGAACACGGGACTTACCGCCGGATAAGCCAGCAGCAATGCCACCGCCGCAATCATCAGCTTTTTACCCATAGAAACTCCTTAAGGAAATACTTGTTTGGAGGAAAGCCGGTGTCGCGGAAAGCATCAACCGGCACGGTCAATAGAGAGGGCCCAGCGTAACGAGCCTGAGATACCTTGGGGACCGTGAAACGGGAAGGACTGCATGGAGTCTGTGACAGCTCCATGCAGTTGTCAAGAGGACGGCGTTTCTACTTGTTTGGGGTCGGCGCAGCCGGAGTCATATCCGGCTTGTACGGTGGCACCGGCTTTTCGCTTTCCACCCACGCGGTGTACCACAGGTTCACCAGCTCCTGGCTGCCGGCGGAAAACTGTTTGCGCATAAATTCGCGGCCTTCATCGGTTCCGCCATTAGCGAATCCGCCGCGCTTCTCGATTTGATAGAGCGGTTCGACGAGCGCAAACTGCGACTTGAGGTACTCAATATATTGGTGGAACGGATCACTGATCGCCGTCGGCGCTTTCACCATCCCAGCCGGATCGACCTGCGCCAGGTTCTTGTTGATGAAGTCCGACTCGACTGACCAGTGAATCTTCGCGGTGGTGTATCCGTTCGGATTCGGGCCCACCCAGCCATTATGCTGAATCGTCGTGTGCAAAGGATTCGCGCCGTCAGCCACGTAATGGCCGAGCCATCCCGCGTAGAAGATCGCATCCGCCTCTGCGCCTGCCGTCGACTGTCCTTTCGCCTTCAGTTCGCGATATTGCCGGAAAGCCACCTTCAACCGCTCGTAAACTTCCACGGTGATATATGGCTGGAACCCGATCTTCTCCGGAAGGAAGTCGTCAGAGAACTGAGTCACGCGCACCCGCTTCGCGTACGCCCAGCGGATGAAGTCGTAACGCCCCACCGGCCACTGACCGATGTCAGCCACCCGCTCCATATCAATATAGTGATCAGGTTCCTGATCGTTCTTCAGGCTGGGCTCTAGTACAGCGCGCCAGCGATCTGGTTCCGGCCCGTTGTAGATAATTATGTCTCCGCCCGCCTTGAAGAACGCCGGCATGTCGGCGGGAATCGCAGCTACCGCCGACTTGTTGATCAGTTTGTGACCCTCGTCGCCCCAGCCAAACGCCAAAACAGATGCAAAACATACAATGGCAAACAAAGAATATATTCGCTTCAACCTTCACTCCTATGACTGAACCCGCCGATAAGTAAATCGAAACACCAGCAAGAACACTAAACAGACAATTATCCAAAATCCAACTGACTGTCTGATCGCTAGCCAAACGCCAGGCGTCCACTGAATCATGACATCCGGCACATTGTTCCAGAAAATGTGCACACAGAACATGAATGCGACGTTGGCGACAATCACAACAGCAACGATCGAGGCCGTCCCCGCGAGAATGCCCTTTGCAACCGCGCCGCTTCGCAGCTTACTCACCTTGACGCTTCCACCGCCGTCAGCGATTCATCGATGATCCGGATCGCCTCATCCACGTCAGCCTTATTAATATTCAGTGGCGGCGATGTCCTGATCACATTGCCATACAGCCCGCCCTTGCCGACGAGCAGCCCACGATTCTTGGCTTCGTCCATAAAGCGATTCGTCTCTTGTGCCGCTGGTTCCTTTGTCTTGCGATCCTTCACCAGTTCGAACGCTTGCAGCAGTCCCATGCCTCGCACGTCGCCGATCAACGGATGCTTCTTCTGCAATTCTTCCAGCTTCGACCGATAGTAGCCGCCGACCACATCGGCGTTGTCCATCAAGCGATCTTCTTCAATCACGGCGATGGTTGCGCGCGCGGCGACACTCGTCACCGGATTACCGCCGAAGGTCGAGATCTGCAGGCCCTTGAAGCTGTCGGCAATCTCCGGACGCGTCATGGTCACGCCGATCGGTGTTCCGTTCGCCAGACCCTTGGCGCTGGTGATCATGTCGGGCACCACTTCCCACTGCTCGATGCCGAACCACTTCTTGCCGGTGCGTCCCCATGCGGTCTGCACTTCGTCGGCAATGAAGAGACCCTCGTACTTCTTCACGATGTTGAAGACGATCTTGAAGTACTCCGGTGGTGGCGTGATGAATCCGCCGACGCCCTGAATGGGCTCCGCGATAAACGCGGCGATGCTGCCGGACGTTGTGGTCTGGATTACGTTCTCGACGTCCTTCGCGCACGCCACGCCGCAATCGGGATACTTGAGATCGAACGGACAGCGATAACAATATGGATTGATGGCATGAACCACGCCGAACGTTCCCGGCAACGACTTGCGCCATGTTGAGTGTCCCGTCAAACCCTGCGCCAGTTGCGATCTTCCGCTGTATCCGTGCCGCAGTGCGACGATTTCGTAGTTGCCGGTGTGCACGCGCGCCAGTTGCACCGCCATCTCGTTCGCTTCGGTACCACTGTTCGTGAAGTAGGTCTTCGTGATTTCGCCGGGCGTGATCTCCGCCAACTTTTCGGCGATGGAAACAATCGCCTCGTTCGGAAACACGGTGGATCCGTGCTGCAATTTGTCAGTCTGTGCCTTGATCTTCGAAGTCACGCGCGGATTGCAGTGCCCCACCGACACCGTTACGATTCCGCCGAAGAAGTCGAGGTACTTCTTGCCCTCCACGTCCCATAGGTACTGCATGCTGGCGTGGTCGGTAACCAGGGGATCGGCATAATAGGTTGTGACGGAGGAAAAGAGATATTGCCGGTATTTTTTTACGATCTCGTCTTTTGTCATAAATGAGTCTGCGCCTTGGTGTGCTGGAGCTGGCGCTGGAAATATACCAGACTCATTTCGTTCACGTCGTGATCTGGCGACGTGCTAGTCAGCCATCACAAGCGTGGGCAGTCCCTGGTGCTGCAGGTAATCGCTGAACGCGCGGAGCGGAGCATCGCGAATCTCGTCCATGTCTGAGAAAAGCAGCAACGGCAGGTCGGGATGAGCATGTAGGATCTGGTTGCGCAGGGCCCGGCCATCGGCTCCCGGCATGTCGTAGCTGAGCACGATGCCGTCAATTTGTTCTTTCACGAGGATGCGTTTGGCCTGCTCGCCATCCATGGCCAGGAGTACATCGCATCCAGCATTGGTCAAAGCTCGTTGAAGTTCGTTAAGAACTGCCCCACTCTCATGCACGCACAATATGCGCGATTTGCCCATTTTGTTCTGCCTTAGGGATCTAATAATTGCCCGGGGTTCCTGCACCCAGATGCCGACAAGACCCCGCCCCGTGCCATCCGCCGCCAGAATGAGCCAGTTTTTTTGTTCTCACGGTGACATACGTCACAGACCCGAGTGAGTAATAGGGCCGACCATAGTGACATGCCGCAGGGTGCCGGAACTAAAAGCAAACAAAAGCGCTTAGCGGTGGACGAAAAGGGCGGAATAGTCCGATGGCAGGATTTAGCCGTAATCTGGTAATCTGGAGTTGCACATCACCATGTCAAGTAAGCTAATGCGGCTCCGTCGGTTCGAGTCTCTCGCCGCCGCACACGTTTTCGGAAAGGAGCGGAGCCTTGGGTTCTCCTTACGGTCTGCAACTCGTTGAAAATTGCCTGATCTGCAAGCTACGGTCTGACAATTTCTTCTGTGCTTTGCCCTCCACCGCTTTAGAAGCGTTTGAAAAGATTAAGTTTCCGACCGCGTATCCTCGCGGCGCCGTTCTGTTCGTGGAAGGTCAGCCTCCGCGCGGCATCTACATGCTGTGCAAAGGACGCGTAAAACTATCGGTGAATTCCGCCGAAGGCAAGACGCTGATCCTGAAGATCGCCGAGCCGGGTGAAGTCCTGGGATTGCATGCCTGCGTTTCGGGAATCAATTACGAACTCACCGCCGAAACCATTCAGCCCTGCCAGGTAAATTTCGTGAAGCGCGAGGACTTTCTCCGCTTCCTGCAGGAACACGGCACCGCTTGCCTGCAAGCTGCTCAACACCTTAGCGACAATTGCCACAGCGCTTATGATTTGATCCGCTCGCTCGGACTCTCGCATTCCGCCGGCGAAAAATTGGCGCGCTTCCTGCTCGAACTTTCGCAGGACGGTGAGAGCACCAAGGAAGGTATCCGCGCCAAGATGGGCCTAACACACGAAGAGATTGCGCAGATCATCGGCACCTCGCGCGAGACGGTCACACGTCTCTTAGCCGAATTCCGGAAAAAGAAGCTGGCGACTCTGAAGGGGTCTACGCTCATGGTGCACAACAAGGTTGCGCTTGAGCGATTGGTGGGAACGTAGAGGATGTTGATGTGAGAAGCCGCGGCAATGTCCGCGGCTATTGTTTTTCGTACACCCGCACATAATCCACCAGCATCCGTTGCGGAAACCTCGTCGACTTGTCCGGATTGCCTGGCCAGCCGCCGCCTACGGCCACATTCAGGATGATGAAAAACTTGTGGTCGTACACCCATCTTGCGCCCTCAGGCAGTTCCGCTGGCGTGCGCGTAGCATAGAGTTGGTCGTCCACGTAGAAGCGGATCTCTTTCGGATACCACTCGACTGCATATACGTGGAAGTCATCGGCAAACCTCTTTTCGTCCGCCAATGAATACGGCGAACCGATGCCTTTGTCGGCTGAGTAGCCGGGGCCATGAATCGTGCCGTGAATGGTCGAGGGCTCCTTGCCGATATTTTCCATGATGTCGATTTCGCCGCACTTTGGCCAACCGACCGCACCGATGTCTTGGCCCAGCATCCAGAACGCCGGCCAGATTCCCTGTCCCTCAGGGATCTTGATGCGTGCTTCAATGCGTCCGTAGGCATGCTCGAACAGACCTTGCGTCTTGATGCGCGCCGAAGTGTACTTGCGCTCGATGTTGTCCGAAGCCTTGTACTTTTCCTTCTGCGCCGTAATGACCAACAAGCCGCCCTTCTGCTGCGCATTTACGGCCCGGTTCGTGTAGGTCTCCAGCTCCTGGTTTCCCCAGCCGTTCCCGCCGGTTTCCATCACCCATTTAGCCGGGTCAGGCAGCGAACCCTCTGCGCCGTTGAATTCGTCGCTCCAGACGAGATTCCAGGATTTTCTCTCCACGTGAGTTGTCGTTGACTGTGCGCGTATTATGCTTGGCAGCGCGCAGCAGAGCGTAGCGATGTAAATCAATAAGCTGCGGAGCGGTTTCATCAGCAGGACTGTAAATCATTTCCGGCACAAGGGGGAGATGTGGCAACACGACGTGAGTTTCTTAACGTGCTGGCAGCGGGAACTGCCGGACTGGCATTATCAACTTCAGCCAAGTCGTATGCCCAGGTTCTCGGCTCGAACGATCGCCTGAACTTCGCCATCATCGGGCTGAATGGCCGCGGTTATGCGCATCTTTCGTCGGTCAGAGCAAATCGTACGAATGCGCGCGTCTCGCATGTTTGCGACGTGGATAAAGTCATCCTGAAGAAATTCGCTGAGCGCACCCAACTTGAGATGGGTGAGTCGCCCGTCGCCGAAAACGATTTTCGCCGTATTCTCGAAATGAAAGAAGTTGACGTCATCACCATCGCCACGCCGGAACATTGGCATGCTCCGATGGCGATTGCGGGACTTCAGGCCGGCAAACATGTCTACGTAGAGAAGCCGTGCAGCCACAACCCTGCCGAAGGCGCGATGCTGGTAGAGGCACAAAAGAAATATGGCAAGCTGGTGCAGATGGGCAATCAGCAACGCTCTTCACCGCATACCATCGAAATCATTGCGAGAGTTCACGACGGACTGATCGGCCGTCCTTACTTCGCTAAAGCCTGGTATAGCAATGTCAGGAAGGCAATCGGTGTGGGCAAGGAAGTTCCAGTACCGCCGACACTCGACTGGGAGCTCTGGCAAGGCCCTGCGCCCCGGCAGCCGTACAAAGACAACCTTCACCCCTACAACTGGCACTGGTTCTGGAACTACGGTACCGGCGAAACGCTCAACAATGGCACGCATGAAGTGGATGTTTGTCGGTGGGCGCTCGGCGTCGACTATCCGCAACAAATCACCGCGTCCGGCGGACGATACCATTTTAAAGATGACTGGCAGTTCTACGACACCCTGGTAACCAGCTTCGAATATCCGGACAAGATGATCTCCTGGGAAGGCCGCAGCTGCGAAGGGATGAAGGTTTATGGCCGCGACCGTGGCTCCGCCATCATGGGAACCACGGGAACGGTGATCGTCGATCGTGACGGGTACGAAACCTTCGACTTGAAGGGCACGAAGACGAGCGAGTTCAAGACCGGGCACACGACGTCCTCGGCTGATTTACTGGGCAGCGACTCCATGACCGATGCGCACTTTGCTAATTTCATCGCCGCCATTCGCGGCAGCGAGAAACTTCGGTCCCCGATTGCCGACGGCAATATTCCCGTCACCATGCTGCAACTTTCGAATATCGCGTGGAAGATGAACCGGGAACTTCATCTCGACGCCACCAACGGGCGCATTCAAAACGACCAGGAAGCTATGAAGATGTGGTCGCGTGAATACCAGAAAGGATGGGAGCCGCATGTCTAGAATGTCTCGTCGCGACTTCGTTCGTACCGCCGCGTTGGTGTCTGCCGCCTCGACAATGCCCTTGAACGCATTTGCCCACCCGACTCCAACGGAAGCGCCCATCCGACTTGGCCTCGCCAGCTACACGTTCCGCAACTTCACGCGCGCCCAACTGATCGGCTTCATGAAGCAGCTCAATGTTCTCGAGCTGAATGCGAAGGACGTGAAAGATCACCTGCCGATGGATCCGCAGGCAGAACAGGCGGCGGTAAGTGACTACACCGCAGCCGGCATCAAGCTACACGCAGCCGGCGCCATTTATTTTCCGAAAGATGACGATGATGATATCCGGGGCAAATTCGAGTACTGCAAGCGTGCGGGCATCAAGGTGATTGTCGGCGGCGACCCCACACCACAAACCCTTCCGCGCATCGAGAAATTCGTCAAGGAATACGACATCCGCATCGCCATCCACAACCACGGCCCCGAAGACAAACTGTGGCCCTCGCCGCTCGACATCCTGAAGGACATTAAAACAATGGACCCGCGCATAGGCTGCTGCATCGACGTCGGCCACACCGTCCGCGCCGGTACTGATGTCGTGCAAGCCATCCACGAAGTCGGTCCGCGACTCTTCAATGTACACATGAAGGACCTGACTGATTTCCAAAGCAAGGACAGCCAGGTGGCAGTAGGCGACGGCAAAATGCCGGTGCGTAGAATCTTCGAGGCGCTGATCGCAACGAAGTACAACGGCTTCGTCGACTTGGAGTACGAAGTCCACGCCGACGATCCTATGCCTGGCGTGATCGCCAGCTTTGCCTACATGCGAGGAGTGCTGGCGGGGATGGGGAAATGATTCAGCGCACTATTACGCCGTGCGCTTAAGTGACTTCTTCTTGTTTGCGCTGAGCGTGTTCGCTCGCTTGTTCTTTTTCTTCAACGGCTGTATCAATACCTCGGCGGGCACACCAAGCTTGGCATGAAGCTTACGGATCATGTTGAGTGACAACGGACGATCTCCTCTCATCACTTCGTACACGCGGGTTCGTTGTCCAATGATACCGATCAGCGCTCGGTAGTCTTGCCCCATTTGATCCAAACGAAACTTGATTGCATCGATGGGACTGGGTAGATCAATCGGATAATGTTCCTCCTCGTACGCCTCCACCAGGGTTACGAGCACTTGTAGTTCATCCTCTTCTGCGGTGTCTGGCAATGGATTCCAGAGCTTCTCGACGCGTCGCAGAGCATTCTCATAATCCACTTCGCTCTTAATCGGCTTAATCCGCATGCTCCACCTTCTGGACGTCTATCTCGTCATACTCTACGTGCGTGCCAACCCATTTGATGTAAACAATTTGACATCGATAATCAACAGCAACCACCAAGCGATAACTATTGCCCTTGATGTTGAATACCACCCGTTCGTTCCCCACAACGCTCGCGTTTCGATACTGCTTCTTGATATCTGATGGCGCCTTCCAGGCAGCCAATCGAACTTCGTGGTACCACGCTTCCAAGGCTGCCTTCACAACCTTGTAGTCCTTACTTCCTCTCAGAGACTCTGAGTATTTCAGCAGAGTGCTCCGCGCAATGATCCTCAAAGGCAACCACCGTCGTATGCGTAAGAATTATTACACTGTACCCAAAATGGGCACAAGTAAATTCAAATTGCTTTTACCCCATCCGCATCGCCTGCGCCACTCTCCCCACCGCGATCGCCATCGCCGACTGCTCCAGACTGGTCTCGAACTTTCTTGAATGCTCCCACACCTCGGACCACGTCTTCGTCACCTGGCCTTGCAGACCGCGCACCAATTCCCTCTCGGAGAGCACGCCGCACGCGCTCTTGCGCCACTCCATGAAGTCGGCGATCCGCAGGCCGGCGTCGGCGAGCAACGCCGGAAGCACCATCGTCTCTTCGTGCAACATGCAATTCACTCGCCCGCCTGCTTCGACTACCATTCGCGCCTTGGGTATCACTCGCAGTTCCTGCGCGGAGCTCAGCACCAGCGCGTCGCAAGGCAACTGCATCATCTCCTCCGCTGACAAGCTCTCTGCCTCGCGATACCCGAACACAACGTCTTCCTTGCCGACCCACTCCAGTAACGCGCGCACATCCAATCGGCTGCTATGGAACACCGCGCCTGAACGGTCGCTTACCGCCACCACCTTCGCCCCGGCACTCTCCAGCGCCGACACCAGCCATCTGGACTGGGTGCCGAATCCAGCAACTGCCACCTGTGCCCCCAACAGATTCGCTCCCTGCTCACGCAACGCCGACGCCATCAACATCCGCAGGAACAAAGCCGCAATCTTCTCGCGGTCTACTCCTCCCAACGCCACCGGCTTCCCTGTCACCGCCGACATCTGTTCTCGATGCGTCCTGCCCATGGCTGCCAGCGCCCACGCATTCACTTCGCGATGTCCATCGCGCTCGGGCGTAACCACGTCACTTCTCGTTCCAATCACTCCGCTGAGCGACTCCACATAAGCACGTGTAAGCAGCCGCGCCTCGCGTTCCGACAGCTCTTCCAGCGACGCGCCGATACAGCCGGCACTTCCCCCGAACGGCAGCTCCCACAGCGCCGACTGCCACGTCATATGCATCGCCAATGCATGCGCCTCGCCTACCGACATATCCTTCGCGAAGATCAGCGGACCCATATATGGTCCGCGCGCTGCGCTATGTTGCACGCGCACGCCCCGGAACATCATCGGCTCGCCGTTGTCGCGGATGACCTCCAGGTGTACTGCCACTTCACGCTCGCACTGGCGCAACCGCCGCACGATCCACGGCTCCAGGTCCAGGAACTTTGCCGCTTCCTCCAATTGCTGCGCCGCCAGCAGTTCCGCCGACACTTCCCTCTCCGCAGTCGCCGACATAATTCACTCCTAAAAAATGGGGCGGAGGTTAGCCCCTATGCGCCTCCGCCCCCGGCAGGCCTCCGACTGCTACACCGGAGGCACTCATATCAGGAAGTCCAACTTCTTTTCGAGGTGCCCCACACCTGCCTTCCTTTTGGCAGATGTGGGATCCACCACGTTCTAGGCGTTCGCAGCCACTCCCGAGTTCGCCATCCAACGCTTCGTCGGAACCTTCACGCGCTTCGGCAAAATGTCGAGATAGATCACCGCCCACCGGAATACCAGGACCGTGCCGGTGATCATCATCACGACAATCGCCATCTCCGGCCACTTCGGGAAGTAGTTCGCGTTCGTTGCACGTTCCAGTGAGTTGATCGATACATTCACCCGGTTCGTGAGAAACCCGGCAATCACCACTGCGCAAGTCCAGTAGGCGCCTTCCGGACGCTTCATGATCCAGCGATTGTTGAACATCACAACAGGAATCACGACGAACAGCGCGATCTCCAGCCAGAAGTACGCCGTCTCCGGGCGCTTCAGGAACAGGTACGGGCCGCCGCCGTGCTTCACCAGGTCCACCATCCGCCATACCAAATTAAGGATAAGCATGGGCGAGATCACCCATGCCACTTCTTTGATGATCTCCGGATCGACCTTCGTGCCGAGCGACCGGTTCGAGAGGTATAGCGCGATCACCACCATCGCCAGGCCCGCCGGAATTGCCGACAGGTAGAACATGGTGGTCAGGTGCGGCGTGTACCACAGGGGATAGATCTTGCCCTTGAAGATCAGGAACAATCCGCCGAGGAAGGACTGGTGCATCGATGACAGCAACACTCCGGCAAGCACCACCGCCACCGCCAGCCGATGATGCCAGTGCATGAACGTGTCGCGGAATCCCTTCCACGGCAGTTTCTCGACAATCGCCGGCGCAAACTCGATGGTCAGTACCGTGGTGTACATCAGGATGCAGAAGCACACATCGAACAGCACGGAATGCGGGTTGTAATAGATGAACGCGTGCCACGCCAGCCAGGGTAAGCCGAGTTCATACACATAACCTGCGCACACCGACAGGTAGCCCAGATACGCAATCAAGATCGCTGGTCTTACGATCGGACGATATCGTTCCATGCCGAGCAGGTAGACTGCAGCCGCCGTCGCAAAACCGCCGGCCGACAAGCCCACCCCGCACAAAGTTGAGAGACCCACCCACACGCCCCAGGGTTGGGCATCGCTCAGGTTCGTGGCTGCATGCCATCCAACGACGAAACGCAGGTATGTTGCCACTGCCCCGGCCGAGAAGATCGCAATCAGTATCAAGCGCCAAACGGTAAAAAATGGTTTCTTCGCATCCATGGCTAGCTCCTCTTCTCCTCGTCCCCAAGCACCGGGAACTTCAACGTTTTCTTCTGCGCTTCGGCCATCAGCACCTCGCGCCGCCGGTTGGTAATCCAGTACAGTCCGGCAAGCATGGTGCCGCCAACGAGCACCACCATCGGTGCTTCGTCGAGCGCTGCCTTTGAAACATCAGGCAGTGGAAGGTCGTCTTT
>JADMIO010768873.1_pt1 | contig 13638 bp, 10 predicted proteins | sample 8958161 | NCBI WGS metagenome assembly JADMIO01 (sample SAMN16585339, study PRJNA669376) | soil metagenome | isolation source: Crop rotation soil | place: USA: Cullars Rotation, Alabama | collected 2011 | reverse complement strand
GGTCATGGCCCAGGCGATGTGAAGCCCATGGCCCCACAGAATCATGCCTCCCAGTCCGGTGTGGCCAACCGCAAACAGTCCCGGAATTGGACTGCCGTCGGTGTCGAGAACCCGAAACTGTTCGTCGATTGCGGCACCACCTTCAGTGGTCGTGAAGTAAGCCTTTACAGGACCGAGTAGCACCCAACGAGTGCCTTGGAGTGCGTGGGCGTCATCGGTCCGCCCAAAGTTGTCTTCCTCTTGTCCCCCGGCACAGCGGTTAAAGGCTGCGATCGTTTGCTGCATCGCAGCTACCTCAATACCGCGACGAGTTGCGAGTTCTTCCAGCGTATTGCTTTGGCAGCTTACGTCCGGCCGTAGCCGCAGATAATCGTTGACATAGGCGTAGGCAATGTCTGGAGCCATGGAGATAAAATGAGGCCATTTGGAGTAGCGCTCACAAAGCCGCTGGTCGAGCACAATAAACGCGATCTTCGCTGGCTGCTGAGCCACTGCTAATTCTCGATCGGGCCAGCGCCGCTCGTTACAAAACCGCTGTCCGCGACAGTTCACGAGAATTGCACCATCGTCGAAAAGCGCGTTCTCAGGATGCTGCCAGGTGACAAGCAGGCGCTTGACATACGCCTGCGTAACCACCGGAGGAAGCCAGCGCGCCGCCCAGGCGATTACGCCCGCCAGCCAGGGACTGGCCGGTAGCCACGATTGAAAGCCCCCTGCCGCCTTCGCCACCAATCGCAGTTCAGGACCGTAGGTCACGTCCATGTTCAGCAATTGGCCGCTAACGGACTCGACGAGCCGGTGCCCGTCGCCATCGGAATACGGATTGATGCCTTCGATGGCATCGTATCCGTCACCTTTGAACCGCCGGATCAAATCAGGAGCGCTGGCATAGTCGCCTGCGGCGAGGATGACACCGCGACTTGCCCGATATTCGACCGTGGCGGTCGATCCGGGTAATCGCACCTGCACACCCACCGCTCGACCTTGCTCCATGAGAAGGCCGCATACCATGGCGCCTGTCTTGATGCTGCCGCCGCGTCGCACTAGTGCGATCTGCAGAGCCATAATGTACGCCTTCGCGTTCGGCACCGCATTGTGCATCCGGGGAACACGATTGGGAGGCTCAGGACTGGGACCGACAAAACTGACCCCGTGCGCGGTGAGCCAGTCGAGCGTTTCAGCCGCGTGGGAAAGAAAAAACCGGCGGAGTCGATCATTATTTCGACTCTCAAATTCTAACGACGCGAACTTGCCGGCGTCGTCAGCATGTTCGGCAACTGAATCTCGGATGTTCCGCATCGCCTGATGGCGCGTCCCGGCGGCAGTGAAGGAACCTACGGCAATCCCGGTTGTGCCACCCAGGTTTGATTGCCTTTCAAGGAGGAGAACGCGGCCCCCCGCTTCTGCGGCACTTACAGCGGCCGCTAACCCGCTGCCACCACCGCCGACGACGATGCAATCGAAGCTGTCCACTAGTCGAGGAGAGTGCGGAATTTCGTTTACAGGCGCTGTGCCGGCCACCAAGGCCGCGTTCTTGGCAACCTGCTTCTCCAATTGCCAGCGTCGTCAACCGAACGCGTAAATTGCGTATGCTTGAACCAGTCTCTATGATTCCGAATGACGGTCAAGTTGATCCTGCGGATTTGTTTCCCGCTTTGTTGCCTCATTCCGGCATTGGCACCGCTGGTTGCATGTAGAAACTGAATCTCACCGGACGTAGAGCAAACGTGCTTACCTAAAACGAAACGTTTTGCAGGAGTCGCTGTTCATGCAGTGTCCTGCCGGAAATAGTTCCGGTGATTCGGAGGTCACCTTGGATTCATCAGATCGTTGGCCATAAACATAGAAAGTTCTTGCCCTCATGCGCATTTTGGTCATTTCGGTGGCTACCTTAATTCTGTTACCAGTAGCAGCGCAAGAGCATTCCAATCGCCCAGGAAGGAAGCGGGGCGAGGTCATCACTCGTCCCGATTTCAGCCACGGCAAGTTCGGAGAGGATCACCTTGAAGTAGGCAAGAGTGCGCCGCCGTTCACTTTGCAATGGGTTAAGCGGCCTTCCTTGGCTTCGGCAGACGACAAGAAGTCGTCCTCAGGCTCGGGAACGATCTCGCTCGGCGAACTTCACGTCAAGAAACCTGTGGTTCTCGTTTTTGGCAGCATGACCTGTCCGCCCTTCAAAGGCCAACTGGAGTCGGTCGATGCCGTCTTTGCTGACTTCTCTGATCGGGCAGAATTCCTATTTATCTACATCCGCGAAGCCCACCCGGACTCGGTTCTATCCGTGGTCAACTCGAATCAGCAGGAAGGATTGCTCAAAATACGTCAGGCCAGTTCGCTCTCCGAGCGCGTCGAAACGGCCGCTGTCTGCCAACGCAGCATGGAACTAAAGATGCCGATCGCCATCGACTCCATGGACAATAAAACCTCGCACGATTATTCGGGCTGGCCCAATCGCTGCGTCGTCGTCGGCACCGACGGGCGGGTGCTCTACAAGTCTGAGGTCGGCCCAAATAGCACGAACGCCCAGCGGCTGCGCACCTGGCTGACAGCCAATGTTGCTGGCACGAATTCGTCGGCGCGCTAAGCACCAGACACCAACGGTTCGGACTGAAAGGTCGCTTGGTGTCGTTTGGTTTGTCCGTCTCGGATTGAAATGTATGGGTTGCCCAAACCGAACGCAGCCAGATGTCCACGAGGGCGTCGCAGTCTGCCGACGTCGCCTGTCGGATATTCATAGCTGTCCCATCTTCCGACTACACGGCTTTGAGGCCGATCACCTTTGCGTAGCCGTTCAGCTTTTCAGCGATACTTGGCCGGTGTCTACTTTTTGCAGAGAATGCAAGCACCAAGAGCGTTGAGTCGTCTTCGGCTGGGCGGTTCGACGAGAACTCGCGGACGCCGTCCAGAACAGCAAGCCCCAATTGGCGGACATTTCTAGATTGGGACTGGATGACAATTCTGTGGAGCCCCGCCTCGCCAAGGAGCTGTCCATTACGATCGGTCGCCTCGACGAGGGCGTCCGTATACAGCACGAGCACATCACCGTCGGAAACTTTCAGGTCAAACTGCTGATACTCCGTAGCTTCATCCAATCCCAGCGGCAGGTTGGACGCTCGGCCGGTTTCGACTAAATCGTGATCCACAAACGACCAAGACCGCAAATCGGATCTGTACCAGAGCGGCCTTGGATGTCCCGCATTGCAGATTGTGAAGCGATTGCGATGGCTCAAGTAGGACGCGACAATCGCCGTCGCGAAACGACCCGATTCTTCAAGTCGCGTGAATTCACGATTGAGGCTGTGGATTAAGCGCTGTTGGCGTTTGACATTGATGAAGCGACGCATCTGAGTTCGCAGGTTCCGCGATGTTTCAGCAACCGCCTCTCCATGCCCAGATACGTCAGCGAGGATTAACCGCGTCAGCACGCCGCCCGCGCAAACGGAGACGTAATGCACATCGCCGCCGCGCGATTCGCCGCGGTAGGGCTGGCTGTGAACGAAGAGTTCCAGCCCAGGGGCCCGAGCTTCGTTTTCAATGGAGCGATTACCGCTCCAGATGTCCATGCACTGCAGTACGTGCTCGGTGGAACCGTTGCTAGAGATGTTCATACGCGTATCCTAGCTGACGCTTCGAACAGGATTCAGGAAAAGCGTCCCCAGCAGTGGGCGGACTTCAACGCGCTTAAGTATTGGGCTCAGCTACAAGTCGTTCAATCCAGTCACGCATGTACTTCTCGCCGTTGTTTCCCTGCCAGTTCAGCTCGCCAGGCCAAAACTGGCGGAGATAGCCGCGCTTGTCGATCAAATAAACTGACGGCCACATTGCATTTCCCCAGGCGTTCCAGTTCTCGCTTTTACCGTCAATGAGAACTGGGAATGCGAACTTTTCCGCTGCCGCCTTCTTGCGCACGTTCGCCGAATCGCGTTCGCTTGCTGTTTCTGGAGAGTGAATGCCAACCAGCACCACTCCCTTATCTTTGAAGGCTTCGTGCCACTGATGATACCAGGAGTAATTATGGATGCAGTTGCTGCAGCCACAGGCATAAAAATGGACCACGATGACCTTGCCGCGAAGCTCCTGGAGCTTGATCGGCGACGAGTTGATCCAATCGTCGGTATTGACTAATTCGGGCGCCTGAAACGCCGCGCGTCCAAGTGTTGCCATGTCGAAATCAGCACCCACAAGCTCGCGCCATGCCATCTGCTGATTGGGCTTCAGCAGCTTGATGATCCGTTTCTGCTCATCGATTTTGAACGCAGTGTATTTCTTTTCGAGCGGCTCGCGCGGCTTGCCTTCGCTGGCTTCCTTTTCCAGGGCCGTAACGGATGTCTGAGTGTCCGTGATGATTGTTTCGATGTCCTTCCGCTGGGAATCGGAGTATCGCATTTTCGCGGCCACGTCGTCCCGCAAAAGCGCGTTCGTTCCAAGCCGCCGCATGTAGATTTCGTTCAATCGCTTGTGTTGGGCTGGCGAAACAGCGCTCTTTAGGCCGGCCTGCAGTTCCTCAAAAACCTTTTTTAAGCCCGGCAGCATTACGTCTCGTGATTTATTGCGGAGGGGGAACACGCGTAGGTCGAGGTCGTCCGTCAGCTTTTGGAAGGCCTTTTGCTCATTTGCGGTGAGCTTGAGTTCGGCAATGACTGCAGGCTCGTGGATCAGAATCCACAGCGGGTCGATGCCTGGGAATGGCTCAGCACACTGTGCTGGTAGGAGAATCGTCAGCCAAACGCAATTGGCGGCTAGTATTGAAGTGGTTCGCATGCCTATTCCTCCACAATGGCTCAGACGTCGAATGTCGAGGATAGTTAGTCGCGGGTATGGCAATAGTCAGTTGCCAGTCGCCAGCGATGCCTCGCTTGATGAAAGGATTGTCCGTTCATTCCAAGCAGTACGGCGACGTGCCTCTTCGACAACTCGCATGGCTCTTTCCAACTCGCTGGACGAGAAGAAGGGCTCGCTGCTGCCGTTTAGATGCTTAATGCCAATCTTGCCGGCTAATTGCTGCCAGCTCAGACCGTTGGCAAGGTGCCAGGCGGCAGCCTGGGCATCTGGTTGTCCGATGACTCCGCGGCCGAGCAACTTCACGACCTCGATAACGTTGGAATCCGCAGTGAAGCCTTCAATCGGGACGATCTCGTACGGAATCCGCGGGTTGGGATCTGTCTTGCCGTGTTCCAGGCAGACACTGACGATTTTTATTTTGGCGACTCGCTCCGGACCAATGTTAAAAAATCCGCCCCCGCCGCCACCAATCCCACCCCCACCAAATCCTCCACTGAACCCACCGCCCAATCCTTGGCTTCCAGCACGACTGTTTCCGCCGACTCCGCCTGCAGGTCCACCTCCGCGTTGCGCTAGGACTGGAATGCCTGCGAACGCCTCGGGCAGTTTGATGGTAAGGGGCACCCTGGTGAGGTTCGTGATGGTCACCGTTCCAGTCTTGGCGTCGTGTGGAATCAGTTTGACGGAGATCTGCCGTTCGTTCTTCGCTTCAAACAGATCGACGGCAGAGTTCGACAATCGCTGCGCTGACTCGGCCGAACGCGCCGTGCCTGCGCCTAAGAGCGTAGTCGCAAGCATCACTAAGACCGGCAACAAGCGCCTTGAAAACCACGTCATCTTGTCCTCTCCTACTTGCCCCTGGCCCATAAAAGCGTTGTCAATCAAAGAGGTTCACCGCCTCGAAATATTTTATTTGCTTGGAACCGCCTTCAGGACTTCGTCCACTGAAGCTCGACCGCCGTGCGTCATGCTGACCTTCGCGAACTGAATCTTGCCGTCCGCATCGATCACGAAAGTCGATGGGTAAGCAGTCTCGTTCTTCTCGTCCCATCGAAGGTTGTATGCGTTCGTAAAATGGAAGTCCGGGTCCAACAGGAGGTAAACGTTTTCTGGCAGCGTCTTGCCCCGAATAAACTCTTCGGCGTGCTGCTTCAGTCCTTCCGCGGGCCCTGGATAAACCAGGACGACATTGGTATTCCGCGCCTGAAGCTTCTTGGCACTTGCCAGAAACTGACCTACTTGAGCATTGCAGACTGGACATTGATATCCGGGAAATCCTCGCAGTACGATGAGGACCACAGGCCCTTTTTTCTGTAACTGCGAAAGCTGTGTCTTTTCTCCATCGACCGCGTCCAGGGTGAAGTCGCGGGCCACATCACCCACTGCGGGTGGCCTTTCAGCGGCTTTGGCAATTCCTGCGTGCGCTAGTGCGCCAATAGCCGCCAGTTGCACCATTGCGACTCTCAAACATCGACCAAGTGAATCATTCATCAGATTTCCCCTCGTATAAAAAATGTGTTCCTTTACAGGTCGTCTTACCGCCGGTTCGGCCGCATTTCATTATGCCGAACACATCATTTGGCTGACGGAGCCGACCTAAAGACTTGCTTTCCGCTTAACGGACGAAGTATTGCGCGGACGAGAAAAACGAATGGTGAGCCAGCAAACAATTCGGCGATTTGTCTCCGAATTGTCGTCTTCAAATCCGAGGTGGCGCGGCCGTTTTGTGAGCTGGCTCACAAATGGCGCTTTCGCTGCGAGATGCTCGGGACAGTTTTGGATGCTAAAATGCCCCAGACCGGAGCAGCAGGTGGCCGTATGCAAGACAAACACTGGTTTCTCAAACGCTGCAACCTGTTCGCAAAACTGCAGCCCAACCAGTTGGCACACCTGGAGACATGCTGTCGGATCGGTGAGTTCGCCCGAGGGAAGCTGATTTACTTGCCGAGTGACACGGGCGAAGGCTGCTTTTTGTTGGCGGCGGGACGAGTGCGAATATTCAGCGTTTCGCCCGACGGCAAACAATCGATCGTGGCATTTATCGAGCCGGGTGACCTGTTCGGCGAATTGGCGATTTTTGAGTCTGCCCGCCGTGACGAATTCGCCGAGGCGGCCGAGAAATCGACGGTTGTTCTGATTCCCGGCGACGTGATGCGAACGCTGGCACTGGACAATACGGCCTTAACATTTGGGATCACGAAATTGATCGGGCTAAGACGGCGGAGAATCGAGCGCAGGCTCCGTGGGCTACTGTTTCGCTCGAACCGGCAACGACTGATTCATCTGCTGCTTGAATTGGCTGAGCAATTCGGCCATCGAACAACTCAAGGCGTGCAGATTACGATCAAGCTGTCCCACCAAGAGTTGTCTGGTGTTATTGGCAGCACGCGTGAGAGCGTAACGCTGCTCTTGGGTGAATTACAGCAGGAAGGACTTGTGACAGTCGCTCGTCGGCGGATTGAGCTAACGGCGCCCGAGCGATTAGCCAAGGAAATCGAGTTCTCACCACTGGTCCGTGAAACCGAGTCAACGCCCGGTACGTCGGCCAACCGGTCGCAACTCGTTGGCACTCCAGCCGCCGTTCGAACCAATTGGTGAGGTAGCTCACCAACTGTTTTGGCTACATCACGGATACTTTCAATACGACCGATTGGACACTTAGGGGCGAACAACCATGAAGACCGACGCTGGCGTTGCCGAAGGTGGTAGCTGGCGAGAGTGCGCGTCGGGAGAGCTATCGGAAGTGGCCGCTCAGCATCGCCACCGCCAGCAGCGTCGCGCGCTATTGCGCAACTTGAGCATAGCGGCTGCCGGATGCGCAGCAGTTGGAATTGCCGGTGTCCTCTGGCTTCCGCGGCGCGAAACGAGATTTGCCCCGGGTGGACTAGTCTGTGACGAAGTGACGCGGCTTCTTCCTGCCTACGTTGCCAATCAACTGGACGCCAAGCGTGTCGAGCAAGTCCGTGAGCACCTTGCGTCGTGCGAGCATTGCACAGAAAGATTGAAACAGCTGCGGCAGGCTTCATCCTCATTGCAATCGTAGTTTCGATTTTGACGAACCTAGCTGTGTACGGAGGATTGGCGGATTTTTCCCGACAATAAATTAAGCGCGGTCCGAGCCAAGGTCGTTCCCTGCCAAGATGATGCCGAATGCCAAGAGCTCAGCGCATTCTTGGACGATCGCATTTACGAGTTCAATGCCAAGGCTACCGGCTACTGCGATGGAATGCTGCTGGCTGGGTGCGTCCGCAATGAAACGGGCGAAATCATCGCGGGTTTCAATGGGCATACGTGGGGAGGTTGTTGCGAGCTTACAAATGTTTGGGTACATGAACGGTACCGAGGACAAGGTCTCGGAAGACAACTTCTTCGTTCCGCAGAGACCGAAGCTGTCGCTCGCGGCTGCGTGCGCATTGTTCTAGCAACACACAGCTTCCAGGCGCCGGGCTTTTATGAACGCATTGGCTACCAAAGAAAGTACGCGATCGAAGAGAACCCGGAGGGTCACGCCGACATCATCTACGTTAAGGTCTTTCAAGATGAGGACAGCGATTAGCCAAAGTCCAATCGAGTTCCCGATGTGTTTGCAGGCAATCTGAGCTGCGGGAGAAGTCCAACGTGGCTTCGAAAGATCCAGAGATCGTTCAAGAACAAAAAAGTACATGCACGATCCCATGTTCCAGACCCGAACTGATTACCCAGGCCGACCGCAGCCGCGTCACCCGTAGTCGCTTGCCGAACCCAATTCGATGCAACTAAAACCGGTTACTTTGCGTCGTCGGTTGCATCGGCCTTGATGTATTCTTTCGGCAGTGTAGCTTGCCAGGCCGCCAGCTTTGCGTTCAGTGTCTTGACGATGTCCGGCCTTTCGCCGACCAAATCATGGTTTTCCCCTGGGTCAACCGTAACGTCGTACAACTCGACCTCGCCGCGCGGCCTATGCGAACCGTGAAGCTTCCACTGGCCGTCGCGGATCGCCGGGTCGCTATTGGGCGAACTAGTTTTCCAGAGCAGCGGGTTCGTTCGCACGTGTTGCCCCTTGCCAAGCCAACTTTGCGAAACGTCTTCGCCTTCGAAGTCGCCGGGATTGATCTTAACGCCAGCGATGTGGCACAGCGTTGGCAACCAATCGATTCCGCTGATGACGGATTGTTCGTCGGTGCGACCCGCCGGAACATGCCCTGGCCAGCGCACGATAAACGGCACGCGAACTCGTCCTTCGTATTGCCCGTGCTTGCCGCCGCGCAGCTCGCCCGACGAACCCATCGCGTTCAGGCGGATTTCCACGCCGTCGTTTGCGCCGCCGGTCGGCTTATCGCGCTTCTTTTTCTTCGGCTCATCCGGTGACGCGGCGGGACGAATCGGCGCAGGCCCTTGGTCGCTGGAGAAGGCAACGATGGTGTTCTCGCGCAGACCCAGCTCGTCAATCCGCTTCAGTAGGCGACCTACTTCCTCATCCAGAGAGTAAATATCGGTTAGGTAGCGCCCCATGTGGTCGCTAACATCGCCACCTTGTTGTTTGCAAAGTGCAAACTTCTCGCGCATCGGTGGGCTGAATTTCGTTTCGTCCACCTGCAAGTCGCGGAACTTCTCGACCAAGGTGTCCGGCGGATTCACCGGATAGTGTGAAATGTGCCCCCAAATGTTGACGTAGAACGGGCCGCCCCTGTTTTTCTCGATGAAGCGGATGGCGTCGTCAAAGATATGGGCATCGCGGCCACGCGGATCGCTTCGTTTTCCGCCGTTGGCTTTTCCTCCTTCCGCACCGATAGTCTCGATGCCGTAAGTTCCTGGTTTTTGCTCCGGACCGATATGCCACTTGCCGAAGTGCCCGGTGCGATAGCCTGCGTTGTGCAATAGCTCGGTAATCGTCACTCGACCATCAAAGCCGCCATTGGCCGGATAGGTGCTAAACGTCGCCGGAAAGCGGCTTGTCATCAGTCCGGTGCGCGCCGGGCAACAGGTGATGCCGGTTGAATAAAACTGCCGGAAGCGCGTCCCTTCGCTGGCCAGTCTGTCGATGTTCGGCGTGCGGGCGTACGGATGGCCGTAGCAGCCCAGGTCGCCATATCCCAGATCGTCGGCGAGAACGAAAATCACACTCGGCGGCGACGTGGCTGCGGCCGACCGCCCGGGCGCTAAACACGAAATCGAAATCGCAGCGCTGAGCGTTACCGCAATTCGATACCAAGTGTTCATTGTTTGGCTTTCTTTTTCTGCTTGGCCTTCTGCGGAGCAGCCGGTGATGACTTCTTTGCAGTCTCGTCAGCATCAGGCACGATGACTACTTTACCGTCGATGACGAGCTTCTTCACTTGCGCGATTTGTTGATCGACTTGTCCGGTTGGAGTTGCATTGCCGCCCGGGAGCAGCTCGCCAAAGGGACGACCACCCGCCTGAAGATCTTCCACCAGTAATTCCTTCATTCGCTTCAGTTGCGGCTGGTGCTGTGGCTCGCTGGCCAAATTGGTTCGTTCGTCGGGATCTGTTTGAAGATCGTAAAGTTGATCAGCGTCCCAAAAGCCGGGGCGTTCAGCGCCGCGCGTGCCGATGCCGAGTCGGCCGATGTAGGACATGGCTTTGGGCAGGTTTTCCAGGCTGGCGCGGCGAATTTGCGCCGTCTGCTCCTGCGTGTATCGCACGGCGATGTACTTCCAGTCCCTGGTGGCGACGCCGCGGGCACAGCCCATTTCGATAAATACATGGTCGCGAATCGGGCTCGACGCGCCCTTGAGCAGCGACACATAACTGCGACCATCCAACCGATAGCCCGCAGGCTTGTTGACACCGGCCAGCTCAAAAATGGTCGCCGCCCAATCCACGTTTTCCACGAGCTCTTCGCAATTCTTGCCAGCGGCGATGGCGCCCGGCCAGCGGGCAATCATCGGTATGCAAACGCCGTCTTGGCTGAACAGAGAGGATTTGCCGCGCCGGCCATGATCGGCCGCGAAAACGACTAGTGTGTTCCGGTCAATGTCCAGCGATTGCAATTTGCGCAGCACGGCGCCCACCGCATCGTCAATCCACGCTTCGCCGGCCGTTGGGCTTCCTGGATTGAAGCCCCCAGCGGAGAGAGCGGCGAGCAAGTCCTTGCGCGGTGTCATCACTTGCGGTAGCGATTTAAGTTCGCCTTCGCCCGAGACGAGCGGAAAGTCCATCGATCGCCGCCACGAGCCGGCGCCGCCATGAAGCAGCGTTGGGCAGCAGTGCAGATAAAACGGGCGATCTTTGTTCTGCTCGATGAATTCGAGAGCCGCTTCAATGGTCCACTCCGGATTGTGGTGGTTGTATGGCGCTTCCATGTTGCCCAGGTAAACGTGCTTCGCCCAGGAGAACCCGAGATTCTCGATATATCGCCGCAGCACGCGCTCGTTATGAGCGAAGAGGGCCGTTGATTCCAGGCTGGCCGCAAGACCGCGGCGCGGAACTTCCCGAAAGCCGTCCGGTCCCGTGAAGAATTCGGGAAAGTCCAGCTCCGAATCGAGATGAAACTTGCCGACCCAGCCGGTGGCATAGCCGGCCTCGCGGAGCGCATTGCCGATATTCATACGGTCACGTTCGAGCGCCATGTTGAAATTCGGATCGCCCTGCCGGCCTGGTCCGCCGCATGCCGCGTCGTAGCGCTTGCTCGTCGAGTTGCCGGCATAGCGGCCCGTGGCCCAGCCATAGCGCGAAGGCGTGCAGACTGCACTGCTCACATACGCTCGGCTAAACTTCATGCCCTCGGCCGCCACGCGGTCTAAATTTGAAGTGTAAGTTTTGCCTCCATAGGCTCCGATGCTCGATTTATCCTGATCATCGATAAGAAACAGGATGATGTTCGGCCGCCGGGCGGACGATTCTGCCGCAAATAGGCCGGCGCTGCCGGCAGCGAAGAGACTGAGACAAACCGCATTACGGAGAAGGGAAAGTAGCTTCATCGTTGGACCAGTTGAGCTTGAAGCTCGCTGACAGTTTTCGAATGTTCCGGTTGATTGATGAGATTGCGCGTTTCTTCAGGGTCCGAAACCTCATCGTATAGCTCCTGACTGCCGTCGGACCATTTTGTGTAGCGCCAGCGATCGGTGCGGATCGAGTCGCCCCGATGATTGGGTCCGCGAGTGACAAGCGTAAAGGCCGCTGTTTTGCCGGGGCTGAATGGATCCTGAAGAAGAGGCTTTAAACTTTGCCCCGCGAGGCCAGGCGGGGTGGCAAGCCCGCACAGGTCGGCGATCGTCGGATACAAATCGACAAATTCAACGAGGCCTTTGGCAATGCCCGGTTTTGTGCCCGGTGCCGCGATGATGAGTGGGGCACGGCAGCTTCGCTCGAAGAGCGTGTTTTTGTTCCACCAGCCGCGTTCGCCGAGATGATAGCCATGATCGCTGATGAAGATGACGATTGTTTGATCCCATAATCGGCGGGAATCGAGAGCATCCAGCAGGTGACCGACTTGAGCGTCCATAAAGGAAACACCGGCATAGTAAGCCCGCTGAAATTCGCTTCGCTCCCGGTCAGTGAATCTGGCGAAGGCGGCGCCGAATTCCCCGAATCCCACCGCCAGCGGCGGCGCTGGCGTCAGATCCGCGGGGTCTCGATGCAGCTTGATCGCAGACGCCGGATAAAGGTCGAAGTATTTTTGTGGAACCACGAACGGGTCGTGCGGGCGATGAAATCCCGCGCCGATCACCCACGGCTTTTCACCCAGCCGCTCGATTAGCTCGACAGCCGCGCGAGCGCACTGGCCGTCCGGCTGGTCGTCGTCGGCTCCGGCCGTCATTCCCCACTGGCACCAAGGCAAGGCCTGCCCCGTGAGATTTCGTCCTTCGATGATGTTTTTGCCGGCGGCTGTCGCTTGAAAGTCCCGCGCCTCGTTCCATGAACGAGACGTATCGGCCCAGCGACGTTGCGCATCCGGATTGCGGCCGCCGCCCAGATGAAAGATCTTGCCCAGCGCGGCGGTGTACCAGCCGTTGTCTTTCAGGAGCTGCGGCCAGGTCACGACGTTTGGAAGCTTATCGCGCAGCAGCGTTCGGTTGTCGAGCACCTGCGTCTGGTCCGGCCGCAGCCCAGTCAAGAACGACGAGCGACTCGGATTGCAAACGGTGTATTGCACATACGCCCGATCAAACCGCACCCCCCGAGCCGCCAGCCGATCGATGTTTGGCGTTTTAACGAAGGCATTGCCGTAGCAGCCGACCGTATCGCGGAGGTCATCGGCGACGATCAGCAGCACATTGAGCCTGTCGGCGGCACGCGCGGATTGCCGAGACAACGTGAGCCCAACCCACATCGTGAGGAGCAGCCAAGCAGCCCGAACAATGTTCATTGCTTCCTCGTTTGGCGAACGGCTCAGACGCTTAGTTTCCGGCGTTGGGACGGGTGAAACCGGCCTGACGGGCCTGCGCCAAGCGGCGCTTCATGTTTGCCGCGCGATCCGCATTGGCGGCAAAAACATCTTTTTGTTCCGACGGATCGCTTTTCAGGTTATAGAGCTCGTCTTGCTGGGGCCCGGATTTCTTGCGCTTGGCTTCGAGGTCGGCCTTCTTTTTGTTTCGCGGTTCATAGTGCGGCGCAGCCGTTCGTTCGACGAGCTTCCAATCTCCCTCGCGGATGGCGTAAGTGGAACTCGCCGCTTGCAGGATGACGGGGCCGCGCACGGGCGGCCCGGCTTCTTGTTTCGTAAACGCCGGGAGCACGTCGAAGCTGTCTTCGGCCTGTCCCTTTTTGAGAGGAACATTGAGCAGGCTTGCCATTGTGGCGAGAACGTCGGTCAGGCCGATGACCTGGTCGCTAACAGTACCGGCGGGAATGTGGTCCGGCCAGCGCACCAAAAAGGGCTCGCGAAAGCCGCCTTCCCATTCATCGTGCTTGCCG
>JADMIO011081525.1_pt1 | contig 13641 bp, 14 predicted proteins | sample 8958161 | NCBI WGS metagenome assembly JADMIO01 (sample SAMN16585339, study PRJNA669376) | soil metagenome | isolation source: Crop rotation soil | place: USA: Cullars Rotation, Alabama | collected 2011 | reverse complement strand
CGTGCGCCGCGCGCGCGAGGCCGAGCCCGCCGCGGCGCCCAGCGCGGGCTCGCTCTTCAGCCCCGGCAGCCCCGGCCCCTACGGCGACTTCAAGGCCCGCCGCGTCGACGACATCGTCGTCGTGCGCGTGGTCGAGGCCACCGACGCCACCGCCGCAGCCACCACCAAGACCGACCGCAAGGCCGAGATCAACGCCGGCGTGCCGCGCCTGCTCGGCCTCGAGAGCCACATCCCGGCGATCAAGGACATCGTCCAGGGATCGAGCTCGAGCAAGTTCAACGGCGACGGATCGACGCAGCGCTCGAGCGCGCTCACGACGCAGATCGCCGCGCGCGTGGTCGAGGTCCTGCCGAGCGGCGCCCTGGTCATCGAGGGCAGCCGCGAGCTGGCCGTCAACCGCGAGACGCAGCGCGTCACGCTGCTCGGCCTGGTGCGGCCCTCGGACATCGACGCGCTGGGCACGGTCACCTCGACCCAGGTCTCCGACCTCCAGGTCGTGGTCGAGGGCCGCGGCGTGGTCGCCGACAACGAGCGGCCGGGCTGGCTCCACCGCTTCCTGGTCAAGGCGCTTCCGCTGTGATCGCCGCCACGCTCGCCGCCGTCCTCGCCGCCACGCTCGCCTCCGCCGGCACCGCGCCGGGGGTTCGCGTCAAGGACATCGCCGCGCTCGAGGGCGTGCGCGGCAACGCGCTCATGGGTTACGGCCTGGTCGTCGGCCTCAAGGGCACCGGCGACCGCCGCCAGACGGTCTTCACCGCGCAGTCGCTGCGCAACCTCCTCGAGCGCCAGGGGCTGTCCTTCCCGCCCGCCGCGATCCGCGTCGCCAACGTCGCCGGCGTGGCGGTGACCGCGACGCTGCCGCCGTTCGCACGGCCGGGCACCCGCCTGGACATCAACGTCGCCTCGCTCGGCGACGCCTCGAGCCTGGAGGGCGGCGTGCTCCTCTTCACCACGCTCGCCGGACCCGACGGCCGCGTCTACGCCACGGCGCAGGGGCCGCTGGTCATCGGCGGAGCGAGCGCGGAGTCGCCCACCGGCGGCACGCGCGAGCAGATCAACCACCCCACCGTCGGGCGCGTCGTGGGCGGGGCGCTGACCGAGGTCGCCGCGCCGACGGCGCTCGCCGCGGGCGCGATCCAGGAGTGGCTGCTCGAGCGCCCCGACTTCGCCACCGCCGCGCGCCTCGCCGCGGCGATCAACGAGGCCCTCGGCGGCGGCTGCGCGCGCGCCCAGGACGCGCGCCGCGTGAGCGTCGACCCGGCGGCGGCGAGCCTCCACGACCCGGTGGCCCTCGCCGCGGCCATCGGGGACCTGCGCGTCACGACCGACGGCCCGGCGCGGGTCGTGGTCAACGAGCGCACCGGCACCGTCGTCGCCGGTCTCGACGTGCGGCTCAAGCCCGTCTCGATCATCCACGGCGGCCTCACCATCGACGTGCGCACCGAGCTCGAGGTCTCGCAGCCGCGCGAGCTCGCGACGGGTCAGACCGTGACCACGCCGCGCGAGACCGTCGAGGTGAGGCCCGCGCCGGCGCGCAACCTCGACCTCCAGGAGGGCGCGACGATCGAGGACCTCACGCGCGGCCTCATGGCCATGGGCGCGACCGCGACCGACGTCATCGAGATCCTCCAGGCCCTCCACGACGCCGGCGCGCTCGAAGCCGAGGTCGAGGTCATCTGATGTCGCTGCGCGTCACGGCCCAGGAGCCCTCGCTGTCCGCCGCCGTCGCCGACAACCGGCGCGCGCGCCAGCTCGAAGGCGCGGTCAAGGAGTTCGAGGCCCAGCTCATGGGCATCATGATCAAGGAGATGCACCGCGCCTACCTCGAGGAGGACGAGGGCGCAGCCGGCGTGGAGATGGACTTCGCGCAGTCGGCGCTGGCCTCGGGCCTCACCGCGGGCGAGGCCGGGGAGCGCCTGACCGGCGGCCTCCTCGCCCACCTGCAGAGCCTCGATCGCCCGGCGGGGGGCGCGAGCGCCGCGACGCTGCCCGCAGCTCCGCCGCCAGGTCCCGCTGCCGCGGCGCCGCCGCCTCGCGCGCCTCTCGCCCCCGCCGCCGCGGCGGGCCCGCGTCCCGCCATCAGCTCGGGCTTCGGCGAGCGCCTCGATCCGCTCTCCCACGAGCCGCGCTTCCACCGCGGCCTCGACCTCCGCGCCGCGCGCGGCACCCCGGTCGCAGCGGCTTCCGACGGCGTCGTCGTCGCGGCAAGCGTCGCTCCGGGCCTCGGCAAGCACGTCGTGGTTCGCCACGCGGGCGGCCTCGACAGCGTCTACGCGCACCTCGAGCGCATCGACGTCGCGCCCGGCGCGGCGGTGAGCGCCGGCACGCCGATCGGCGCCGCGGGATCGACCGGGCGCAGCACCGGGCCGCACCTCCACTTCGAGGTGCGTCGCGACGGGCACGCCGTCGATCCGGCCGAGGTCGTCGGCCGCGGCCAGGGCCGCTGGGTCTGGCCGCTGGCCGGGGCGCGGCGGGAGGTCGTGCATGTCTGAGCACGAAAAGACGGCTCCGCCCGACGACCTCGACGAGCTCGTGGCGCGCCTCGAGGCGCTCGAGGCGGCCTACAAGTCGTGGGACCTCTGCGCGATGAGCGGCGAGGGCGCCGCGGTGCGCACCGCGCTCGAGCTCTTCCGGCGCTCGGGCTATCCCGCCGACGCCGCGGCCTCGGGGCGGCTGGCACAGGTCATGGCCCTCACCCGGCGCTGCCAGGAGCTGGCCGCGGCCGGCGAGCTCATGAGCCGCGCTCTGACCCGGCTCGAGCGGCTCACGTACGGGCCGCCTGCTGCCGATGTTCATCAAGAGACACCAGGCGAGACCGCCGCGGCTGTCGGCGGCGCGCATCCCATGCGCGGCCAGGACGGGTAGACGATGGGACTCTTCGACGCGATCCGGGTCGGGCTCTCGGGCCTGAACGCCGCGCAGATGGGCATGGAGGCGGCGCAGAACAACGTCGCCAACGTCAACACCCCCGGCTACGCCCGCCTGCGCGCGAACCTCGAGGAGGTCGTGGTCTCGACGACCCCCACCCTCAACTTGCCTGGCGGCGTGCGCGTGCAGGGCGTGGAGGGACTGCGCGATCGGATCCTCGAAGCGCGCGTGGCGACGACCGAGTCCGCCGTGGCCGGCGCCGACTCCGCGCTCCGGTACCTCGACCAGGTCGAGAGCACGGTCGCGCCCGGCGGCAGCTCGGCGCTGGGCGATCCGCTGGCGCAGTTCTTCGGCGCGCTCACCCAGCTCTCGGCGCGGCCCGAGGACCCGGGCCTGCGCGCCGGCGTCGTCGACGCCGGGCGAAGCCTGGCGACGAAGCTCTCGCAGACCGCGACGAGCCTGTCCGGACAGCTCGGCGACGCGCAACGCGAGCTCGCGCTCCATGCCGACCGCGTCAACGACCTCAGCGACCGCATCGCCGCGCTCAACCGCGAGCTGGCCGGGACCGGCGGCGCGACCGCGAGCCACGCCGCGGTGCTCACCCGCCGCACCGCGCTCCTCGACGAGCTGGCGCGCGAGGTCAACGTCTCCACCTACGTCGACTCCGACGAGATGCTCCACGTGACGCTGGCCCAGGGCCAGGCCCTCGTGAGCGGCGCCGACGCGCACCACCTCGCCGTGGACGCGATCCCCGGCGGCGGCATCTCGCTCGGCACCGCCGACGTGACCGCGGTCCTCACCGGCGGCGCGATGGGCGGCATCCTCGCCGCGCGCGACGCCACGATCCTCCCCGCGCTCGCGCGCCTCGACGCGCTGGCTTCCGGCCTCGCCACGAGCGTCAATGCGCAGCACCACGCCGGCTTCGACCTCGCCGGCAACCCCGGCGGCGACGTCTACTCGGTCGCCGCCTCGACCGGCCCGGGCACGGTGGCGCGAAGCCTCAAGTTCCTCCTCAGCGACGGCGCGCAGGTCGCCGCCGGCGGCGCAGCCGCGCCCGGCGACGGCGCCAACGCGAAGGCCCTCGCCGCGCTCGCCGCCGACACGAGCACGGTCACCACCGGCACCACGCCGAGCTCGTTCAGCGGCGCCGCCGCCGCGCTCTCCTACGCCACCGGCAGCGCGGCGCAGAAGGCACAGGACGACCGCGCCACGGCCGGCGCGCTCAACGACCAGGCCGTCGCCGCGCGCGAGGCGCTGTCCGGCGTCTCGCTCGACGAGGAGGCGACGGACATGATCCGCTACCAGCGCGCCTTCGAGGCTTCGTCGCGCTTCCTTTCCACGGTGAGCGACCTCCTGAGCGAGCTCATCGACTCGCTGGGCAAGTGATGCGCGCCCCCTCGAGCCTCTACCTCACGACGATCGGCGACGGCATCGCGCGCCTGCGCACCGAGCAGGCCCGGAGCCTCGCCCAGGCCTCGAGCGGCCGGCGCATCAACCAGCTCGCCGACGACCCGCAGGGGTCGGCGCGGGCCACCGAGCTGCGCGCGCAGGTCGCGTCGCTCACCGCCTCGGCCGCGGCCGCGGTCCACGGCCGCTCCGCGCTCGACGCCGCCGACCAGTCGCTGGGCGCCATGCAGGACATCCTCGCCGCCGCCGAGCAGATGGGCGGCGAGGGCGCCTCGAATTTCCTCACCCCGTCGAGCCGCGCGGCCATCGCCGCGGCCATCCGCGGCCAGTCCGACGCGCTCCTCGCCGAGGCCAACAAGTCGATCGAGGGCTACACGATCTTCTCCGGCGCGCAGACCGGCGCCGCCCCCTTCACCCGCGCCGCCGACGGGAGCTTCGTCTACGCCGGCGACGCGACCGTGCGCCGGCTCGACCTCGGCGGCGAGGACGTGGCGCTCAACGTGCCCGGCGACGCCGTGCTCGCGGGCAGCGTCAACGCCGGCACCGCGCTCGAGACCCTGGCGCAAGCCGTCGCCGCCAACGACGTCGCCGGCGTGGCCGCGGCGCTGCAGCAGGTCGAGGCCGCGCGCGCCCAGGTCGACGGCGGACGCACCACCGTGGGCCTCGCCACGGCGCACCTCGAGCGCGCCGTTTCGAGCCTCCAGGACTCGCAGCTCGGCCTCACCGCCTCGCTCTCGGCGGTCGAGGACGCCGACGTCGTCCAGGTCGCGACCGACCTCTCCCGTCTCCAGGTCTTCCTCGACGCCGCGATGGGCGCGGCCGCCAAGTCCCCCCAGCGCACGCTGTTCGACCTCCTCGCCTGAGTCCAGGCCGCGCGGAGCCCCATGCACATCGAATCACCGCATTTCGGCAAGCTCGCTTTCGATCCCGACCAGGTCCTCGAGTTCCCCGAGGGCCTCCTCGGCTTCCCCGCATTGAGCCGCTTCCTGCGCGTCGGGCCGGAGGACTACGAGCCCATCGAGTTCCTCGTCCCGGTCGACGAGCCCAAGCTCCGCTTCCCCGTGCTCAGCCCGTACCTCGTGCGACCGGAGTATGATCTCCCCGTCGGCATGGCCGAGAGGGAGGCTCTCGACCTCGCCGAGGACGGCTCGCTCATGGTCTTCTGCGTGGCGAACCTCACCAGCCGCGTCGAGGACGCCACGCTCAACCTGCTCGCTCCCATCCTGGTCAACCCCGACAACCGTCGCGGGCGACAGGTCGTGCTGGAGACGAGCGGCTACTCCGTGGCCGAGCCGCTTTTCGCCGGAGACCCCAAACCGGCATGAGGGGGAGCGGTGCTGGTCATCAAGAGGAAGGCGGGCGAGAGCGTGATCATCGGCAACCAGATCCGGATCACCGTGCTCGAGACGCACGGCGGGGCCGTGCGGCTCGGCATTGAAGCCCCGCCCAAGGTCTCGGTGTACCGCGCCGAGGTGGTGAGCGACGTCGAGGCGGCGAACCGCGCCGCGGCCGAGGGCGAGGCGAGCCGCGAGGCCCTCACGCGGCTGGGCGGCAAGCGCGCGGCCAAGGGCACCCAGCCGGCGCCCGAACCGGGTCCAGAGGAGTCCTGAGCACATGGCACTCATCAACGCCAAGAAACGCGAGATCGAGGCCAAGCTGGTCTACTTCGGCACCGCCATGGGCGGGAAGACCACGAACCTCCTCGCCCTGCACAAGCTCACCGAGCCGGACCAGAAACAGAAGCTCGTCTCGCTCAACACCGCCGGCGACCGCACGCTGTTCTTCGACTTGCTGCCCTTCGACCTGGGCAAGATCTTCGACTACCGGCTCAAGCTCAAGCTCTACACCATCCCCGGTCAGCCCGAGTACAGCGAGACGCGCCGCGTCGTGCTCGCCGGCGCCGACGGGATCATCTTCGTCGCCGACTCGGCGCCCGAGCGCCAGGCCGAGAACATCCGCTCGGTGGGCTTCCTCAAGCTCAACCTCAAGCAGAACCAGCTCGACCCGGACGCCCTGCCGCTGGTCTTCCAGTACAACAAGCGCGATCTCCCCGGTGCGCTGCCGAGCTCGGTCCTCGAGGGCGACCTCAACTGGCGCCGCGCGCCGTACTTCCTCGGCACCGCCGTGCACGGCGAGGGCGTGCTCGAGACGTTCGAGGAGGCGCTCGTGCAGACCGCCGCGGCGGTGCTCGAGCGCTACGGCGGGCGCGGCCGCGCGACGACCTCGCAGGAGGAGCTGCGCGGCGCGATCCACGACAAGCTGCGCCCGCTCCACGAGCGTCGCGCGCGCTGGGAGAAGGGCACCAGCGTGGCCCCCGGGACGAGCACCGGCCACGTCGTCGTGCACCGCCAGGCCGAAGCGGCCGAGGCCACCGCTCGCCCCAAGCTCCTCGACACGACCGACCTGCTGCAGAGCGCCCTCGAGAGCGAGATGCGGCTGCTCAGCGACGTGCTGACGCGCGAATCGACTCCGCCCGAGCCGTCCGGCCTCGCGCCGGACAAGCTCGCCGCGGCGCTCCACGGCGCGGCGCAATCGACGCAGATAGAAGCCGCGGCGACGAGCTTCCTCGACTACGCCTGCGCCGAGGCGGGCCTCGGCGCCGGGTCCGTGCTGCTCATGACCGGCGGCGAGGGGAAGCTGTGGGAGGCCGCACGCAAGGGCATCCCCCTCGACATGCTCAACGAGCCCGCGGCCGGCGCGCCGCCGCCCGCGCGCCGCCTCGCGCTCGCGGCGCAGCCGGTCTACGCTCCCGATCTCGTGACCGTCACCATGGGCACGCGCATCGTGCGCCCGGAGATCCTCGTGCCGGCCGCCGCGGTGCCGCTGCTCGCCCTGGGCAAGCGCCTCGGCCTCCTCACGCTCTACGCGCGCAGCGACGCTCCGCCGCTCGCGCCGGAGAAGCGCGCCCTGGTCGAGGCCGTGGCCGCGGTGCTCGCGCTCGTGCTCGCGGTGCGCGGCCTCGAGCGCAAGCTCGGCGAGGCCCATGCGGCGAGCGAGCCGCAGCGCGCCTATCCTGTGCGCGTGCCGGTCGGCGCAGGGCGCTGACGGCCGGCGTCGCCGCGCGCGGCTCGAGGCCGAAACCCGCGCGGCCGCCTCTTAGCCTCCCGTCGCCGCGGCGCGCGCTCCGCCCATCCGCGCAAACCCACGCCGGCCGGCTCTCAAGTCGCCGCGGCCCCTGCCGATGAGCTCCTTGAAGGCCGGGACCGCCCCCCGCGGGCCGCGCTAGACAAAGCGCCTCGGCATGACGCCGATGGGGCCTTCACGAATTCACGGAGGAATTCATGGCATTCTCGGTCCTCAACAACGTCCCCGCTCTCTTCGGCCGCAACCAGCTCACGACTTCGAGCATGCAGCTCCAGAAGACGCTGCTGCGCCTGTCGAGCGGCTCGCGCATCAACTCCGGCGCCGACGACGCCGCCGGTCTGGCCATCGCCGACGGCTTGAAGGCCCAGGTCCAGGCCCTCAACCAGGCGACGCGCAACGCCAACGACGGCATCGGCTACCTGCAGGTGGCGGACGGCGCGCTGGCCCAGGTCACCGACCTCCTCACCCGCGCCGTGACCCTCGCCGAGGAGTCGGCCACGGGCACCGTGGACGACACCAAGCGCACCGCCATCCAGGCCGAGTTCCAGTCGATCTCGGACGAGATCGACCGCATCGGCACCGACACGAAGTACAACGGCGTCAGCATCTTCGCCGGCAGCAGCACCGACGTGTTCGTGGGCGACACCACGAGCACCTCGACGATCAGCTTCACCGTGCAGTCGCTCTCCGCCGACGCCATCACCGACGGCGACGGCGCGAACAGCGTCGACGTCTCGGGCGGCACCATCGACCTCTCCAGCGCGAGCGGCGCCTCCTCGGCTCTGTCCGACCTCAACGACGCGATCTCCAACGTCGCCCACCAGCGCGCCGTCCTCGGCGCGTCGCAGAACCGGCTCACCTCGGCCGCGATCGTCATCCAGGCGCAGTCCCAGAACCTGACCGCCGCCGAGAGCCAGATCCGCGACGCCGACATGGCCGCCGAGATCGGCAACATGAGCCGCCTCCAGATCCTCCAGCAGACCGGCCTCGCCGCGCTCTCCACCGCGAACTCCAGCGCGCAGAACGTGCTCGCGCTCTTCCGTTAAGCCCTGGCCTCGGTCGGCCCGTCTCCCGGCGCGCTCCGCCGGGAGGCGGGCGGCCTCCTTCACGTGGGCCTCCCGCGGTCCCGTCGAAAGGAACCGATTCATGGCCTCCATAGCCTTTCCCGGCGGTCTGGACGTCCAGGGGATCGTGAGCCAGCTCATCGCCCTCGAGCGGGCTCCGGAGCAGAACCTCAACGCGCGCCGCAGCGCGCTCAGCCGCGAGAGCAGCGCGCTGGCCTCCTTCGAGGCCAACCTCAAGAACCTCGACTCGAGCCTCGCCCAGCTCACCGGCCCGAGCGCCCTCGGCGCCCGCTCCGTCGCCACGAGCGACGCGAGCGTGAGCACCGCCAGCGCCGCCTCGGGCTCCCAGGCGGGCACCTACGCGCTCACGGTCACCACGCTAGCCTCCACCGCGGCGCTCGCGAGCGTGGGCTCCACCTCGCTCGCCACGGTCCTTCCTCACGGCAGCTTCGCGATCAAGGTCGGAAGCGCGGCGCCGGTCACGGTCGCCGTGGGCGACGGCAGCGACACGCTCGAGACCCTGCGCGACGAGATCAACGCCTCGGGCGCACAGGTCCAGGCGAGCGTGCTCTACGACGGCAGCAAGTACCGCCTCAGCCTGACCAGCAAGGTCGCCGGCGCAGCCGGCGCGACCGCGGTGCAGGACGTGAGCAGCAACCCGCTCCAGGCGGCCCTCGGCTTCGCCGGGACGAGCCAGGCGCGCGACGCCGACTTCCGCCTCAACGGCCTGCGCATGACGCGGCCCACGAACCAGGTGACGGACGCCGTCGCCGGTCTCAACCTCGACCTCCACGTGGACGGCGGGGCGACGGCGGTGATCACGGTGTCCGAGGACGTCGAGCAGCAGGTGGCCTCGATCCGCAAGTTCGTCGACTCCTACAACACGCTCACCGCGCAGATGCGCGACCAGCTCGCGAAGAAGGGCGGCGATGCCGGCCCGCTCGCCGACCTCACGACGGTGCGCGCGCTCATGGACAAGCTCAAGCAGATCGTGAGCCGCAGCGTGCAGAACATCGGCGGCACGCTGTCGAACCTGCGCCAGGCGGGCATGGAGCTCCAGGACGACGGCTCGATGACCCTCGACGAGGCCAAGCTCAACGCCGCGCTCGCGAGCGGCGACATCGGCGACCTGTTCGGCGTCAGCACGAGCGCCACCGACGCCCGCGTGAGCGTCGCGGCGGCGCCGTTCACGCCGGCCACCGGCGCCTACGACGTGGTCGTGACGGCGGCCGCCGAGCGCGCCACGGCGACCGGCTCCGAGGCCATCGCCGAGGACGGCCTGGCCCAGGACGAGACGCTGACCTTCACGCAGGGCACCGCCACGGTCTCGGTCGACCTCGACGCCGGCGCGACGCTCGGCCAGGTCGTCGCGACGCTCAACGACGCGCTGGCCGCGGGCGGCATCGACGTCACCGCGGCCGACGACGGGAGCGGCAAGCTCAAGCTCACGAGCCTCGGCTTCGGTTCGGCGGCCAAGGTCGACGTCACCTCCTCGACCGACGCGGCGGGCTCGACCGGCGTCGGCACGGCCGGCCTCCACGCGAGTGGCGTGGACGTGGCGGGCACCATCGACGGCCACGCCGCGACCGGCTCCGGCCGCAGGCTCGCGGTGACGAGCGGGGCGCTCAACGGCCTCAGCCTCGAGATCCGCGCCCGGGCCTCCGACGTGAGCCCGGCGGGGACCTCGCTCGGCAAGGCGAGGGTGGCGGTCGGCGCGGCCGAGGCGATGCGCAGCGTGCTCGCCGGAGCGCTGCGCTCGAACACCGGCACCATCGCCCGCGAGCGCACCACCCTCTCGCAGCGCGACAAGCTCCTCTCCGACCGCATCGACCAGATGGAGCGGCACCTCGCGCAGCGCCAGGACCTTCTCACCAGGCAGCTCACCAGGGCCGACGAGGCGCTGCGACGCATGTCGACGCTGAGCAGCACGCTCTCGGCCCAGATCTCCCGCCTCGGAGGCTAGATGAACTACGCCGGCCACGCTACCCCGGGCCGTCCCAGCGGCTCCGCGCAGTACTTCGAGACGCGGCTGCGCACGGCCGGACCGCTCGAGCTCACCGTGATCCTCTACGACGTCCTCCTCGACGCCCTGGGGCGCGCTTCCGACGCCGCGCGCGGTTCCCGCATCGAGGAGCGCGTCAAGGCCACGAACCGCGCCATCGCCGCCCTCACCGAGCTACGATGTGCGCTCGACCACGAGCGCGGCGGCGAGCTGGCGCGCTCGCTCGACCGGCTCTACGCCTACGCGATCACGCGCGCGACGGGCAGCGGCGCCGGCGCCGTGGTGAGCGAGATCGACGGCCTGCACAAGCTCTTCTCCCCGCTGCGCGAGGCGTGGGCCACCGCCGCCGAGGCACAGGCCGCGCCGAGCGCGGCCCTGAGCGCAGGAGAGCCGGGCCGCGCCGCGCTCGCCGGCCTGCGCGCCTAGCGGGCCGAACGTGCCCGCCGACCCCCGCCTTCCCGCACCGCGCTCCGCCGACGACGCCCTCGTCGCGCTCGCCGCGGTGTACGACGAGGCGAGCGCGATCCTCGCCGCGGCCGAGGCGCGCTGCGCCGCGAGAAGCTTGCCCGCCGACGCCATGGCCGCGGTGATCGGCCTCGAAGACCTCCTCGCGCGCTCGTCGGCGCTCGTCGACTGCCTCGCCACGAGCGGCGAGCGCACGCGCCCGGAGCGGAGCGCGCTGGCCGCGCGCGCGAGCGAGCTCCTCGCGCGGCTCCAGCGCTACCGCGACGAGCTCCGGCACGGCGCCGAGGTCTTGCAGGCCGCGCACGCGAGCGTCACCGCGCTGCGCTCGCTCGCCGGCAGCGCGGCTGGCGAGCGCGCGGCGGTCTGCATCGACGCCTGAGCCGCGCGCCGCGCCGCACCTTCGCCGCGCCTGTCTCACGCGCGGGCGGGCTTGTGTCTCCGCGAGACATCGCCCGCCAGGCGGCCGCGGACTCGGCGGAATCGCGCCACGCCGCCACTTCGACCGCGACGTCGAGGCGTGGCGTCGCGCGGCTGCCCCGGAGCCGGCGTGCGCCGTCGCGGCGTGCGTCGTGGCACGGAGCTTGCCCAACGAGCATCGTGCGTTTCGGGCCGCAGCTCGACGTGAGCCAGCGCTCAGGGCCCGACACGTCAAGGAGGCAGAACGATGGCCAAGGCGCAGGACGGATCGCTCAAGGCGCCGGACGATGCCGGCGCGTGGACAAGCCCGCGAGGTATGCGGGGATGGACCCTGGGACTCGCGGCGGTGTGCTTGATGCTGCCGGCGCTCGGATCCGCCGGCGTGATCGTCGACGGTCACCTCACGCCCGCCGACAACTCGTACCGGCTCGTCGCCACGGACTCCGACCTCGGCCGCCTTTACGCCGCGCGCGAGGGCAAGATCCTCTACCTGCTGATGTGGGTCGAGCCCAAGGTCAACGACAACGTCTTCGGCGATCAGGGCGTGGACGACGCGGCGCTGCAGGCAGCGGGATGGACCAAGCACACCTTCGACGACCTCATCCATTCCGACCACGTGGAGCTGAGCCTCGATTGCGGCAGCCTGAGCTTCGACTGGAAGCAGGACTACGCCTACGACGCCGACGGCGACGAGGACCCCCTCGAGCACGACTGGCTCTCGGATGCCAACGGCCCCGACGGCAAGGGCCCCACCCCGCCCATCGTCGCCTCGGCGAGCTCGCTGCAGTGGAACCTGCAGAACTCGCTGTGGGACCCGACGCTCGGCGGGACCCGGACCAAGGGCGACACGCTCTCTTCGCCGCCCCTCGACTCCTATCCCATCTTCGACGCTCCGCGGCAGTGGGAGTGGGTCGACCAGTACGAGACCGCGATCGACGTGTCGATGTGCGGCTGTGACGACATCACGATCAAGGTGCCCTCGATGCACAACTCTCCCGCGAAGGCCAACAACCCCAACCCGAGCATCGCCGCCACGCTCCTGCCGATGACGGCCAAGGCCGGCCCCGACAGGAGCGTGTGCCTCAACGGCCCGGTCGCTCTCGACGCCTCGGGCTCCGACGATCCCGGTTGCACGGCGGGCCGGCTCTACGAGTGGCGCCGCGGCGCGACCGTGGTGCAAGCGGCCTCGACCAACCCGGTCTACAACCCGCCGACCTCGACCCCGGGCTTCAACACCTACACCGCGGTCGTGACGTGTGTCGTGCCGACCTGCTCCAAGCAGGACGACGTCGACGTGCTCGTGCGCGACTGCTCGCTCGCGGTCAAGTTCGGCTCCTTCGGCGCGGTGCGACTCGACGGCCAGGCCGGCGTCGAGGTGCGCTGGGACACCGTGGCCGAGGCGGGCACGGTGGGCTTCGAGGTGCGCCGCGGCCCGACCGCCCAGGGTCCCTGGACCAAGCTCGGCACGGTGCTCGCCGCCGGGCCCGGCTCGAGCTACAAGCTCGTCGACCCGGGGGTCAGCGCGACCCAGCAGGTCTGGTACGTGATCCAGGAGCTGGTCGCGAGCGGCAGCGGCGACGCGACCACGCCGTTCGCGCCGGCCACGCCGGACGCGGCCGGCAGCGCGACGCGCACGCGAAGCCGCCAGCTCGGCAGCCTCCACGTCGCTCACTGAGGGGGCGATGACGCGGGCGCCCGACCCTCGGCCAGGGGTCGGGCGCCCGAAGCTCGCGACGCGGCCTCGAGCACGGCTACACTCCCTTCGTGAAACGCTCGCAAGCAACGCCAGGAGTGGCGCCCGGACGGCCCGAGCAGGCCGAGTACGCGCCGTCCTACGCCGACTACGTGACGCGCGTGCCCGAGACCGACGTCGTCGGCGTGCTCGCCCGCCGGCTCGACGAGGTGCGCTCGGTCTACGGGGGCCTCTCCGCGGAGCGAGCGCGATTCCGCTACGCTCCCGGCAAGTGGAGCGCGGCCCAGATCCTCGGCCACCTCACCGACGGCGAGCGCGTGTTCGGCTTCCGCGCGTTCTGGTTCTCGCGCGGCGACGGCGCCGCGCTGCCGGGCTTCGACGAGAACGCCTACGTCGCGGCCGCACCCTTCGAGCGCTGCGAGGTGGGCGCGCTCCTCGCCGAGTTCGAGCTCGTGCGGCGCAGCCACCTGGAGATGTTCCGCAGCCTGGACGAGGCGGCGTGGCGGCGCGTGGGAACGGCGAACGAGAGCCCCATGTCGGTGCGGGCGGTGGTCTACGTGATGGCCGGGCACGTGCGGCACCACCTCGCGGTGCTGCACGAACGCTACGGCGTGTGAGGCGCGCCGCCCGAGCCCCGGCTA
>JADMIO011609110.1_pt1 | contig 13643 bp, 6 predicted proteins | sample 8958161 | NCBI WGS metagenome assembly JADMIO01 (sample SAMN16585339, study PRJNA669376) | soil metagenome | isolation source: Crop rotation soil | place: USA: Cullars Rotation, Alabama | collected 2011 | reverse complement strand
TATATATATATATATATATATATATATATATATATATATATATATATATATATACAGGGTGCGCAAAAAAAAAAGTATTCCCTTAGCGAAACTTAAATATTTTTGCCATTTTAAAATATTTTTTCATGAAATTTTCTGCAATTGTAGAGGAGACAGTTTGACATTGTTCTACCAAATTTGATTGAGGTAAGTACAGAACTTTTTAAGTTATAGCGTTTTTACAAAACCCCCCCTCAAATTGAGAATTAACAAAGCGCGATAGGCAATATAATATGACATTTTCTATCAAATTTGACGCAAATAGCCCTGGAATAAGGGTTGTTTTTATTTATTGACAATTTATTTAATTTGTAGCTCTGAAAAGGGCTGTTTATTGTATGATGTTGTAAGAGAAGACAACATATTATTAAGGAAGATGTTCAATGTGACGCCCATCAACTTCAATGCATAGCTGCAGCCTTTTTTTGTTTGCGAGAAAGGATTTTTGAATTGACTGCTGGGGTATATCGTCCCAACTATTTTTCAGCACTGTTTTGAGCTCATCTTTATTTTGTGGTTTAGGGGTGTACTCTTGCAACATGGCGATTTTCATAAAACCCTTATTCTAGGCCTGTTTTGCGTCAAATTTCATAGAAACGTCATTTCATATTACCTATCGCGTTTTGTTAATTTTCAATTCGATGGGGGTTTTTGTAAAAACGCCATAACTTCAAAAGTTTTGTACTTACCTAAATAAAATTTGGTAGAACAATATCAAACTGTCTCCGCTACAATTCTGAAAAATTTCATGAATAAATATTTAATGTAGGCAAAAATATTTAAGTTTCGCTAGGGGGAATACTTTTTTTTTGCGCACCCTGTATATATTAACATAAGTATAGTAATAATAACAAGAACAAGCGATTCGCTAATGTAGTTAAAATGTACAACCCCCCTTGAAATGGGCCCCCTCAATTTTGAACTCATTTGTGTGAATATTTTACATCGCAATTAATTAGTTTGCCTTAATGCAAATTAAGATGCATCCTTAGTTAGGTTTCATACTCACTAAGCTTTATTTTAATATCAAACAAACAGACATTGCAAAAAAATATTTTACACCTCAAAACTCAGTCGCCCCCCCCCCTGCAGCTGCTGGTCCATAGTTACGCCACTGGTATATACAAGCATTATTTCCTAGATATTGTATCCCATAAACAATGTATGAAAAAGAAGTACGAGTAATAAATAAAGATCAAAAAAGATACAGCAGCAAAAAGTAGTCAAAACAATAATAACATGAACAACACCATCAATGACAAGAAAAACAATTACCTCGGTGGAGGTTTAGGTTCTCCAGTCCATAGACTTCGTCTCGTCATTGCTGGCTTCTGAATCAAGAAAGAATGCATAATAACAAAACTACACATGTACATCAATCAATCAGTCAATTAACAATGTCATTTTGCTCTACATAGCCATCCATACCAAAGCCACACTAAAGAGCTTGATAGTTTTTCTTTGCATCTCTATAGGATACCAGTTACCGAACAGGTGTACAAACTACAGATTAAAATCCAAAGTTAATGTGCAGGGCTAACTTTAGCCTATTGCAAGAGAGATAGGAGAGTTTACTAATGCTCCTATCTGTTTATGAAGTCTTTTCACAATTAAACCATCAATGAATACATAAAAAAACGAAGATTGGACATAAATTATTCATTCAAGGATTGTCCTATATAAGTACCTGGCAGACAACTGAATCAGCTGTCTTATGCTTTGCTTAACAGGCAAGTATTTTACCGAATAGGCTAATCCAAAATCTATTACTAGATAACTAAATCAAGATCTCTTCTCTCAGCATTTGCTTGCTCTTTTTGAGTGAATAGACTAACAGTTCATATGTTGTTTGGGACATTCCAGACAGACATCTTCGTAAGAATATGAAACTAATACTAAATTTGCATTGATTGATGGTGAAAGGGAGTTCTAAATCAATTAAAATAATATTAAATTATAAAATAAATAAAGATACTTTTCATAGAGAACAAATTAGTTACATTAGTGGATTTCCGACGAGCTCGAATACTCTCAGATGATATGAAGTCAGGATGATCATCCATATATTGCTGGTATTCTTCTTTTAGCTGTGCAATGACAAACAACTAATTAATATTATCAATCAATCAAACAGGGTTTAACAGCTAAAATCATGGCACGCTTTCCTGAAAATGTGCGCATGTGCTGTTTTTGCTGCTCCATTTCTTTATAAAAACTGCAATATGATGGCTGAGATATCTCTGAAAATATTTATATTAGGAACTCGGTTAATATTTAAGGAATGAGCAAAAGCTATCCGATAATCTACTCATGAAAATTAGTGAAAATACTTGAAAATTCTAAGACGATTTTGATCAAGGACGATGAAAACAAATACAGCTCTGAAAACTTCTGGGCTACATGCTGATCCACATGATTTTGTTTTGTTGGATTAAATAACATCTCTCTTTTTTAGTAAATACCAGAAGCACAAATTCACACTGCACACACATTTGTTACTAACATTAATTACTACACTTTTAGTATTGTACTAATGTTGCCTCAAGACTGTGTCCCCTGCAGAGTTCTTTTTATCAATAGTAATATTATTGTTTTATTTTTAGAATTAGACTTTCAAACCGTTTTAGCTTTTTGGTGGTATTTATCCTGCTTAGCTTTAGACAGGCTTCGCCACTTCTCTAGAACCACTTTCATTCGATCAGTTAAATGGCATCTTCTCTCCTCAGGGCCTTGTTTCTCCAGAATCTTTTTCGTGAACAATGCATAGCCACTACTGTTTAACACATACAATGTTGTAAGAGCAAAATAAAATGTTGAACTGCTAAAATGCTGAAAGAAAATAATAAAAATGCATAAAGAGTACAAGATTATATTCTGAAAGAGAAAAATACATATGTTGAAAAATATAACCTTTGCAAGAAAGAAATTCTGAAAGGAATATGTATAAATAATATCTACTCAAAGACAAAAAGACAAATGTTGATGGAGAACAATGTTGAATAGGTCAACGAATGTTGAAAGGATCAAACACAAATGTTGTAAGCTTAAAATACAAATGCTAAAAATGAAAAATATTAGTTGATAGTGAAAAGTACAAATGCTTCAAGAGTGTAACACAGATGCTGAAAGAAGAAGAAAAATACAATGCTGAAAGAAGAAAATACAATGCTAAGAGAATAGTGAAAAAATGCAATGCCGAAAGAGAAGAATACAAGAAAAGAAATTACTCACACAGGAGGTTTGCTCGGTACCCCATCCTCTCTCTCTTTGATCTTCATTTCTTCAAGTCTGAGGCAAGATTCCTGCTGCAGTCCACTCACATCAATCCCTTTATCACGCAGTGAGCCCTGAAGCATAAAGTATCATTTATTATAATTATTTATCAATCATAAAGATTTAGAGTTTGATTCCTCAGAACTCGAAGGTGATGTAAAAAAGGTACAGTTAGGGGCCATATTTGTTACCAAACGTAGGCGCGGAGCTGATCCCGACCTTGAGCGATTGCAGCACACAGGTGACAAGGTCATTAATCTGATGGTGTGGGCGCCAGCCCCATTCTATATGATCAAATTGGATCCTATATGCCAGACCTGTGGTCATCTTTGCCACCTTCTGTAGCAGTCACATTGTATACTGTATACTTCTGTTATATATAGCAATGTAATTAATTATATGAAAGAGAACTTAAAGGTATATGGTAGAATCTTGTTTCACTGCCGTTATCAAAGATTCCGAAATACTGAGATACAGATATTGACATTACCATAATATTATGCATATAAATTAGTGAATATATAAATTTGTTATTACATTTAATGACAATTTAATATGAATCAATAATTCAAAAATAGATAATCTCTTAACCCACTTCTTTGAATAGACCAACAGAGCATCCTTACATTTAAGCAGGAAGTCGCAGGTTCAGCACCCAGCCAGGTTTGTCTCTTTACCCCCAAAAATCTAGCAAATCTAAAATTACTAACTAACCCGAGTCAGAAACAGTTTACAACTACTCAAGTGGTTCATGACATAGTCTATTTAACAAGACTTAGTTTACCACACATTTTAATTAGAAAATGTTATCATATTCTTAGTATCAAAATTATTAAAATCTCTGTTTAGCATATTAAAATACAAAACATAAATTTTTGAGTCTATGCACTGGTTAATTTCCAATCGATACACAGACATGGAAAGCAAATGAATCAAGTCTGAGCTGCAAAACACTAGGATTGACTGAAGATTACAAAGAAAGAGCGACAGCAGCCTACCAGTAGTTTCTTATCATTTTCAAGAGCCTTGTCAATGTACTTGAGCTTCTCAACGACAGGAAGCTGCTGAAATCTAGCGAAGTACTTCTTGCGCAGATTACCTCTGTTGCTCTACAGTACAATACATCAATATTTACATCGACTACCCAAATTAGGAATTGAATGCCTCACTTCTTACCAGATAGTGAGAACAATATCTGTATGCCACAGTTACTATTTTATGATTATCAGCCTTAAATAGACATTGTATAGCAGTAAAATAGAGTTAATCATAACTTGATATAGCTGTACTTGTCATAGTTAGCAATCGTGGTGCAATGTCTCCGTGTTGAGTCCAGGAAACCTGAGCAATGACCAACCAAAAACTGCACGTTTTTCATAACAGCCGACTAACGCAGACACTGAAGTAATGGGTAAAGTGATTTGCACTCGACTTCTGTGTACTTGGCCAATGGGTCACTCAAATTCCAGATTTGAGGTCTTGCCACATCTTATGTGGCTATGGCAGGCTATGCTACTTCTCCACTGACTGTTCAAAGCACTTCTGAGATATGTAGTACGTAGAGGCTTTCTAAATTTCCAATTGATTGATTGAATTGGCCTAAATGCAGTACATGATACAATCGACCTACACACAAATAGTAAAACTTGGAATGATAGTACTAATAAAACTTGTATATAATGGAGTATAAACCTTCACTTTTATATATATACTGCCATTTATTTTATCATTAATCTGGGAGTTCTCTCAATGAAAAGTTTAACACGTCCATTAGGGTGGTCCACGGGACTATGGTAAAAATTCAACTTGATCAGATCCTGCCTCCACAAGTTTAAAAATGTTCTACCCTATGTAGATAATATATTGTTCAAATTTTAAGCAATTTTGAGCACGTTCAGAGGTTGCTCAAATCTCTAAAATATTCTCATAATGTGACTGCATGGCTCTTCACGCAGAAAATTTTGTTAATAGTTAGACTGTACTAAAATGAAGAACTTTAGAATAGTGATTAATAAGAACAAGCAAAGCGAGCAAGTTATTTGTTTACATTAGTTTGCAAAAAGGTGGGAAAACATGGCAGCCTAACAATAAGCAATTTGGAATCTAAAATATAAAATAGTAAAAGCTTATCACAGCATAATGCTGTCCTCTCCATGTCTTCTACTATTTCTTTATATTTGAATTATAAATTGCTTAGTAAACTAAGAAATGAGAATGGTAAAGACTAGAAGCGGTGCTGAGGTATGGCTTCTAGGAAAGAGGACCGATGTTGGAAGATGTCCACTGTACATCTTCCAACCAATGGTGACGTTCTGCAACTTATGATTAACTTTCACACTGACGAAAAGTTTACTTAGAACGAAGCAGCTCAACTGGCCTTATCCAAAGTTCTGAAAATATGGCAGCGTGCCAGAAAACAGCACCAATGAATTTACTGTGGGATTCGAATACTGACTAAATTGTATGATCAATATGTAAGCTAAAACAAAATCCAGCTCAGATGCAATGCAAACGATAAGAAAAACAAGATGGCCTCGACGAGTGTCTTGCCCACCTCTTTGATATACGAAACCAGTGAGGCATTAGTAACAATGAAAGTAGAAAAAGACAAACAATTCCAATTCAAGCAGAGGCAAGATGTTTTGTCATGCATCATGGCCGGTGTCAACAATACACTGGCAAAGAAGGAGAAAAGAAAAAGAGAATGCGACGAATGATTTAAGAAGTATGCAACCTAAGAACAAGTAGTTGCAGAAAATTCACGTACTTCCATGGGAGCCTCTCGCAGTTTCTCCACTTTCAGCCAGTGACTTGACAGAGCCCAGAATGTTTCTCAATCTGATTCTGACAATAACAGTTCAGATACCAACTTTAAAATCAGAAAAGTCCCTTATTTCTGTTCTTTGTCCAAACGTTCAAAGGTTAACATCCTTTCGCATACAGAAGTAACCGGAGCATTTGACCGTGTTAACTTAAGTTTTTCTTTGTTCAATTCCACATATGGCATATTCATATATTTACACAGATTCCTTGCCTAGTTTCCGTACCAGCTTGCTCTTGAAGAGTGAAAACGCAGCTAAGCTCAGACACATGATAACTTATTAGACACCGGAAATTTACCTGAGGGTTTTTCTCGAGAGCATGTTTAACATGCCGCTGTATATAGGTCTCTACGGCAGACAGACGAGTGACATGATCTGGTTCCCTTGCCTCTACTCCTGAGGCTGCAGCGCCTTGTGCTGCTGTTGACTTGGTTCTCTGTATCAGCTTACCAGGGGTAGGATGCTTCCTCCTACAAAACATTCAATATCTTAGTGTTCACAGATCATCCATGATGATATCTAGCACTTTTAACTCCATTTGTCTACATTGTGACTAAGTCTACTATAGCTACTACTGACTTAGTTTTCTGTATCAGCTTACCTGGGGTGGGTTGATATTCAACATAAAAGATTATCCATGATATCTAACATTTTTAACACCACAGGGTTTACATTGTGGGAAGTCTGTCAAAGCTACTGCTAACTTCTTCTCGGGTCATAAAAATGGTTAAAGTAAGCAGAGAGTAAATCTCTCACAGGCAATGGACCAATACAATGGGCACCTTTAACTGAATGAAATACCTACAATATACAAAATACCTATAGTGAGCTAGCTCTCGATTTGATCGAGAGATTCTCGTCGTCTGATCGAGAGAGACAGGAGAGAGAGATAAAAAGAGAGAGAGGACAGACAGGGAACTGTGTTCGTTGAAGCAAATTTACACTAACTGACTGTTCTCCAGAGATCAGATTATGTAACTGAAAATCAGATATACATATTTACAACATAGCTTAGAGCTCATAGGCCCATTATGACCATTTATATAATGTTTATATAATATTTATACAATAAAAGCGATAATAAAATACATTGAAAGCTCTTATTAAAACTATTCCACAGAATTATTAACACCATTCCACAGAAAAAAAACAGGATTCAATTTTACATTCTGCCAATTAGCCTGTGTCTTAGTAGAAGAAAGTCAAACTTCTATATTTGCGATAAATAAATAACAATTAATATAATAATCAATACTAACTTGAATTCCTTGACAGCTTGTTGAAACAGCAACATGTCCTCTTTATGTGCATCGATATACACTTGCTAGTAACAGACAATATAAGCCAATTAACTTCAATTAATTATTGCATTACAACTAAATAATCTTTGCTCGACGACTAATTATTGCATTACACCTAATTAATTATTGCATGACAACAAATTATTGCATTTAGCCTACTACATATTATTGTGCTACAATTAATCAAAGATCCCTGTTTGACATAGCAAAGTCCAAATCACAACTATCAGTTGATGCAGTCTTTATTAAAAAAGAGAATTGTTTATATATTCATATACATATTCTTAACTCTATAAAGCAACAAGCATTTAATATTAAAATTAAATGAGTATATATTCAATAATAAATAAGGACTCAAAAGTTCTTTGAAACTACAATTGCAAATAATAAGTTAAGATAATAATGCCATTTTAACAAATTTTCAACACCAAAATTTTGCTTTTTGACACATACATATCTACATTTTAAAGTCAAAATTAACACTGAATTATAAAGAACACAATTATTATTACTAAATAATCTAGCAAGTATCTGTGGCTCATCAGTAAAAGCATGTCAGCCAGTTTATGTCAAATTTCGCACAGAAAATCTGGATTTGATTCCCAGTTCTAGTCAATCAGAGAGTAAATTCTCGGATGTGCAACAGGTCAATCATGCCCTCCATCCCTTCCTGAGTCGATGAATCAGTAGCAATTAGTACGTTGTGGGCGACTGCTTCAGAAGATTGCAATATTAAGTCAAGGTCTGGATTGTTTCACATCCACAAAGAGCCTTGATCTCGCCGTTGAATTTACGACATTTGCCACCCGCGTGCCGTATCACTCAGTCGGGGATCCGCTTTCGTGCCTAACGCTCTGCTCTGAGTATGACAAAAGCTAAAAACTTTAACTTTTTTTATTAATCTAGACTTCATTGTAAACTACAGCATGTATTTAATATTTAAATTAAATGTTAGCACTAAATAAGATATCCAACCTTCTCTTCATGTGGTAGGCTGTTATACAAAGTAGCAGCTTTTTTGAGTAGTTCAGGGCCGGAGAGAGTTGGATATTGTTTAACAAGGTTGTTGCTAACCGCATGATAGTATCTGGCCAGTGCAGATGTGGGACTCTTAGGCCGGTCTGGATGAACCTAATAGAAGTACAAACACATACGAATATACACACACACACAGTACACGCACATACGTGCAAACATACAAACACACACACATATATATAGTACTATCAGAATATACACTTGTGCATATACACACATATACAAAAACACTCATACAAAAATACATATATACATATCTACTATTTTACATATCTACACATACATATTAATACACATAAATACAGTGTCAAACACACACATTCAAACATAAAGTCACATATAAGATAAAAAATTTATTCCTGCATCGACAGTATGATTAGGCTCTAAAGGTCATATTCTTCATGGTTAAATTAGATCTATATTCTTCATGGTTAAATTAGAAAAAGCTACAAAACTTCTACATTCAAAAATAGTAAAATTAGAGCACAACATCAAAATCACCTTTACAATAGCTTCATGATTTAAGGTAAATATACCATAACTCTTTTTTCATATAATAAAATGGGATAAAATTTAAATATATGCAGTCAGAAGTTACAATCTAGATCTAAAAATCTGTCAACAAACAAAAGTAAAAGAAGCAAAATCAAAAAATAATATTATATTACTATATTAAATACTAATAAATAATATTATCAATAATTAAAACAAATTTTAACAGACGAGCTAAAATTTCCCTTTTGGAAGAATAAATAGTACAGACTGTATATAATCCTTGTTTGGCATCTTCTACAAGCTCTGGTAGTGTCCGATACTGTCGTAACTGAAACAACAAACATACATAGTACAACAAATCTGCATAGCACAAATTTTATGTTTTTTTTTTAGATAAATTTCATAGATCCAGAGCAAAACTAAGTGCACTATACAATCAAATAGTTTTGTATAGTAATACAAAATCAATAGTATGAATTACAGTTTAAATACAAAAGCCCTAAGCCAGTATCGTGTATCTATTCATTTATTTATGATCTATAACGATTGAATAATTAATTATTAATAATATAACTTAAATAAGTAGAGACTGTCAAGAGTGGACATATACTCTATTTTAATTCTATACATTGGGGGATGCAATGGGTCACAAAAATGCCAATAACTCGGCCACCTGAGGAGGGAATTGGATGAAACTTTCAGATAAGACATAAAACTGGCTTGCTGATATAACATGTTAATTTTATACACTTTAATCCTGATGGTCTCAAAAATATTGAAAAAAAATTTAGGGTTCCAGTTTTGTTTGCCTCACCCTGTATATATTATATAATATATATACAAACATATATATACTTATCAATAATCACACAATCATTTCGTTCATAAATATCATTTTTTGCTGATTTGGCCCATAATATGGCTGAATTTATAATTCTATTTTATAAGTTCATTTGAATTAAAAGTGCACTTTGCTTTGAGTATGATATCTAACTATTAATTAAATTGTAACTTATCTCACATATATATCAATTTTACACTAGATGGGATCTATTAAATGTATGGCTTACTATTCGAAGTTCTTCATTAATTTCTCCATATTTGCTAGCCTATTTTCTATCGCCTACCACACCGAGCTTTGATTTGCCCCTCCCCCCCTTTGTTTTATTTGTACTGTTATTGCATTTGTATTTGCTATGAATTAAACTATTTGATTTACAATGCAGTAAACAAATGTTTTTATAAAGTTTTGAAAGATTGCTTTTACATCTCTGTTTGATAAACTATATAATATCTCAATTAGCTTAACCTCCATATTAGTGCATCGTCAAAATAATAGAAATATTAAAAACTTCATACACAAGCATTAATAAATTTCCATTCATTTCTACAGTCTTCTTCTGAAAATCTTCCAAATGCCACTTGCTTCCAATTGAGGTCAATTAGTCGGAGTGATGGACGTTTCGTATCATTCTTTGGTAACACTGCTAATATGTTACTATATAAAGTCTGTCTCTCCTCCTCATTCATTAGTGATTTAGCAATATTATTTGAGCTGGTAGCAGGTTCAGAGATGGTAACACTGTGTTCAGCCGATGGTTCTGTAAATCAATCAAGTAATAAATTAATCCACAAAATAAACAATTAGTCAAAAGAAGACTAATTTCTGTAACTATATAATTATATAAATTATCTTTAACCGTCATAAAGACATTAGGATTCAAACAAATGCACATACAGTCAACTATAGAAAAAATACAAATAAATTAAATCAACTAAAACCAAAATAAAACCAAATGGTTAGATATTATATTAATTCATGAAACTGTGCAGTGACAGAAAATAGACAGTCAGTAATTCAATCCAATTAACCCTTTGGAAGTGAAACTAGACCTTAACTCATTACTTCAATGTGTTCTTCATTTTAAACAACAAATCTTACCTGCATCTTTGTTAAGTGACCGCCTGGACTTCCTTCTTGTTGATACCTTTGAAATAAGCTCTACTTCGGTAGGATCAACAATGGTTGAAGGTTTCTCTGCATTGGCAACAGTTGCCATAATCTTTGCAGCATTGGCAGCATCTGCTGTTCTTTTAGGAGATTTAGAAGCATTTTTTACAGCATCAGAAGCAGTTGTTGTTGCTTTGACAGAAACAGCAGAAGTTGCTTTAACTTCTGCATCATTAGCAATGGGTGTTTCCAAAGAGGCATTGACAGTGGTTGCCCAATCAGTTAATGCCTGATTCTCCCCAGAACCCTCTACTGGTGGCAAGTCCTCCAAACTTTTCTTCTTCTTTGACTTATGCTTCCTACGACCACTCCCATCAAGATTCACAAAGGAATTGTTGTAAGATAAATCGGAAAAATTTGCATTTTTGTCCTTCAATTGACAATGTAACGGTGCTTTAAATTGATCTATATCAGATATTTGATTGGTCACAACAGATTCGTTAAATGAAATATGAGCATGCTTGTGTAGTTTCTTTTTAGATTTTCTGTGCCTGGTGTCTTCGTTTGGCTCCTGCATATCAGCCATAGTGATATCAGGTAACTCATCTGTCTCAGCATTCACAGCAGAAGAAGCTGCTTCCGACATTAACGTCTCATCTTCATTCCCCTGATGCTTTCTCTTCTTTGATTTCTTGTGATGGCTTCGCGTAGAAGCAACTAGCTCACTGGATATATTCTCAGAGTCACGCATTTCTTACACTGCACAAAATAAATATAAGCATTTTGACATAAAATCCCCTTCAGTATATTTATTTAGTACATTTATAACAATGCACTTTGCCAACTATTTTTACTCAGTCTCCATGGTTCCTCAAACATCATGCTTGCATCTCAATTCAAAAGTTCATTTGAAATCCATTTTAAGCTAGTGCTTCAGTAATTATTTACATATGACGGCTCTCCTGTACAATCGTACCTCATTAAATTTCCGTCTCTTCATTTACACAAAAATGTCCACTTAGAATTTGTATTAGGGGTTAGGGTTAGGCTAACCCTAACCCCTAATACAAGGGGCCCCCATTAGCCATGGTAGCCCCCCAAAAATAGCCCTAGATTTGTGAAATCCAGGAAACCAGGACATCCAAAATCAAGCTAAACAAATTTTTCACATTAAAAAATTTAGCTCTGGCCCCCAAGGCACCCAATAGATTTTCTGCTGGCCCCTCATTAGCTTTTATAATTCGAGCACTGCGGCACTCATGTAACGAATTCTTTATTTACTAGGGAGAAATGCATTAATTTATTCAGATGACGAACATAGCTGATTTTCGCGTAGCAGAACATGCCTCAACATGTTATATCAGTGTCTGTTGCCCCCAAAAATTTTAAACAACAAAGGAACTATAGGCCAATATCTTCATTATGATATTAGCCTTTAGGCTAGGCTAGCAGCATAATAGCTAACACCATATAGAAAAACACTAACATCCACTTGCATAAAATTTAAAATGGCACCAATAATTGTCACAGCTTGCAAACTGACACACTTACTGCTTTAAAAAGTTTCACTAAAAGCATCAGCGATACTTTTTCCATGTAAAATGTATCGCTGATACTGCTAGCAATACAATTTTTCAAAAGTAGTAGCGATACTGGAAAAATATCAATGATACTCGCATTAGCGATACGAATCTAGAGAACACCACCAAACTTATACCATCAATAAAATAATTTTTGCCAAACACTTTTCAATATTAGCTTGTATTGCATGACCTTTAATTCTCGTTATTTGATATGCAAACGGTGAATCAAAATTAGTTTTTAACGGTAAAAATATAAATGCTGTCCAAAATTATTTCCGGTAGAACGCATTGAAATCACCACAGTTCCCTACAGAAAATGTCATCTTTTTATTAAAGGACTTTGATTTTTCAAACTCCACATTAGGCTAGTAGTACCTAAAATCGGCGAACTACATCAAATTCTAAGAATTAAACTAAGACAAATTGTGTGCTTAACATATTTATATTGCTGTCAATAATTGTAAAACTGAGCTGGTAAATTTAAAAATTAATCCTAAATTGAGAAACTTTCGCAGATAACATACCTCTATTGTCGCTCAATAGTTGTCAAATTGACTGTCAAAAGGTATTAATGCATAATGCAATACTAAAATTGAGAATGTTAATCCAGAGTTAATCCAAAACTATGTGGAAATTCTGATTTACCTGAGATTTTCTTTCATTTAAATTAAAATAATAAATTAAACAAAGCAACGATGTGAAAATCTTTTAAACTAATAAAGCAAACGAATTAAAACAAGAGCGCAGCCGGATCATAACGAATTTTTATTTCGAATCGACGTCTAGCACAACATCGAACAATTTTAATGCACAACATCGTCAATGAAAATTTTATATGCGATACACAGCTTAAGATATCCCAATTATTATGCTCATTAGAGGCGGAAAAGAATAATTGATGGAATTGAGACATATACTCGGTAAGCAAGCTTCGTTAAATTTTGTAGCATCCGCTGACTTCTGAAAATCTTCCAGTCCAACGCAACCAGGCAGTCTCTCAGGTTGCGGAAAAAATCGAAGCTATAGATTTCACAAATGCTGCTACTTTTAGTCAATCAATATATCAATCAAAAACTTTTTAAAATATCGAATCGGTCTTCCATATACTATTTCATCAATGTTTCGAATACTTTTACCCCCC
>JADMIO011281700.1_pt1 | contig 13643 bp, 13 predicted proteins | sample 8958161 | NCBI WGS metagenome assembly JADMIO01 (sample SAMN16585339, study PRJNA669376) | soil metagenome | isolation source: Crop rotation soil | place: USA: Cullars Rotation, Alabama | collected 2011 | reverse complement strand
GCCGCGACTTCAAGTCACGTGAATTCCAAGCTTCGGATCCCACTGTGCTGGAAAGCGTGCGGACTGCGCAGGGCGGCAATTCGATCGCGACGAACAAATTGCTCTTTGACGAAGTGATGCAACTGATTGGATTGAGTGCTGGACAATGATTGTTATACCGGCAATCGATCTCAGAAACGGCCTCTGCGTGCGCTTGCTCCAGGGGCGCAAGTCTGATGTCACTATTTACAATGAAGATCCGATCGCGGTGGCCAAAGAGTTCGCGGCTGCCGGCGCGGAGATGATTCATGTTGTCGATCTTGACGGTGCGTTTGATGAAGCTGGATCGACTAATCGCGTGGTGGCGAAGAGAATTGTTGAAGCAGTGGACGTGCCGGTTGAGTTTGGTGGTGGCATTCGATTGCTCGACGACGTGCAAGAGCTTTGCGATGCGGGTGTGGCGCGGGTCGTGGTAGGAACGCTGGCGGTGGAATCACCCAGGTTGCTGAAAGCGATTGTCGAGCGCTTTTCTTCAAAGATCTGCGTTGGCATCGATGCTCGCGACGGGCGCGTGATGACGCGCGGTTGGGAAGCTGCAACGCCGGTGATGGCAGTTGATCTTGCGCGAGCGGTGGTAGATCTTGGTGTCGAGCGAATCATCTATACCGACATCGCTCGGGACGGCATGCTCAATGGACCAAACATCGAGCAGACCCTTGCAGTTGTTCATGCCGCGAACGTGCGCGTCACGGCTTCGGGTGGTGTTTCAAGTCTTGACGACATCAAGCGGCTTCGCGATACGAACGAGCCGCGATTGGATAGCGTGATTGTCGGCAAGGCTTTGTACGAAGGAAAGTTCAAACTGGAAGAAGCGTTGCGGGCCGCGGGTTTTCACGGATCACCTGGACACGGATAAACACGGATCAGACAAAGATGAGCCAAACAATTTTTGTTGAGGGAATTCTGAATGGGCGCGTGGCGTTCGTTACAGGTGGTGGCACGGGTATCACGGGCGGAGTTGCGCGTGCGCTCGCCGAATCGGGCGCGAGTGTTGCCCTTGTGAGCCGGAAGTTGGACCACTTGCAACCGGCCGCTGACGCGATCAACCAAAATGGCGGCAAGGCGATCGCGGTCGTGGCTGACGTGCGTCAGCCCGAGGCCGTCGAAAACGCGGTTGCACAAACTATCGAACAGTTTGGCAAAATCGACATCGTGGTGAATGGCGCTGCTGGTAACTTTCTTTGCGCCGCAGAGGAGTTATCGCCAAACGGTTTTGGAACCGTGGTCGACATCGATCTGAAGGGCACGTTCAACGTCTGTCGCGCGGCTTTTGCTCAACTCAAGGAACATCGCGGACAGATTCTCAACATCAGCGCCACGCTCCACTATATCGGGACGCCGATGCAGCTTCACGTGTCTGCGGCGAAGGCTGGTGTAGATGCGTTGACGCGCAATCTCGCGGTCGAGTGGGGGCGTTATGGCATTCGCGTCAATGCGATCGCGCCTGGTCCAATCGAAGATACGGAAGGCATGCAACGGCTGGTGCCAGAGCCGGTGAAGGACCATCTGCGCAAGAGCATTCCGCTTCGACGTTTCGGGCGCATTGCCGATATCGAGAAGGCCGCGGTTTTCATTTGTTCCGACGCGGCGAGTTATATCAACGGTACTGTTTTGGTAGTTGACGGCGGCCAGTGGCTGTCCATGAATCGCATGGTAGGTGGTTAGCCACAAAAAGGCACAAAAAAACAAAAAGAACTGTTTGTGATTTTTGTGCTTCTTTGTGGCGAGAAAAAATGCTGGAACTTCAACCTCCAAGTTTTGAGGCTTTTGAGCGTGAGGCGGGGCAGGGCAACGTGGTGCCCGTCGTGCGCTCGGTGCTCGCGGATTTGCACACTCCGGTGGGCGCGTTTATGCGCATCGCCGGTGAGTCGCAGTACTCCTTTTTACTTGAGTCGGTTGAAGGTGGCGAACGGATCGCGCGTTATTCGTTTCTCGGCGCTGAGCCCGAGATGATCGTGCGTGGCAAGGGCATGCAGACGATCGTCGAGCGTGACGGAAAAACCGAAACGTATCCGGCGTTTGCGACTGAATGGGTCAGAGATTATTTCCGCGGCCGCTCGCTGGCGCGTCGACCGGGTCTTGTGCCGTTTGCCGGAGGCGCAGTCGGTTATCTTGGATATGACGCGGCACAGTGGTTTGAGCCGGCGTTGAGAGACGATCGTACGCAGCCGCTCGACGTGCCGACCGATGCTGTCTGGATGTTCTATCGCACGGTGATCGCTTTCGATCGCGTGAAGCAGCGGTTGGAGATCGTTTCGATCGTTTTTACTGAAGAAGCAGGCGGCAGCCACGAACGGTTACGAACGCTTTACGACGAGGCCGTAGCGCGCACCCAGGAACTCGAGAAGAAGATCTTTGAAACGGCATCGGCGCCGGTTCCGTCGCGCGGTGAGGGTACCGGTAATATTTCACTGCAATCAAACTGGACGCGCCGTGCTTTTGAAGATGCGGTGCGACAGGTGAAAGATCACATTGCCGCGGGGGACTGTTACCAGGTCGTTCTTTCGCAGAGGTTCTCGGCGCAGTTCACCGGCGAGCCGCTCCAGATTTATCGCGCGCTGCGTGCCATCAATCCGTCGCCTTACATGTTCTTTCTGCGCCTTGGAGATGAGACGGTGGTGGGCGCGTCGCCAGAGATGTTGGTTCGTTGTCACGGTCAGCGACTCGACTATCGCCCGATCGCAGGCACGAGAAAACGCGGCGCGACGGAATCGGAAGATTTGTTGTTGAGCGAGGATCTGAGATCGGATGAAAAAGAGATCGCGGAGCACATGATGCTCGTAGATCTTGGGCGCAACGATCTTGGGCGTGTTTCCGATTACGGTTCGGTGAAGGTTGACGATCTGATGCGCGTCGAACGTTATTCTCACGTGCAGCATCTGGAAACGAGTCTGAGATCGCGCTTGCGTGACGGGTTGGATCGTTTTGACGCGCTGGCCTCGTGTTTTCCGGCGGGCACCGTAACCGGTGCGCCGAAGATTCGCGCGATGGAGATTATTCGCGGGCTCGAACCGGATGCGCGCGGGATTTACGCGGGTTCAGTGTTGTACATGGATTATGCTGACAACCTCGATTCGTGCATCGCGATCCGGACGATCGTTTTGCGGAACGGACAAGCGCTGGTTCAGGCCGGCGCGGGAATCGTGGCTGACTCGATTCCGGAGCATGAGTTTGCGGAGACGGTGAACAAGGCGCGCGCGATGTTTCGTGCGATCGAGATGGCGCAGCACGGATTGTAACGGATTGTTGAAGGCGGGATTTACACGGATCATGATGAATAGGATTTTACTGGTTGTGGTGAGTTTGGTGTTGGTGGCGACGTGTGTGAGGGCGCAGTCGAATGCGCCGGTTGAGCCGCCGAAGAAGGCGAATGCAAGGGCGACGACTGAGGCGCAGCCGGCTGGGGATCCGTTTGATGGCGCGTCGCTTGAAAAGCTGGCTGGGCAGTGTGTGACGTTAGAGACGGAGGTTGGCGCGATTGAGATAGCGATGATGCCTGAGAATGCGCCTGAAGCAGTGAGACATTTTCTCAATCTGTCGGCTGCCGGCGCGTTTGATACGACGACGTTCAGTCGCGTTGTGAAAGGGTTTGTAATTCAGGGTGGAAATCTTCAGACGAGCGAGAAGTGGAGCGCTGAACTGGCCAGGCGAATGATGCGCAGGCTTCCCGACGAACCGGGGTTGGTAAAGCACGTACGCGGAATTGTTTCGATGGCGCGCACGGAGGAAGCGAACAGTGCTACAACTCACTTCTTCATTCTCGTCGGTCCTGGACCACATCTCGACAGCAAGTTCGCCGCGTTCGGCACGGTGACGAAAGGAATGGAAGTAGTGGACGCCATCAACCAGGCGCCCGTCGAAGGTGAGAAGCCGGAGAAGCCGGTGAAGATTAATCGCACAATAGTCAGTCCGTGTAAGAAATGATCTTGGTACTTAGTACTTAGTACTTGGTACAAAGAACAAAGCACAAAGTACAAAGCACAAAAGCCCCATGCTCCTCGTAATCGACAACTACGATTCGTTCACTTACAACCTCGTTCAGTATCTTGGCGAACTTGGTGAGACGGTCGAGGTGCGTCGCAACAATCGCGTCACGATCGATGAGATTGAAAACAGTTTGCGGCCGGAGCGTATCGTCATTTCACCAGGTCCGGGAACGCCGGACGATGCCGGGATCACGCTCGACGTGATCGCACACTTTTCAGGAAAAGTTCCTTTGCTCGGTGTGTGCCTGGGCCATCAGGCCATCGGGCAGGCGTTTGGCGGGAAGGTGATTCGCGCGCCTGAGTTGATGCACGGCAAGGCGTCGAGAGTTTCTCATGACGGCAAGACGATCTTTACCGGGATGAACGATCCGTTTCTCGCCGGACGTTATCATTCGCTCATCGTCGAGAAAGAATCTCTGCCGGCCAGCCTCGAGATCTCAGCGCAAACGGCAGACGACATCATCATGGGTTTGCGTCATCGTGAATTGAGGGTCGAAGGTGTTCAGTTTCATCCCGAGTCGATCCTGACTTCCGAAGGCAAGCAACTGCTCGCCAACTTCCTGAAACTCTAATAGCTATGCCTCCTCAACTAAGTCAATTTCTTGCGCGGCTGGTTCGTCGTGAAGACTTGAATCGCGAAGAGGCGTTCGAGTTGTTGGAGGCTTTGCTTGATGCCGAAGCGACCGACGCACAGATCTCGGGAGCGCTGGTCGCACTGGCTGCGAAGGGCGAGACGGTAGAAGAGTTGACGGGCATGGCGGAAGGATTGCGGTCACGAGCAGTTCGTCTTGTTTGTAAGCACGGTTGTTATATCGATACGGCGGGGACGGGATCGAGTCGCGCGAAAACGTTCAACATCTCGACTGCGGCGGCGTTTGTGATTGCGGGCGCCGGTTTGCCGGTAGCGAAGCATGGGAATCGCGCGGCGAGTAGCAAATCGGGAAGCGCCGATCTGCTGACGGCGCTCGGCGTGAATGTTTCGGCGATACCACTGGTTTCCGAGAACGCGCTCAACGAGATTGGGATCTGTTTCATGTTTGCGCCGCTCTATCACGGCGCGACTGCACGAGTCGCGGGCATTCGTCGCCAACTCGGGATTCACACGACGTTCAATTTGCTTGGACCGTTGAGCAATCCTGCGGGTGCGCCCCGACAGATTATCGGCGTCTGGCACAAGGATCTGGTGGAGAAGCTCGCCGATGTGTTGGCGGCACTCGGTACCGAACGCGCCTGGGTGGTCCATGGAGAAGACGGATTGGATGAGATCACTCTTGCTGGAAAGACTCACGTCGCGGAGGCAGTAAACGGACGTGTGCGGACTTTTCAGATCGGGCCGGAAGATTTTGGATTTGAAGCCCGAACGTTGGACCATTTGCGCGGTGGCGATACAGATGCGAATGCTGAGATCGTGAACGCAGTGCTGGAGGGGGAGCGTAAGGACGAGGCGCGGGCATTGGTGATCATGAATGCGGCGGCGGCACTTTTCGTCGGCGAGGCTGCGCAGGATTTGCGTGACGGTGCGAGGATCGCAGCGGAGGCGATTGATAGTGGCGCGGCGCTGCGGAAGTTGGATCTCTTGATAGAGGCTACCATCGGGTAACCGCAGATTAAGGCGGGATTTTTTACGGATTAGTTTGATGGATGTGCTGGCGGAAATAATTGGTAAGAAGCGAGAACGCGTTATGGCAGCGAAAGAACGCGGTTCGCTTGAGGAAGTGCGACGCCGTGAAAACCCGCATGCGCTGCGTGCTGCGTTGCGGAGAGACGGAATTAACGTCATTGCTGAGTTCAAGCGTCGTTCACCCTCGAAAGGAGCCATTCGAGCCGACGCGAATCTGAAAGAGATCGTGCAGAGCTACGAGGCGGGTGGGGCGGTCGGAATCTCGGTTTTGACTGAAGAAGATTACTTTGATGGCTCGCTTGATGATTTGAGAACTGTGAAGACCACAGTTGATCTGCCTGTGCTGCGAAAGGATTTCGTGTTCGACGAATACCAGGTTTACGAGTCTGCAGCGGCAAGTGCGGATGCGATCCTTTTGATCGTGGCCGCCCTGGATGACGAGACGTTGTCGCGGCTAAGGCGAGTTGCTGAAGATGAGTTGGGAATGGATGCTCTAGTGGAAGTCCACACCAGCGAAGAAATGAAGCGAGCGATTGCCTGCGGTGCGACTTTGATCGGCGTCAATAATCGGAATCTCCGCACCTTCGAAGTATCTCTCGAAACGTCGCTCTCGCTCGCACGTGAAGCACCTTCGGATGCTTTGCTGATCAGTGAAAGCGGCTTACGCGGCCCAGGCGATCTTCAGCGCTTGCGCGAAGCTGGTTATCACGGCTTCTTAATCGGTGAAACCTTAATGCGTGCAGACAATCCGGAGCAGGCGCTGCGCGAACTGCAAGTCAAATGACGTTCATCAAAATCTGCGGCATCACCAATCTCAACGACGCGCTCGCTGTAATCGCGGCCGGCGCCGACGCGCTCGGCTTCAATTTCTACAAACCGAGCCCGCGTTACATCGCGCCGCAAGCCGCACACGAAATCATCGAACAGCTTCCCGCTTCGATTCTTACTGTTGGCGTCTTCGTCAACGAAGAGTCGCCGCAAGCCATTATGAACATCGCAAACGAAGCGGGGATCAAAGCAGTACAGTTACACGGTGACGAATCTCCGGACTACTGTCTCGAACTCGCCGCTCATACTTCGGTGATCAAAACTCTCGCTGTGTCAGACAACTTCGATCCCAAACTGGCTCAATCCTACAACGTCGACGCGATCATGCTCGACACGCGAGACAATCGTCTACGCGGTGGCACTGGCCGCGTCTTTGACTGGTCAATCGCACAACAAGTCAGCGAACTCGTTCCGAAGCTCTATCTTGCCGGCGGCCTGTCACCTGAAAATGTCGCAGAAGCGATCGACACCGTGCGTCCCTATGCGGTCGATGCCTGTAGCGCGCTGGAAGACAAGCCCGGAATCAAGAACCACGAGCGCATGCGCGCTTTTATCGACACCGTTCGGCGTGTGAACCCTTGACGTTTCCCTACAGTCGCGGAGTATTCTAGGCATTGCCCCTGAACCTAAAAAATTCATATTCTCCTCCCCAGACAACTTTGTTTGAATCGCCGCCCCCTCAAGGTCTGACTATGACTCCGAGGCCCGAAAAAGACCCGATTACCAAACCTTCCGAGCGCGCGCGCGGTCGTGTGCTGTTCATCGCCGCCGACAAACAACCACAATTTGCCGATACCCTTGCCGAGCGAGGCATCGACGTTTTTCCCGTCTCAAACGGCGCCGCCGCCATGGTGTCCATGACCCGAACGCGGCCGCATCTCGTCGTCGCTCACGCCGCCACGCGTGGTTTGAGAATCAAGGAACTGGCGAAGATGCTGGCGCAGTCTGAGGATGGAATTCCGCTCATCCTCGCCGGCTCCGAACCTTCGTCAGTTGCCCTGCGTCTCGGCGCAATCGTCGAAGGTGCGTTTGATTACTTTATGCTGCCCGCTGAACTCGATCTGTTGATCGAGAGAACGCAGCAGTTGGTGCTGTTGCGACAGAAGATCGATCAGTTGCGCGCCGACGCTGATTTGGATTCGCTCACGGGGCTGGCCAATCGACGCCGGTTCCGTGTCGCACTCGCTCGTGAGGTTGAACGTTGGCGTCGCTATCGCGTGCCGTGCGCGTTGTTGATGCTTGATATCGATCACCTGAAGGCCGTGAACGACAAGTTTGGACATCCGGTTGGCGACATGGTGATTCGCCAGATCGCACAGACGTTGAAGGAAGTCTCGCGCGACAACGACACGGCTGCGCGACTCGGTGGGGAAGAGTTTGCGATGTTGCTTGCAGGTGTCGATCTTCAACAGGCGGTCGCCGCCGCCGAGCGATTGCGAGCGGTGCTGGGTGGAAAACGTGTCGAGGGAGTGGGCCAGGTGACGGTCAGTATCGGCGTCGCGGGATGTCCGGAGAGCGCGACTTCCGAAAGAATGCTTTACTCCGCCAGCGACGGCGCGCTCTACGTTTCGAAGAACGCCGGCCGCGATCGCGTGTCAGTCGCGCCTCCATTGCAGGAGAAATTGCCGGGAGTTTGAGCAATGCAGGGAGATCGGGTCAGTACCGTAACGCGGTAGCGTCGGGTTCGTTGGCTCAGGAATCGACCCGACGCTACCGCGTTACGGTACTGACCCGATCCCCACGAAACACAAAAGTTCGAAGCACAGAACAAGAAATGTCATCCTCAATTCCACAACCTGATTCGCTTGGTCACTGGGGGAAATATGGCGGCCGGTTTGTGCCGGAGACGTTGATGGCTCCACTCGAGGAACTGACTACCGCTTATCTCGCGAGCAGAGACGATCAATCGTTTCAGACAGAGCTCCAGGATCTGTTGCAGAACTATGCCGGTCGTCCCACGCCGCTCTTTCACGCCGCCCGTCTGACCGAGCACTGTGGCGGCGCCACGATCTATCTCAAGCGCGAAGACCTCCTGCACACAGGCGCGCACAAAATCAACAACTCCATCGGCCAGGTGCTGCTCGCGCGACGCATGAACAAGCAACGCATCGTCGCCGAAACCGGCGCCGGGCAACACGGCGTTGCAACCGCCACGGTTTGCGCGCTCTTCGGACTGAATTGCGTCGTCTACATGGGCGCCGAAGACATGCGTCGCCAGGCGTTAAATGTCTTCCGCATGCAACTCCTCGGCGCGGAAGTCCGCGAAGTAAATGCCGGCTCGCGTACGTTGAAAGACGCAATTAATGAAGCATTGCGCGACTGGGTCACAAACGTTGCGGACACTTACTACCTGCTCGGCAGCGCGCTTGGTCCACATCCTTATCCACTCATGGTGCGTGATTTTCAGAGCGTGATCGGACGCGAGGCGCGCACGCAGATCCTGGAGCGAGAAGGCCGCTTGCCGGATGCTTTGATCGCCTGCGTCGGCGGAGGCTCGAATTCGATCGGTTTATTCCATCCGTTCTTATCGGATTCAGAGATCCGTATGATCGGTGTCGAAGCAGGCGGCTCGGGTGACGAGTTGGGCCAGCACGCCGCTCGCTTCAACGCCGGCGGCGGCGGACGGCCAGGCGTGTTGCAGGGCACGATGAGCTACGTCTTGCAGGACAACAACGGTCAGGTCGCAGCGACTCACTCGATCTCCGCAGGTCTCGACTATCCCTCGATCGGCCCCGAGCACGCGTTTCTGCACGATGCCGGTCGCGTTGAATACGTTTCCGTTTCTGATAGTGATGCCCTCGAAGCGTTTCAACTTCTTTCCCGTCTTGAAGGCATCATTCCAGCACTCGAATCCGCGCACGCCGTGGCCCAGGCGATCAAAGTCGCCGGTGGTATGCGACGCGATCAAATCCTGGTCGTCAATCTTTCGGGTCGCGGAGATAAAGACGTGAACTCCGTGCGCGAAGCGTTGGAGCTATAACGACGTGGGACGTATCTCAGACGTTTTCAACAGCTTGAAGCAACAGGGAAAGAAAGGCTTCATCCCGTATATCACCGCCGGAGATCCTGACCTCGCCACTACCGAAGAACTCCTTGTCACACTTTCTCAAAGCGCGACGTTGATTGAGCTCGGCGTGCCGTTTAGCGATCCGATGGCGGATGGACCGGTGATTCAGCGCGCCTCAGAACGCGCTCTCAAGCACAACTTTAGTTTGCAGGATCTCTTGGATACCGCTGCCCGCGCTCGAAAACGCACCGACGTTCCGATCATTCTTTTCAGCTACTACAATCCGTTGCTCCAGTTTGGCCTGAAGTACGTCGCACAAGCCGTAAAAGATGCGGGACTCGATGGAGTTCTCGTTACCGATCTCACGCCGGAAGAATCCGGTGCGTTTGAAGCGGAGTTGCGCGCTCAGGGCCTGGACATGATCTTTTTGATTGCGCCCACTTCAACTGACGAACGTCTCAAGCTGGTGGCCGAGCGTGCGAGCGGATTTATCTACGCTGTTTCTCGCGCCGGCGTCACCGGTACTCGCGACACGCTGAGTGGCGAAGCTGAAAAGCTTGTGAATCAGATGCGACAGTTTTCAGACCTTCCGATCGCTGTCGGGTTTGGTATCTCGAACGCAGAGCAAGTCGCCGATGTACATCGTTATGCCGATGCGGTCGTGGTGGGTTCGGCGATCGTTGCCGAGATGGAACGGCTCGCTGGTTCGCCCGGGCTCGTGGGCCAAATCAACAAATTCGTGAAGGACTTCGTTTAGAGTTCAAGCTTTAGCTTGTCCGCTCAGGACAGCAGCCTGAAGGCTGAACTCTGAACTCTAAAATTGAACTTGGGGAATCGTGAAAATCCTGTTAAAGTTCGCGTCGATATATGTCGCACAACCTCACGAGGGTCGAAAAAAACCTCACCCTTAAGGCAAAAATGTCTGTTGCAAGTGTGAAACACTGTGCTATGATCTGCTCGCTTAACAGGGACCAAAGCGGATTCTGAGAAGAGGAGCAGAAGAAAGAGATGTATGTGATGGCAGAAGACCGAATCAATGCAGATCGCGGCCGGGCAGTTGAAGCCGCATTAGCTAACATTGAAAAGAAGTTTGGCAAGGGATCGATTATGCGACTGGGCGAGCGCGAAGTGTCGGACATACCGGCCATTTCGACGACCTCGCTCAGCCTCGACGCCGCCATCGGCGTTGGCGGTGTGCCGCGTGGACGCATCGTCGAAATCTATGGTCCGGAGAGCTCCGGCAAGACGACGCTGGCCCTTCATATTGTGGCAGAAGCTCAGAAGGCCGGCGGCGTGGCTGCGTATATCGACGCCGAGCACGCGATGGACGCTGATTACGCCGGGAAGCTCGGAGTCGATATCGATCAGTTGCTGATTTCACAGCCTGACTCCGGCGAACAGGCGCTCGAGATTGCCGAAGCGCTGGTTCGCTCGAACGGAGTCGACGTGATCGTGGTCGATTCCGTGGCGGCGCTGGTCCCGCGCGCGGAGCTCGACGGCGAGATGGGCGATTCGTTGCCGGGATTGCAGGCGCGCCTGATGTCGCAGGCGCTGCGCAAGCTCACGGCAATCGTTGCGCAGTCAAATACCTGCTTTATCTTCATCAACCAGATCCGCGAAAAGATTGGCGTCATGTTCGGCAATCCGGAAACGACTACCGGCGGCCGCGCGCTCAAGTTTTACTCTTCGCTGCGACTCGACATCCGTCGCATCGGCGCGATCAAAGACGGCGATCGCGTGGTTGGCAATCGCACCAAGGTGAAAGTGGCAAAGAACAAAGTGGCGCCGCCGTTCCGCGAGTGTGAATTCGACATTATGTATGGCGAAGGCATTTCGCGTGAGGGCGACCTGCTCGATCTGGCGGTGGTGCAGCGAGCGGTGGAAAAGAGTGGCGCCTGGTTTTCTTACAAAGGCGAGCGCCTGGGCCAGGGCAGGGAAAACGCCAAAACGGCGATGAGAGACAATCCCGAAGTGCTGCGAAAGATTGAGCGGGACGTGAAGGTGAAGCTCGGCCTTCCGGTTCGTGAAGAACCAGAGACTCCGGCGAACGTCAAAGCAGCCACGAAGTAAAATTACAAGCCACAAAAAGGCACAAAAGGCACAAATAAGGTTCCGGCCGAATGATTTGTGCTTCTTGTGCCTTTTTGTGGCGTAAACTGTCTGGTATGTCTTCAATCCTCATCAAAAACGGCACGCTCGTCACGATGGATTCCGCGAACACCATCGTGCGCGGCGACCTGCTCGTTTCCGACGGGCGCATCGCCGGTATTGGCGGCTCCGGACAAACAGCCGATACCGTGATCGATGCGGCGGAGTGTGCTGTGATCCCCGGGTTTGTCCAAACACACATTCATCTCTGTCAGACAATCTTTCGTGGCGCCGCTGACGATCTCGCACTTATCGATTGGTTGAAGCAGCGCGTCTGGCCCATGGAAGCCGCGCACTCGCCGGCGTCGATCAAAGCTTCAGCTCGCCTCGGCATCGCTGAGCTCATCAAAGGTGGAACTACCTGTGCGTTGACGATGGAGACGGTGAATCACACCGGCGAGGTCTTCAAGGTTGTCGAAGAGACGGGATTTCGCGCCACTGTCGGCAAGTGCATGATGGACAAAGGCGACGAAGTTCCGTCTCCCTTGCAGGAGCAGACTGGAAACTCGATCGATGAGTCAGTGGCGCTGCTCGAGGAGTGGCATGGCAAAGGCGGTGGCCGCATCCGTTATTGTTTTGCGCCGCGCTTTGCCATCAGTTGCACGCGCGACTTGCTCGAGCGAGTCGGAGGTTTAGCACGTGCGCGTGGGGTGATGGTTCATACGCACGCTTCTGAAAACAGAACCGAATGTGAACTGGTCCAGCAGGAGAGCGGGTTACGCAATGTCGCCTATCTCGACAGTCTTGGTTTGACTGGTCGTCACGTGGCACTGGCGCACTGCGTACATCTCAACAGTGCCGAGATCGAGATACTGCGAGCATCTGGCACCAACGTGGTCCACTGTCCTTCGTCAAACTTAAAGCTCGGTTCGGGTATCGCTCCGGTTGCAAAACTGCTCGAGCAGGGAATCTCGGTTTCCCTGGGAGCTGATGGCGCCGCCTGTAACAACCGGCTCGACATGTTCACGGAAATGCGAACGGCGGCGCTGCTTCAGAAAGCTTTGCACGGACCGGAAGTGTTGCCGGCAAATCGCGTCCTTCGTATGGCCACGATCGACGGCGCGCGAGCGATGGGTCTTGATGGTGAAGTCGGAAGTCTCGAGGTTGGAAAGCGGGCTGATGTGTCCGTTGTCAGACTCGATCGTTTGCACGCGACACCGGTGAAGGATGTTGTGTCCGCGCTGGTTTATTCGGCTAAGACAGAGGATGTCGATACAGTGCTGATTGATGGTAAGTTGGTGATGCGTGACCGTCAGTTATTAACTATTGATGAGCGAGAAACAATTGAGTCGGCGCGGGTCCAGGCTGCGGAGTTGATGCGGGTTTAAAATGGCTGTGCCAGCTCGAAGGTAGCGACTGCGGGGGGCGCGATCGGCGGCCGAGCTGGCACTGGCGGGCACTATCAATTTTGAATTGGATGGCCGTCTTTTCAACCAGCTGATGTTTGGGCATCAGCGCCACCCGCAACGTCACGAATTATACACCCCGCGACGAATCAGTCAACGACTTTTTGTGACGAATCCGACAAAAATCTTTACACAGTTTGGTGGGATTTCGCTCAAAACCCATAGTCAAGTTGACAGTTCTTGAGCCGTATTCCTATACTACGCCTCTTTTTTCCACCATCTGGCCAGGTAGCTCAGTTGGTAGAGCGCGGCCCTGAAAAGGCCGGCGTCGGCGGTTCGATTCCGTCCCTGGCCACCATTAATTTCAACAACTTACAGATAGCCAACAAGATTCAAATATCGTCGCGCGTACAATACGCGTTTATGCGTGCTCGGCTGGAATGAAAGTTAGCGGCTCTAGATCGTCAAGACTTATTTCCGAATGCCATCGTTCTTGCTGGTTCCATCGACTTAAAAAACGTTCGACTCCACTCTGAACATTGAACCATAATGCTACCGTCCATAGGATACTTGTATTGAAACTTGATCGAATTGCTGTTACTGCAACGTGGGGCTTTCCAGCACATTGGGATCCTAAGCTTAGAATTCCACGTGGACAAGTTGTCGCG
>JADMIO010879524.1_pt1 | contig 13644 bp, 9 predicted proteins | sample 8958161 | NCBI WGS metagenome assembly JADMIO01 (sample SAMN16585339, study PRJNA669376) | soil metagenome | isolation source: Crop rotation soil | place: USA: Cullars Rotation, Alabama | collected 2011 | reverse complement strand
GGTAAAAAAATAACGCATCCTGTTTCCGGAAGTATCCCTTAAAATATCTTTATACCCTTCCTCCACTTCCAGCTTATTGAATTTTGAGAAAGATCTGTCATATACGTATATATCATCTTCGCCGCTAATGACGAGTGGATATTGCTGCGATCGTATAATACTCTTAATCTTGACAGGTGTAGTAAGCGTTTTCAGAAGTTCATTGTTCTTATATACAAAAAATGATGAAGAGCTATTATCCTCGATCATAAATTCGTCCTGGCTCAATGGTACTATGTGCATGTATATATCCCATTTCAATTGGTCCTTCATATACTCCTGGGAAAAATTAAATTGGCGGGCCGTAGCAAGCGTGGGATATTGGCCTGAAAAACTCCATTCATAGGAGGTGTTGTTTACTGAACTGTCAAACAGGACTGGCCGGCCGTTGACTATTGTATAAAGGATACCTTTTTTGGACCTTACCAGCATTTGCCTGTCGAACGGAGTATTCATCAGGCTCCATACATGATTATCTTGTGAGCCATTATTCTTTTCATCCAGCAAAAAAGTCTTGAATGACCGGCCATCGTAGCGGATCAATCCCTGTTGGGTACCTATCCACAGGTAGCCGGAATAGTCCATGGCCATTCCGGTGATCGCATTTTGCGACAGCTCATTCTCATTGGTAAAATTTGTGAGGGTATATGCCTCCTGCGCGGAAACATGCTGTGGCCTGAGGCTGAACGCGACCTGGATTATTAAATAAAATATAACCGCCGTTTTATTCACAGCGTGATTTTATGGATTTAAGGCTGACAGATTCCATGCTGCCAGAATTTTCACATTTACTAATCTTAAGATATGAAAAATAGGTCAACTTGTCACAATTTTGTGGTTCAACCAATTGGACGGATATTTGATAGGGTGGAGAGTAAGAAATGGGAAAGGTATATTACATGAAAACCTTTGTAGTCCTTTTTTGTTTTTTACTTATCCTCTTTAAACCATTTTAACGTATCAACTTACAATTCATGAGTTTTAATTCGGAATTTGAAAAATACGCGGTCAAGCACCGTGGTATGTCCAGCAATACCCTCAATAGTTATGCATCGCAGATGGTCACCGCTCTTACGCCCAATATCATCGAGGAACGACCGATGAATGTGGCAGTAATGGATGTTTACAGCCGTCTGATGATGGACCGTATCATCTTCCTCGGCTATCCGATTAATGATGAAGTAGCAAATATTGTTACAGCACAATTACTGTTTTTGGACTCCACAGACCGTACCCGTGATATAAATATGTATATCAATAGCCCGGGTGGCAGCGTGTATTCCGGCCTCGGGGTTTACGATACTATGCAATATGTATCGCCCGACGTTGCGACAATTTGTATTGGCATGGCTGCATCTATGGGCTGCGTTTTACTGGGGGCTGGTACCAAAGGAAAAAGGGCCGCACTAAAACATGCCCGCGTTATGATGCACCAGCCAAGTGGCGCCATCGGTGGACAGGCAAGTGATATTGAGATTACGGTAAATGAAATCCGTAAACTCAAAAGTGAGTTATATGAAATAGTGAACTATCATTCCGGCAAATCGGTGAAGCAAATCGAAAAAGATTTTGAACGCGACCACTGGATGACCGCCGCTGAAGCCAAGGAGTATGGATTGGTGGACGAGGTACTATTGATAAATCCGAGGAAACAGAAGAAAGAAAGCTAAGAGTTCAAAAGAGGAAACGAGGAAAAGAGATCCTCTTCAACTCAAAACCTAAAACTTTTAAACTAAACTCATTTATGCATATTAACACACAATATCTCAATAACAACTGGCGGGCAGATGATGAAGAGGAAGAAAAAGAAGAAACCCCTAAGTCGGACCTGATGATGTTCAGCAAGAAAATTGAAAAGTATTTTTTTGATAACCGCAGCGTTTACCTGTGGGGTGTAGTGGAAGACAAAACAGCAAGAGATGTAGTTACTAAATTGCTTTTGCTGGATAATGACAAACCTGGCAAAGAAATTAAATTTTATATCAACAGCCCCGGCGGCGTTGTAACCAGCGGCATGGTGATTTATGATACGATGCGCATGATGAAATCACCGGTTACTACTATCTGTATGGGCCTGGCAGCTTCTATGGGAAGTATATTATTAAGTGGTGGTGTAAAAGGCAAACGTCTTATTTATCCGCACGGCGAAGTAATGATACATCAGCCATCGCTTGGCGGCCACATACAAGGTGTAAGCTCTGACCTGGAAATACAGGCGAAGCAGACAAAACGGGTGAAAGAGATTGGCGCCAGAATACTGGCTGAAAATTGTGGCAAAACCATGCAACAAATCATGCGTGATTTCGACCGCGATTACTGGATGGATGCTCCCGAAGCCGTTGAATATGGTATCGTGGACGCAATCGTAGATAAAATATAAGTAATTGATATTTAATAAATTACAGCCAATTTAAGGCCAAACCAAAATAAAAAACTGCTCTTCCCGGGCAGTTTTTTATTTTTGCACGTTGGTTAAGATGGCAGGCTAAAGCAAAAATCTAAAAAAGAATCATGGCAAAAAACCCATTACATTGTTCATTCTGTAGCCGCAGTCGAGATGAGGTGAAAATTTTAATAGCGGGGCAGGAAGGGCATATTTGTGAAAACTGCGTTGAACATGCGCGTGAAATTATTGAACAGGAATTGATGGTGCGCGAAGAGAAAACGAGTTCTTCATTTAAGCTTACCGTTAAAAAACCCGTGGAAATCAAACGCTTCCTTGATGAGTATGTCATCGGCCAGGATGAAGCTAAAAAAGTATTGGCGGTCGCCGTTTATAATCATTACAAAAGACTTCAGCAAAAAACAGGCGAATTCTCTACCGGTAACGAAGTAGAAATTGAAAAGAGCAACCTCGTGATGGTGGGTGAAACCGGTACCGGTAAAACCTTGCTGGCAAAAAGCATTGCCCGAATGCTTAATGTGCCATTCACAATTGTAGATGCGACAGTATTTACAGAAGCCGGTTATGTGGGCGAAGACGTAGAAAGTATTCTGACACGTCTTTTACAGGTATGTAATTATGATGTGGCGGCAGCAGAACGCGGCATCGTTTATATAGATGAAATTGATAAAATCGCACGCAAGGGTGATAATCCATCGATAACACGCGATGTAAGCGGCGAAGGTGTGCAGCAGGGTATGTTGAAATTGCTGGAAGGTACGGATGTATTGGTGCCACCACAAGGAGGTCGTAAACACCCTGAACAAAAGCTCATAAAAATTAACACGCAGAACATCCTTTTCATCTGCGGTGGCGCCTTTGACGGTGTAGATAAAATAATAGCACGACGCGTACAAACCAACACGATTGGTTTCAATGTAGATAAAGAACAACAGGAAAATATGAAAAAAAATCTGCTGCGTTATGTAAATGCAACAGATTTGAAATCATTCGGCCTGATCCCTGAATTGCTGGGACGCTTACCCGTTGTCACACATCTTGATCCATTGGATGCTCCTACGCTGAGAGCAATACTGACCGAGCCGAAGAATGCTTTGATGAAGCAATACAGGAAATTGTTTGAGATGGAAGGCATTCACCTGGAAATTGAGGACGATGTGCTGGGCTTTATGGTTGAAAAAGCGGTAGAATATAAATTAGGGGCAAGAGGCTTACGCAGTATTTGTGAAGGAATTCTGACCGATGCTATGTTCGAGCTTCCTTCGTCGAAAGAAAAAACATTTACGCTTACACTTGAATATGCCAAACGCAAATTTGACAAGAGCAAGCTTAGTTTGTTGAAAGTAGCTTAACCAGTTTAAAAAGTTCAATACGTTGGCACTGGCTAACAAAAGTTTAAATGATGTCTCAAAAGGACATCATTTTTATTTATACAACTATCTTTGATGCAACAAACTTTTTTAAACGTTTTGAATCTATTAAACTTTTTAAACTAATTACTATGCAGGAACTAATCGACAAACTGAAAGCAGAAGCAGGTCTTACTGACGAACAGGCAACAAAAGCGATTGAATCAATCAAGAACTATATTGTTGAAAAATTTCCGATGTTTGAAGGAGCGGTCAGCAACCTGTTCGGCAATTCTTAAAAGCATATGCGACAGTCAGTGTGGGAAAAAATTATAACCCTGTTTATCTTCATACTGGCTTCATTTTTATTACGCCTCTTTCCTTCCTGCAAGCCAAATGCATACAGCGCTTAATTCCACTGCCGAATCATTACGCAGCAGATGGAAATGAATTTAAATTTTACAAATCACGCAAGTAACTACAATGGTTACTTGCGTGATTTTGTAAGTAAAAAATAAGGTGAAATAATTAATTCAGGTTCCTGCAACGCTTCGGTGGGTTATTTGCTGCATCGTAAGGCGTGAATGCACGGTTACATGCAGATAATACAAGCACAACAACAATAAGCAGGAAAAAGGTGTTTCGGGTTTTCATAAGTGCAACGGCTTTCAGGCTTCAAAGAAAGTTATAATTATTCCGATTTGCAATAAATATCCCTTGCCAAATATGCGAAGCCTGCGATGGGTAATTTACGGGTAGTCGTCAACGAAAGAATACTAAAAGCTCACTCTGAAAGGCCGCGAAATACTTCGCTGGTAAGCCGTTCACTTCATTCAGCATCATGCTATGCGAAACTTTTAGTTTCGCATCACTATTCTATCGCTTTCAGCGATAACAGAACATGGATTAATTTGGCGCAAAGATTAAACGATATAAACGCTATCGCTTTTCAAATTCCTTCACCAGCGATTCTATCATTTCATCCGCCAGGCGTTGTTTACCTGAGTTGATTACGACGCGGAAATTGAATGTAACTGACTGTCCTTTATTTAATGAGTAATTCAATACTTCTTTACCATCGCTGAATACTTTCTGACCGAGTGGATTCGCAGCAAATAATCCATACCCTCTCGCATGCCAGTAGGTAGGATAGCCGATATTTTTTGGATGATCAAGTATTGCAATGCTGATTGTATCATTTCCTTTCTTACCATAAAGCATACACCATTTTGCCCTGGTGCCCCAGGCAGCGTCGCCGGAAGAACCCTCACTCGTAATATAATTTCCGGATACGAGCGGATCGTCCGAAGCTTTTACTTTAGTGATGTTGCCTTTGTCGTCAGTAAATTCTCTTTCTTCTTTTGAAGGCAGCTCCAATTCATGTGCTACGCGTAAACCTAAAAAACCATCTTTAATATCCGGCATTTTTACATCCTGTACGGCAGTTAATGTTGTTGTTCTGTCAATGATCCGGATAGTGCCTTTTGCGGAAAAATGAAACGTTGTCTTTTCCTCGAGCAGAATGTTTTTGTTTATATCATGCCAGTTCGCGGTATAATTTAATGTGCCAACCTTACCGCTCTTTAATTCACCAATGCTGGTTGTCTTTATCCAACCATACTTTGGTTTTTTATCGGCTGCTATTGCCGACGAATTATTCCAGAAATCCAGTCCGTTTACGTTTTCATAGTTTAACCAGAGGCCAATGTGATGGGGATGATCTACAGGCTCATGTTGCCTTGGCGAAATCGGATAACCTCTCGTGATCAATTCACCATCGGCTGCGTAAATAGGATACAATACAGGTTTCTCGAGTGAATCCGGGTATATTAAACTGGTAAATGGCTTTCCGTCGGCGAGGATAGTAACCTGGCTGTTGCTTTCTTTTATAACTTTTATCATCTGTGCTTTCTGAGCAAACGAAGTTGTGAATAATACTCCACCACTTAAAAAAACCAACAGATATTTTATACGATACTTCATAAATTAATTAATGATTTTTGAGCAAAGGCCATCGCGACTACGGATGGTTTCTCGTTTCCCATACATCTCATCAATCTTATCCCGATAGCCATCGGGACGTGGTTCAGACAGTGAACACTTTTCCATTCACCATTACTTCCTGCGTTTTTTCATCAAACGTTGCCTTACTTCCACTATGTGCTGCCGCCGTGGTCATAATATTTGCAATAGAATGGCTATAGCCGGCTTCCACCGGGGCATTGGGTTGCTTCCTGCTTCGTACACATTCCATCCAGTTTCGCACGTGGCTCGACGTTAGTTGATCGCCGCCGGTATTGGCAGATGCCACTACTTTTGCAGCATTGGAAAGATCCATCTCAGGTAGCAGGTTTGGCTGCATTTTCATATCGTCGGCATGTCCCTTTGTCAATCCACCTCTTGGAGAAACTTTGTTGGTATCAAGATTAAGTTCACCGCCATTTGAAAAATAAATTTCTTTTGGATCTTCTACACCATTATCCATACGAGAAGCAAACGTGACCTGGAAACCAGCGTCCAGATCGTCCGCAGGACCATAGTCAAATACTGCCGTAATGGTATCCCAGTTTTTGCGGCCGTCTTTCCACATGTATATGCCACCGTTAGCAACTACACTTCTTGGATGACTGAGCCCGCTGAACCAATGCACCGTATCTATCTGGTGGCTCATCCACTGACCCGGTAAGCCCGATGAATAAGGCCAGAACAAACGGAACTCTAAATATTTTCTCGGATCAAATGATTCGAAAGGCCGGTTCATCAGGTAACGCTTCCAGTCTGTATCCTCTTCCTTCAGCAGCGGAACTACAGATGTGCGCCGCCAGCGACCTGGTTGGTTTACATTCCATGTCAGTTCCACCATTTTAATATCGCCGAACTTTCCTGACTTTATAAATTCATCCGCTGCATGATAATTACCACCACTTCTCCGTTGCGAACCAATCTGTACAATCTTACCGCTTTCTTTCACAGCTTTCAACGCAGCACGGGCATCTTCCATTGATTCGGCAAAGGGCTTTTCTACATAGGCATCGCAACCTGCTTTCACCGCTTCTACGGTATGCAGAGCGTGCTGAAAATCCGCTGTGCTGATAAATACCGCATCCACTAATTTCTTATCGTACAGTTCGTCATTATTGCGGCAGGCTGTTATATCATGGCCCATCTTTTCTTTCCAGGTAGCAGCGCCTTGTTCCCTGCGCATTTTCCATATGTCTGAAACGGCGACTACATCAAAATTCATCTCCTTGTAGTGGTTCATAAAACAAGGAATATGCGAGCCGCGGTGACGATCAGAAAAACCGACTACACCCACCCGTACCCGGTCATTGGCACCGATTATTCTTCTATAGCTCTGCGCCGACCAACCGGTTTTGGCGAGCAAAACACCGGCACCCGCTATGGCTGACTGCCTGAGAAACTGACGACGTGAATTTTTCATATTGCGCTGTTGTTATCGTTGGGGTTATATAAATGTGTTGAATAAAAAACGTCACTAAAAATAAGTCATTATATGGTTTTGCGATAACTCTATTATCGCCAATCATGCAGGCGTATTAAAAACATGATACTATGTAGCAGGCAAAAAATTGGAACCGGGTAAGTTAAACCAAAGCGAACTTATGCGATTTTATTTACAAGAAAAATACAGAATAATTTCCGGGCATTCTATGATTCCATAAAACCAAAATCCCCCTTACTCAGGGGGATTTAAAATGGGTACTGTTATGGTTTTCCGTCCAGTTCGAAGAATTTTTCCGCTCCGTAAAAAGAGAGTGGAATAAGTTTAGCTGCAACCCATGCTATTGCCACAATTCAGGCATTTATAACATGTACCGCTGCGTATAGTTATATGTCCGCATGTATTACATGCAGGCGCATCGCTTTGCATATTTTTCGCTGCAGCGTTCACTGCATCCATGTTTGCTTCCATCTTCACCGGCTGTGCTGCACGCTGACTCTTTACCGGCTGCGGCGCAACACCCGCAGAACCTGTTACGCGTACATTCGACAATTCAGGCTTCTTATCATACTCCAGGCTTGTTGGCACTTCATCCCAATCATCCGTACCGGCATTCATTACTTCAGGTTTGTCCAGCACATGCACTAAATCTGTACGGCCGAGGTATTCATAACCCAATGCACGGAAGATAAAGTCAACAATAGAAGTTGTTGATTTGATGTTCGGGTGTTCTACAAATCCGGCAGGATCGAAACGGGTGAATGCGAATTTATCTACAAACTCTTCCAATGGCACACCGTATTGCAAACCGATAGAAATAGAAATAGCGAAACAGTTCAGCATACTACGCATAGTAGCTCCTTCTTTTGCCATATCAATAAATATCTCTCCTAATGTTCCATCACTGTATTCACCGGTACGCAGGAAGATTGCCTGACCGTTGATCTTCGCTTTTTGTGTGAAGCCGCGACGTTTTGCAGGCAATGAACGGCGCTCAACGATACTTGCCAGTTTACGTTTCAATTTTGTATCAGGAGAAGCCTGTACGCGTTTTTGTACTTCGTCCAGCAATTCTTCGACAGTCAGCTTTGCCATGTCCACAATATTTGATTGCGGTAATACTTCTGCTGCTGATTCTTCCTTCGCGTCTTCTGCTTTCTTTTTCTTGTCCGACTTATTGCTAAGCGGCTGCGACATTTTGGAACCATCACGATACAGCGCACACGCTTTTAATCCCAGTTCCCAACTCAATAAATAAGAATCTGCTATTTCATCAACAGACGCTTCATTGGGCAGGTTGATCGTCTTCGAAATGGCGCCACTTATAAAAGGTTGTGTGGCGCCCATCATACGGATATGGCCATGCGCGTGGATATAGCGCAGGCCTTTCTTTCCGCATTTGTTGGCACAGTCAAAAACGGGCAGGTGCTGCTCTTTCAAGTAAGGAGCACCTTCAAGCATCATGGTACCGCATACATAATCGTTAGCGGCTTCAATCTGCTCATCAGTAAATCCTAAAGCTTCAATCAGGCTCCATTCAAAATCATTGTATTGCTCCGGAGTAAACCCTAAACGCTGGAGACATTCTTCTCCCAGTGTATATTTATTGAAAATAAATCCGATCTCAAATGCTGTTGCTGCAGCCGCATCCAGCCTTTTTATTTCATCTGCGATAAAACCTTTCTCACTCAATGATTGATGATTGATAAACGGTGCACCGGCAAAACTTGCTGCGCCTACCGCATATTTTATAATCGTATCAACTTCTTTCGCATTATAACCGAGATTTTTTAATGCTACCGGTACGGATTGATTGATGATTTTGAAATAACCACCACCAGATAATTTTTTAAATTTTACCAATGCAAAATCAGGTTCCACACCGGTAGTGTCGCAATCCATTACCAGGCCGATGGTACCAGTTGGCGCGATTACAGTTGTCTGCGCATTTCTGTATCCAAATTTTTCACCGAGTTCTACTGCATCATCCCAAGCTTTGCAGGCAGCGGATAATAAATAGTCAGGGCAATATTTTGCTTTGATACCCTGTGGTTTTAAACTCAATTGCTCATACTCTGCGGCATCATACGCTGCGAAGCGGTGGTTGCGCATCACACGCAGCATGCTTTCTTTGTTTTCCTCGTATTTAGGGAAAGCGCCAAGTACACCGGCGAGTTCTGCAGATGTACGATAAGCTACACCCGTCATGATCGCGGAAATAGAACCGGCGATAGCCCTTGCTTCTTCGCTGTCATAAGGAATACCACTCACCATCAATACAGTTCCAAGATTTGCAAAACCCAGGCCCAGCGTTCTGTATTCATAGCTGAGTTGCGCCACTTCCTTTGAAGGGAATTGCGCCATCAACACAGATATTTCCAATACAACTGTCCAGAGGCGGCAATTGTATTCGTATCCTTCTACATCAAATATGTTTTTCTGTGTATCGAAAAATTTAATCAGGTTGGCAGAAGCAAGGTTACATGCTGTATTATCGAGAAACATGTATTCAGAGCAAGGATTGGAAGCCCTGATTTCGCCACCTGCGGGGCAGGTATGCCATTCATTGATCGTTGTATTGTATTGTGTACCGGGGTCAGCACAACGCCATGCTGCATACGAAATTTGATTCCACAATTCACGGGCCGGCACTTTCTTCATCACGCGGCCATCCATACGACCTTTCAGTTCCCAATCATCATTGTTTTTTAATTTATCAAAAAATGAATTAGGAATGCGAACGGAGTTGTTTGAATTCTGGCCGCTTACCGTTTTATAGGCTTCGCCTTCATAATCGCTTGCGTAGCCTGCAGCGATTAATGCTCCCACTTTCTTTTCTTCTTCTACTTTCCAGTTTACAAACTCAACAATCTCCGGGTGATCCAAATCGAGACACACCATCTTGGCGGCCCGGCGTGTAGTGCCGCCGCTTTTAATAGCGCCTGCTGCCCGGTCACCAATTTTGAGAAAGCTCATCAAACCACTGGAAGTACCACCACCGCTGAGTTTTTCACCATCGCCGCGGATGTTTGAATAGTTGGTTCCCACACCTGAACCATATTTGAAAATACGTGCTTCGCGCACCCACAAATCCATGATGCCACCTTCATTCACGAGGTCATCTTCCACACTCAGGATAAAACATGCGTGCGGCTGCGGACGCTCATAGGCCGAAGTAGATCTTTTTAGCTGGCCATCCGTAGCATCAACATAATAGTGGCCTTGCGGTTTTCCTTTTATACCATAGCTTTCAAACAAACCCGTATTGAACCACTGTGGTGAATTGGGCGTGCACATCTGGTTGAGAATGCTGTACACCAATTCTTCATAAAACACCTGAGCATCTTTTTCTGAAGCAAAATAACCGTAGCGTTCACCCCAAACGCGCCAGCAATTTGCTAACCGATGAGCCACCTGCTTAGCAGAAGTTTCTCTGCCAAGACTCCCATCAGGTTGGGGAACACCTGCTTTTCTGAAATATTTTTGGGCAAGAATATCCGTCGCTATCTGGCTCCACTGTTTGGGAACCTCCACGTTTGTCATTTCAAATACTACTTCGCCGCTGGGGTTGCGGATGACCGAAGTGCGATAGTCGTATTCGAACAGGTCGAATACGCTCTTATCGTCACGTGTGAAGCGACGACGAAACTGCAAGCCGCTTTTGGCGGATGCTGGATTTGTTCCTGCCATAACTAAAAAGAATTAAATGGGTTTGATTAAATGCCTTCTCAGGTGGGAGAAGAATAACGAAAGTATTTTTTGATCCTCAAAAAAGGAACACACAGATTTCCACCTTGTGTGGAAAAACTGTGTTGATAATTTTGAAATGCAAGTGCATAGTGCGTTACATGATTTTTACACACTATATTATTTTTTTACTGATAATTATTTTTGGAAAAATGGTCACAGTGTGTTAAGGAATTGTAAAGACGCTGAAACACGCTACCAGAAAGGGTTGTGCAAAAATTGGTATGATAAGGCAACTACTTCCTGACGATGAAATGCTCTGTTCATATTTATAAAAATATTCAAGTGAGAAATGTCCTAATCAACTTTATTCAAAAAGCGGGTGAAATTGCAAATGGTAGTCTTTGAAGTTCCCAGGTGCGCATTTTATCAGTATTTTTACCGTTCGAAGTAACTGCACTCCTAAGCCAATAATTCAATGTCAACTGACATACACAGGACATTCGCAGCGCTTCAAAACCTCATTATAGCTGATTACGACTCCTCAAATACCAGTAAGCCAATTTTTGATCCATTTAAATTGCCCGGAAATATGAATTTAGGAATGTCTTTATTGCTTGCAGTTCTACTCACGTCCGCTTTTGTTAATACTGCCCTTGGCCAAACGCAATTCACCGGTTGGTTTGCTTCTTTCAACACAATAAAAACAGGGAAGAAAACAAGTATTCATGCCGAAGCGCAATTCAGAAGTACTGATAAGATAGAACACCTGCAGTCGGCCTTTATCCGTGGCGGTCTCAACTATGCTGTCCGGAAAAATATGACCGTTACTGGGGGCTATGGCTATTTTCACAATCGTCGGGTGAGCGGTGCAGTTACAGGCCATGCAAAAGAACACCGCATCTGGCAGCAATTCCTGGTAAATCATTCAATCAAAAAGAAAGTACAGGTGGCCCATCGCTTCCGGCTTGAGCAACGATTCATTGAAAAAACCAAAGTCGTGAGCAATGAATTGGAAAATGACGGCTTTGCATACGCCAACCGGTTTCGCTATTTTATCCGAAACATGCTTCCTTTTACAAAAACTCAACCGTTTACCAAAGGTGCATTCGCAGCTTTGCAAAATGAGGTATTTGTGAATTTTGGAAATACAGCCACCGTCAATGGTAAATTCTTTGATCAGAACCGTTTATACCTTGCTACCGGCTATCGTTTCAGCAAGCAATGGGACCTGGAAATCGGGTATATGAACCAGTATATTTCCGGCACGAATAAAAACTTTACCAATAACCATATTTTGCAACTGGCTTCCTATCTTCGGTTATAGCTGCGTGGGCCTCAAAAGGTCAAATGCGGAAAAGTTTTTGCATTTTTGCAGTAACGAACCCGGTATCGGATGAAGATGACAATTTATAAATCGCTGGAAAACAGAAAAAAGCAGGGACAAAAATCATTCGCCGTACTCATAGACCCGGACAAAGTCAATGCGACGATACTGGATGAATTGGTTGAACTTTCCCTCACAGCAAAGGTGGATTATTTGCTGGTCGGCGGCAGTCTTGTTATCTCCAATCACCTTGATGAATGTGTACAGCAGATAAAAAAGAATTGTGATATCCCGGTTATACTTTTCCCCGGCAGCCCGAGCCAGATAAGTAAATACGCTGACGGCCTTTTATACCTTTCCTTGATTTCTGGTCGTAATCCTGAATTATTAATTGGTCAGCATGTAGTATCGGCCCCATTTGTAAAAATGAGCGGTCTTGAAATACTTTCCACGGGTTATATGGTTATCGACGGGGGCGCTCCTACTACCGTTTCATACATCAGCAATGCCAGCCCGATTCCGGCAGACAAAAATGAAATCGCTATGTGTACCGCAATGGCGGGTGAAATGCTGGGAATGAAACTTATTTACATGGATGCAGGCAGCGGCGCTAAACGACCCATTGCTGAAAGCATGATAAAATCGGTTGCTGAAAGAATAGAAGCTCCTCTTATCGTTGGCGGTGGCATTACCAGCCCTGAAAAAGCCTATCTCAATTGTAAAGCAGGCGCCGACGTGATCGTTGTTGGTAATGCTATTGAAAAAGATGCATCACTGATTAAAGAGATGAGTGATGCAGTGCATAGTGTACCGGTGAAAGTTTAAAGATTATTTTCACATTCATCTTCATTTTCCTTCTCTTTTATAAACACGATTGATTGTGTGCGGAACTCCTTCGATTTATAAAATTCAACAGTTCTTGTTATTTCTTTCGGATTTTTGAAATCTGCAATAACCTTTTTCACTCTTGCCGCGAATCCATAACCCGGATCTTCAATAATTTTTACAGCACTTATTCTTTGCCGTTCATCTAACTAAAATGATGCAACGACTTTGTAAACACCCGCAGGGATTGTGTCGATCGACACACTGTCCAATTCGAGGCAGTGTCGCAGATATTTCTGAAACGCTTCCACATCAAATGGGTCGGAAAAATTACAAGTCATCACGCTGAAAAAATTGCTGACTTCTTGCCTCCCCTGCTCGTTCCGTCATCAGTCACATTATGATTTTTGAGTGATTATCTGAAAATCCGGGCATATATTATTATTGTCCGGCTAAAAATTTTCAACTTCTTTGGAACCCTTTCTGGCTAAGGGTTCTAAGCCCCTCTCCAACATTCCCTTTCGGGGGATTATAGGGGGCCGGGGGTTGG
>JADMIO011011179.1_pt1 | contig 13645 bp, 8 predicted proteins | sample 8958161 | NCBI WGS metagenome assembly JADMIO01 (sample SAMN16585339, study PRJNA669376) | soil metagenome | isolation source: Crop rotation soil | place: USA: Cullars Rotation, Alabama | collected 2011 | reverse complement strand
CCCGTGCCGCTGGCCGGGTCTGCCTCTGAGTTACGCACACTTGCCGAAAGCTCACTACCAGCTCGTTAACCTGGCCCGCTTGATGTTTCCATTCGCTACGCATACGTATACGTAATTCGCGTCCGCCCAGATGCTTTGTGGAGTGCAAGCCGTGCTGGAATTCGCCGGAGTAGTATTGTCGAGCGCCAGCCTGCCATATCCACCGGCTCCATTCGTAACCTGAAGAACTCCACCGGCCGATCTTCGTATACCAGTGTCCGGACCGAAATCGAGCGCCTGATGACCATAAAGTGCGATTAAGCCGCCGCCTTTTGGCATGGATGAGGGCATATTCCGCAAGGTCAATGCATATCTCATGACCTCGTCATCGCTCATCGTTCCCGCGGGAATATGGATTGCCCATGGCATCCAGTAATCCATCGTGAAGTTGGGATCAATGCGCAGATTGACCCGAATGCTGTCATGCCCTCCGTAGGCGGTAATCTTTCCGGCTGCGCCAATTGGCGTCCAACGCGAGCCAACCTGGCGGGCTTGATCGCCATCCAACCGCAGCGTGTTGGACCCCCAATTGAATTGGTCAGTGCCGTAAAAGGGCATCTCGAGCGCCGGTCCCTGGCCGCCTACTACTGAAGTAGCCTGCTGTGGATTTTCGCTTCGCGCCCAAACGCCTGCGATGATCCAATCCCCCACCCGAATTGCGCTGTTCGCAAGTCCCTCGTAAACGATCAGGTCACGCAATCCTGAAGATGACGTGACTCGCGCCGCCGTAGGCGTCCCGTCAGGCGCCGTAATCCCGGCGGCAACCGTGGCCGAGGTCAGGGAATGCCACTGGGCCACGTCTTGCCGAACGGGGAGACTTGCCACGGGCGCCAAAGATGGATGCATCGCCGTCCCGTTGCCGGTCCAATCTCCGTAGAGCGAACCACCGTGCAGCAAGGTGTATTTGCTCTGAACGAATCCGGTTCCTAAGTTCCACCCGTTGAAGGATATCGTCTCTCCCGAAGAGACATGCAAGCCATCAATGGGAAAACTCGAGAGAGGAATGCCCATCAAGGAATCCGAGTCACTGATTGACACATTCGATACTGCATAAGCAGTTAGGGACGTACTGATATTTTCGAGAATCCATGCGCCTATATAGTACGCTGCGTCCCGTGCGGTATTTCCGGCATAGCTACGATCCAGAGTAATATGCGTTGCATCGACATATTTCACTCCATATGTCTGCCGATCGCCAAGAACCTCGAATCGCGAAGCCGTCACTGAATTCGTGAAAGTGCCACCCGATAGTGTGACTACGTTAGACCCGTTTTGAACCGACACCTTTCCAGCGTTATAAGTAGTCCATGCGCTATCTGCCATCGTTATATTATTCAGAAAAAACCCTCCCAGAGAAGAATGGGAGCTATCGAAACGTATCAGGCTGCCTTTCATGCTCTCTGTGGTTAGGTTATCGATTCGAAGTAAAATTTGTGGATCGCTAATACTCACTTGTGGATCGATTTGTATTCCATAGGTGCTGATGATCGAATCCCGCAGCTCGACTAAGCCTGCGCCACCGGTGCTGCGTGCGGAATCTGTAATCCGGAACGAGGCCGGAAAATCGGCCGCATGGCTCAACAAGTAGCAGCGGTCGCAGTATACCCAGAAGACCGAGTCGTCCAGGAGTGGGACGGCAGTGCCCCCAGATGTCCCGGCTGTTTGGGCCGCCACGTTCCGCAATGAGTAGAGCGCTCCCAGCTTGGATATGCCATCCAGCTTGATGCAAGTGCCTGGGCACAACCCCACATTCAGATCGGTCATGCGGTGAGCATTCGAACCCGTCCCCAATATGGCTGGAATCGCTCGGGGACCCGGGACAATGGTCGCGCGGTTGCCCATCTGAAATTGAGCTCCCTCTCCCATTTCTCCCTTCCATTCCACAAAATCCGGCCACGGAAGTGTTGCGCTGGTTTGCAATTGATGCCGCACCAGCATCGTCAGATACTTCCCCGCCATCGCGCGGAAGTGAATCACGCTACCGAGGGTGCAGTTATCCAGGATGATCGTTCCACCTAAAGGAGCGACGGCATTTATGGCCGCCTGGACGGCTGCCGTATCGTCTGTGGATCCATTGCAAGCTGCCCTGTATGGAGGAGCCTTTACATCAATGACGGCAGCAGAGTTTAACGAAGACGGCTGGCCAAATTGGTCAGGGACGAGTGCGCATAAGATGAAACCGCAGAATAGAAATTTGAACTTTTTCAAGTGTTGATGCCTCCAAATTACGAAGTGTCCTATCAAGGAGTTTGCAACTTCCTTGAGCAATAGACCGATGCGCCTTTATACCCGCATGGTATATCACCCATTGGCAGGCATGAAGCAGAGTACCGGAGAGCGCCAAGTTAACGTACCGATTGCACCCGCGCTGGACAATGTGTGCCACGCCAGCCTTACGGCCCACAGGACGGCCGCACTTGTTCAACCGCTTTGAGGCACAACACCCGGTACGCGCCTGATTCGTTTTTGCGAGTCACAACCCAGCGATCTGATCATCGATCTGGTGGGCCCAGCCTTGCGCGTATATCCCTCCCCGAGCGAGAAGTTCTTCATGGGTCCCCGATTCGACTATCTGCCCGGCCGTCATTACGTGAATCATGTCTGCGAACTTCGCCGAGGTAAAGCGGTGAGTAATGATCAGAGCGGTTCTGCCATGAACCAGTTCGCGGAAGCGGCTCAGCCACTCGGCCTCGGCCCAGGGATCCATGGCGCTACTCGGCTCGTCGAACAAAATCAAAGGCGATTGCCGCCAAAATGCGCGCGCGAGTCCCACCCGCTGCCATTCGCCCACGCTTAACTCGGTTCCTTCTTCAAACCAATTTCCGAGCAAAGTCTCATATTTCTGCGGAAGACCACTAACCACGCCCTCGGCGCCGGCGGCGCGCGCCACCCGTTCGATGGCGGGCCTATCCTTGCCCGCCCGAACATCACTGATTGCGATGTTATCTTCGACTGTCGCGGAGTAATGCACTGGCTCCTGGAACAATGTAGCGATCTGTTTCCGGAGGCTAGCTACGGACATGCTGCGCAGGTCAACACCGTCCCACTCGATGCTCCCTTCCTGAGGATCGTATAGGCGGCACAATAGCTTGATCAATGTGCTTTTTCCAGCGCCGTTGGGTCCAACGATCGTAACGATTTGCCCTGCGGGAATGAGCAGGTCGAACTGGCGCAATATTGGAGCCTTTCGCGCGGGATAACTGAACGTCACCTGGCGGAATCGGATGCCGTCTTGAAGCGCTAAAGGACCCGGTAACGGCTTTGGCGGATCTGCGATGCGTGGCTGAAGAGACAAAAACTCGAACAGATTTCCCAGAAACAGGCTGTTCTGATAGAGGTGGCCAACATGGTCCAATAGCGACCGAACCAGTCCCTGCCCTTGCTGAAATGCCTGGTAAAACAAAGCCAGATCACCGAGCGTCACCGAACCCCTGACCGCACGGTAGCCCATCGGAACCAGCGCCAGACCGGTTAAGGCCAGGCCGGCCAGTCCTGCTGTGAGCTCCGCCACGCTCTGCGAGCGGGCCAACTTGAGCCGTCCGCGGCGCAGGGTCCGCCGTCGGGAGTCAAAAGCCTTGCGGAAGTACTCCCGCAGATCAAACAGGCGCACTTCGGCTGCTGATTCCTTATCGGTGAGGACCCAATCGTAGTACCACGACCACCGCTCTTCGGGCGTTGCCTGCCGCTGCCAATGATGTCGCTGTACCGCATAGCGCAGCACCACAAAAAATGCCGGAGCGGCACTGAACAGCAAGGTGAGCGGCAGCCAGGGTCCGAACGGGAGCAATACCAGTAAAATCGCGCTCAGAGGGATGCAGTTTTGGAAGAGGTTTCCCAGGCTCTCCACCAGCGCCACGGGCCGGTAGCCGGCATCCTCGCGCGCCCGATGCAGGTGATCGTAGAACTTGGGCCATTCGTAGAACGCCAGATCCACGGTTGCCGATTTCTCTTGAATCAGCGCACTAATGTGGTCCTGCACGAGGTCGGCTTGCATCGCCCGCAACAGCCCGGCGAGACCACGCAGCAGTTCACCCGCTGCAAGGACGAGCGCGACCGCCGCCGCGTTAATTGCCAGGGGCTGCAGATTCTGCCAACTTGCCCCGGCGCGGATGGCCGCCATCATCGCATTGACGATCGTACGAGTCAGGTAGACGATTGATATCGGGAGAATCCCCTGGATAGCCAGCACGGCGAGCCATGCGGCTGTCCATTTTCCCGCAGCAGTCCACACTAACTCCAAAGCACGTAACAGATAGGGCCACTGGACCCGCCAGTTACGAAACTTCGCGCTGACCACGGATTCTTGTTTAGCCAATTGACCCATTATCAATCCAACTCACCCTCTCCAACACCATGATGGATTGAATTGATCGATCCAGATTGCTTACAATATCTGGGGATGGTTGCTGTCGACGGGTTTTGACAGGCTTGACCGAGGCGCAGACGCAGCGGCCTGATCCTATAGGTTGATACGGTGTCAGACAAACAAGGTTCCCGTCGCCAACCGGTAAATGGCCCCCCGCCGAGCCAACCGGGCTCCACGTTTTGTCCTTCCTGTACCGTCGTCATCTGTACCCGCAACCGCCCCTTCGAACTCGACCGCTGTCTGGCAGCCGTGGCGAGGCTCTCCTATCCGAACTTCGATGTATTGGTGGTCGATAACGCCTCGCATGATTCCCAAACTTGTGATATCGCAAAAGAGTGGGGAGTCCGATATGTGCTGGCTCCGGTAATCGGGTTGAGCCGTGCGCGAAACGTGGGTGCGCTTGCCTGCAAGAGCGATGTTGTTGTCTTTATCGACGACGATGCCGTACCGGAAAGGGATTGGCTTAGCGCACTGGCTTGCGAATTCGAGGATCCCAGAGTGATGGCCGTCACGGGCGCTATCGTGCCTCTCGGCAAGTCTCCTGATTTTGGGATGCAACCGAGCGTGAACGAAGGCTTCAAATCTACAGCGGTGCAGCGCCGCATTGTGGACAGGGCAACCCCACACTGGTTCGAGATCGCTAACTTCGGCGGGATGGGCGAAGGGCTGAATATGGCGTTTCGCCGCCCAATTTTTGACACGTGGCCGGGATTTTACGAGCGCCTCGGGCGAGGAACCCTGGTAGGAGGCAGCGAAGAACACTACGCTTTCTTCACGCTGGTGGATCGCGGATATCGGGTAACGTATACGGCTGACGCCGTGGCGCATCATCCATCACCACCAACCTGGCGCGCCCTTTTCACGAGGCAACTGAAAGATTTTGCCGGGTCAACGGCCTATTTCACGCTCCTCTGGGTCGAGCATCCGCGCTATCGGCGGTCGGTGATCCAGTATTTGCGCGAAGCCCTGCGAGGCACTCCCCGAAAGTGGCGTCTGCCGGCCGCCTCTGTTCCACATGTGGTTCCGAAATGGTGCGTGGTCATCGCATGTCTCGCAGGCCCGGCGCTCTATTTTGCATCGAGACTCTTTGAGAGGGCCGACAGAGCCGGGTTCGTGGTTGACTCCGGCGATTTGCCGGCGTTCGCGCCCAACCCGGCCGCACCGCCGGTGAAAGAGTACGAAGTCTGCAGGCCGGCACCGCTTCCCAGTCACATCCCGGGTGATTAGCGGTGGACGCCAGCGTTATCATCCCGACGCACAACCGGGTTCAATGGACACTCCGCGGGGCCAAAGCGTTGACGCGTCAGACCTATCCCGCCAATCGTTACGAAATCATCTATTCGTGCGACCGGTGTACGGATGGAACTGCCGCTGCTCTGCAAAGGGAATTTGGCGGGCGCGTGCGCGCGATGAGTGCCGAGAGCCCTGGTCCGAGCGGCGCCATCAACACGGCGCTGAAACAAGCACGTGGGGATGTAATCATCGTCCTGGATGATGAGATGGAAGCCGAACCCCAATTGGTGGAGGCGCATGTGTCCGCCCACTGCTCGGGTGGCGGGAAAAAAATTATTGTAACCGGCTATTCGCGCGTGATCCTGAACGATCCCACTGATTCATACGCCCGGCTGATGGCCAAACGCTATGAAGATTTTTTTGCGGAGTTGAAGCAGCCGGGACGCTGCGCCAATCCCAATGACATGTGCGGCTCGAATTTTTCTGCTCCTCTATCAGCTTTCCGCGAAGTAGGCGGCTATAGTGAAAGCTATTTTTTTCAGCGCAACGATTTCGAACTAGCCGTCAGATTCATGCGGTTGGGGTATGACATCGTGTTCTGCCCAGGCGCGGAAACCAGCCAACAATTGGGGATCTCGGCCGAAACCATCGTCAACCGGGCAGGAGAGCGGGCCAAGGTAGACTGCCGGTTGGCGCGCGAATATCCCTGGTGCGTTCCTCACCTTCCGTTTTTCCGTGTTCTTAACGAATCATCTGTGCGCCGCCGATGGCGAGCGCTGTGGGAAATCGCTGCGCCGGCCGCCGCTTCTTTCCATTTGGCGCGCAAACTCTTCCCGGATAATGCAAAACTGGTGGACCTGGAATATGCCGCCCGGTACTGCGTGGGATTGAGAAAGGAAACCGGGAGCTGGCATGCTTTCCGCAGGCTGGCGGAGTCGAATTGATGGCAGCAGCGGTCAGTTGCAGTGTGGTGATTGCGACCTGCGAACGGGCCGAGTCACTAGCAATCACCTTGGAAGCGCTCGGGCACCAGACTTACCGCGATTTCGAAGTGATCGTAGTATCCGATGGGGAAGACCCAGCGACTCGCGGTTTCTCACAGCGCTACGCACCTGACTATCCTATCCGCTGGATTTTCAAAACCCAGCGCGCCGGCCTGGCTGCCGCCCGCAACACGGGAGTCGGCGGCGCTTCGGGAGGCATGCTGCTGTTTCTGGACGACGATATCACCGCCTGCCCCGACTGGTTACTGCGCCACTGGGAGCGGCGCAGGAGCATGGGAGACGCGGAACTTTTAGTGGTGGGGGGGCAGATGCGAAACGCTTTTCCCCGGCCCGCTGAATCGCGTACCGAGGGCCTGCTGCGGGAAGCCAGCGACCGCGCGCTGGCGGAATTTCATGCACGCTGCCTGCGGACCGGCGGTGAGTTTGATTGGGCGCCCCATTGTGGAGTGAATTCGTCGGTGTCGCGCGATCTCTTCTTGCGGGTCGGCGGCTTCGATGAACGGGCGGGACCGCTCCACGAAGATAATGAATGCGGGGCCAGACTACAAAGTCTGGGCGCGCGCTTTATTTACGAGCCCGACGCCCTGGTGCATCACCGCAATCCCAAGAATCTGGCGGATTGGCAGGGGGCCGCCGCAGCTTTTGCCGCCCAAAGCGACTGGTATCGCGTGGTTGAAAAGAATCAGCGCCTCTCGCAAACCCAGCGGCTTACTTCGTACCATTATGCTAGGCCGCTGCGGCGGTGGAAGGAACATCTCGCTTGGAAATACCCGGGGCAGACCCAAGCCGTGGCAAACGGATTCCGCAAGGCGGCGGATGCAACCGGGTCGCGATTTCTGGGCCGCTACTGGAGTGCACTGGAAACCTCGGCCAAATATTGGGAGGCGATACGAGCCGAGGGCGCTACGCCGGAGATGCTAGGCGATCTCATCGGGAACTCTCTACCGATCCTCATGTTCCACAGCATCAGCGAACCCGCCACTGAATGCGAACGGGAGTGGGGTATCGATCCGGGACGGTTCCGAAAGTTTGCCGCCTGGCTGGTAGACCGCCGATATCCTTCGATCATCCCTGAAGAATGGAGTGCGGGAAACAGAACACCCGGAGTGATGCTCACCTTCGACGACGGGTTCGAGGATTTTTATTCAGAGGCCTATCCTGTTCTGGAGCGTTTCGGCCTTCGTAGCACGGTATTCGTGGTGTGGGAACGAATAGGCCAAACCAACACTTGGGACAGGCACTTGCGGGTCCGCCAGCGGCAGCTGATGAATGGACGCCAGATTCGCGAGATGCATCGCTTCGGCGTCAATATTGGTTCACACTCGATGACGCACGCTTGCCTGCCTACGCTTTCCGACCAGGAATTGCGCCGCGAGGTGCGGGAATCTAAGCTGCGCCTGGAAGATCTGGTAGGCGATGCCGTGAAATGCTTCGCATACCCGTCCGGGCGGGTGGATGCCCGGGTTCGCGCGGCGGTAGCCGAGGCGGGCTACACCTCCGCACTCGCGGTAGGGGAGGGCCTCAACCTGTGGGGTGATCCATTCTTGATGCCTCGCATCAACATCTCCTCCCGGGACAGCATGGCGAACTTCGCGCTGAAGGTAACTACCGGCCGCGGCATTTCAGAGAATCTGGTACATCTCCTGGCTCGCGGCGTGCGCAGCGGGCTGAGCCTATTGCCACCAGGGCTGTCCGAATCGCTGGGGACGGAAATTCGTGCGTCCCATCAGGCGATGGTAAGACGCTGGTGGCAGTGGAAGGAGGCGCAATTCGTGCGCCAGGAAAGCCCCCGGCCCAGCGGCCGGGAATAAATGGCGCAGAACGTCCTACATCTATTAGGCACCGCCCGGCGGGAAGGTAGCGGAATCGCGCGCATAGTGGCCGCGCTGGCTACCGGGCTGGATCGCAGCCGGTACAAGGTGCACGCCTGGTTCTTGGCAGGCGACGGCCCCCTCGCGCAAGAGCTACAGGATGCCGGCGCGTCGGTGCGGGTCGTCGATTGGCCCACAGGAATGCGCGATCCAAGAGGAGCCTGGAAATTCTGGTGCGCGATTCGCAGAGAAGAGTTCGCCCTGGTCCACCAGCACTTCGGGAACCGGGCTCCGCGCCGGCTGGTTCGGCTGGCGGGCAGCGCAACAATCGTATTCCATGCCTGGGACACGCTGGACGGCGCTTGGCACAACTTGCCCGCTGCGGCGGAGCCCGGCGCGCAACCTCAGGCCAAGCCTACAGTGCCGGGCGCCGACCTGGTGATTGCCACCTCCCGCGCTGTGGCGGATGAAATCAAAGCTTCCCGCCTCGAGGTCATCTATCCCGGCGTGGACGTTCCGGAGGAGCCTTCCGCCCGACGGCCGGATGGGGTACGGCCGCCGGACGTGGTGTTAGGAATGGCCGGACGGCTGGTCGACTGGAAAGGAACCGTTTACCTGATTCGGGCTTTGTCTTTGCTTGGCGACGAGTTTCCGCACTGCCGTCTGGAAATCGCCGGATCGGGGCCGGAGGAGCAGGAACTGAAGAATGAAGCCAACCGGCTCGGCCTGGCACAGCGGGTGCAATTCCTCGGCTGGCAGCCGGAGTTGGCGTCCCTGCTCTCGAGGTGGGATATCTATGTTCAACCTTCATTAGTCGAGCCGTTCGGAATCGCGGCGCTGGAGGCAATGGCGTCCGGTTTGCCGGTGGTGGCCACGTCGTGCGGAGGGCTGGCGGAGTTGATCGTGGATGGGCGGACTGGCCGACTCGCTCCCCCTGCAGACGCAGTGGGATTGGCAGCGGCATTGCGCACATTGCTAGGCGACACCGCCGCGCGGCAGCACATGGGAGCCAACGGCAGAGAACGCGCACGCGCGCACTTTACCACCAGACGCATGGTGGAGGAGATCTCGCAAGTGTACGAGTGTCTATTGCGCGCAAGAGACCGCGATTGACTGGGCTGTTCCAGCGATTTTCGAGACCGCTCGGTACGGCCCGCATCTTTATTTGTGAGTGGCAAGCGCAATAAGAAACGAGGCCGGCTCAGAAGATCCGATAGCCATCGCCCGCTCTTCCGCTCGGACAGGTGAGCGGGTGCCTCTCGAAATACGAGCGCGCGGTCTGGTAGTCGGCCAGGCGAGTCACAGTGCGATTCCGAAGGTCCAGAGTCAGGAGGCTATCACTGTATTCGTATTTCGCGTCCTTGCCGTAATACACTTTATGGATTCCATCCGGCCCTAAGCGCATTTCACCGCCTCTGATGTCACCCGTGAGTGACGGATTCCGGAAAATCAGGCGCAGCATGGCGCTAACGTCATCCGCGCTTTCAAAGATGATTCCAGGGCCATTCCAGGCGCACATTCCGTCAATGATCAGAACCTTACCGGCAGGCGGGGTGGGGAATGCCGCGGTGACGCCGGCAATCACTTCGCGCTGTAATGCGGCGGCCTCGCTCCAGCTGGCGGTAATCACGGTGAGGATCACGAAACCGCTGGCGGTGAGCAGCGAGATTCCTGCCGAGAAGACAACTGGACGTGATCGGCCATGGGGACCGAAGGCGGCGATCAGGCCTATGATGGCAACGAGCGAGATAGCTGTCCCCAAGACCGCCGCGATCATGGTTCGATTATCGACGCCAGTTGTGGTCAAGTTCCTGGTGACGTCCGCGGCGAACATGGAGTAGCCAAGAAGGAACAGCACGAGACCGAGGACTGCTAGGAGCAGCCAACTCCGCGCCGGCGGCCACATCTCACATCGGCGGAGGCGCCAAAGAAGATAGGCGAAGACAGCTGCGGCCAGGCATACAGCAGGCAGCTGGTTGACTCGCTGCGGATTGGAGACGGCCGCCCGCCATGCCGTGAAAGGAAGCAAAAGTCCGTACTCACCGTAATTCGATTTCCACGTTTCCTTCCCCGTGTGCATTACTACAGACATTGGGTTGCGTAGAAAGCGGAACTCGAAATGGTGGCGAGTCTGAGTAGTCAGCTTGAACGTAATTGAAGTGCACACCAGCAAAATTGAAAGCGCGAGCAGCATTTTCGCCTGCCTGGCTGAGAGGCGCGGCCAAACCACTAACGGAATGAGCAGGAACAGAGGCACTGCAACTTCATAAGCGGAGACGCTCAGGACCAAAAACGCCAGCGCACCAGTGATCCACCCCCAGGACAAGTGTCTGCCGGCAACCGCCTGCCGGGCAGCGATTACCGCAGCAAGATAAAAGAGCACACTGAGAGCCGCCTGGAGCGAGGCGGCCCACAAACGATCTGTGGAAAAGTGGGGTAGGAAGGCGTAAAGCAGCGGCACTGAGATTGCGGCCGATGCAGGTGCGTGAAACCGGTTCAGGATCGTGTAAAGAGCCAGCACTACCAGCAACAGAAGAACCGCATTATAGGCGTGATAACCGAGCGGATCTAACCCGAAAACCTTGTACAGCACGGCCGTTTCGAAAAACTGTAAAGGGCGGTATGCCTCCGCGATGCAGTTGGTGAGCCCAAGCGTGTCCTGTTGCGGGCACGTTTGGAGCCACTGTGCCACCGGCCAGTCATCGGCGTAAAAGCCTAGTCGGGCCGACCAAGGCAAGGTGGTGCCCAGCACACAGACTGTCAGGAAAGCAATGTCGGCAAGTAAGTACCGGTAACCACTCGCGTGAAAAGCCACTTCAGACCGCTGGAGTTTCAAAGTAGAGGATCCGGAACCCAGCCTCTCTGACATTCTTCTGCCCGAAATAGTATAAGAGATCGATGGCCATGATAGCCAAAGAAATAAACCGAATTCGGGCGTGTACCGTAATTGACGAGCATTTCGAGCGTCATTTCTGGCGGTGGGCTTCCGTGATCGTCGGATTGCTTCTTCTTTGTTCCATCGCTACAGACCTGCATTTCAAGATGTGGATTGACGAATTGTACACACTTTACATCGTCAGACAGGCCAGCGCATCCGAAATGATCAAAGCCCTATTGGAAGGATGTGACGGTCAGCCGCCTGCGTACGACCTGATCGTGCGTCCTCTGTCCAGCGTTCTCGGCAACGAGCCTTTGGCTATACGGCTGCCATCTACAATCGGATTCATTGGCATGCTGGTGTGCCTGCTGGTGTTTTGCCAGCGGAAGCTTCCCGCTCTTTATGCCTTGCTAGCCGCCTTGCTGGTAGCCGATTCGTGCCTGTGGTTTGCTTCGGACGGCCGGGCCTACGGCCTGGTACTCGGATGTGCCGGGGGCGCGCTCCTTGCCTGGCAATCCGCGTCGGAAGGCCGTCATCGTCGTCTGTCGCTGATCCTGATGTCGCTTTGCATGAGCCTGATGGTGGCACTCCACTATTTTGCGATTTTTTTTCTCGGCCCCTTCCTGGCTGCGGAGTTCGTGCGTGCTCTGAGTTCGAGGAGGCCCGATTACGGCGTCCTTGTGGCGCTCGCCCCGCCCTTGGCGATATTGGCTCTCCACTACCCGCTCATTCAGGCATCGGCTCAGTTCCAGGTTCATTTTTGGGCGCCCGCAACTTTCGCTAATATCCCACAGTTCTATCGCCTCACTATTTTTCACTTGATGCACATCACCGCCGCGGCGTTCGTTGCCGTGGCGGCTTTTGCCGGTTCGCCAGTGAAGCCGTCCAGTCGGGCAACCGGCTTGGCGCGCCATGAGTGGACCATCATGATTGCCCTCGCCTTATTGCCGCCTGTGGTGATTGTGATCGCCATGTTCACCATTCACTCGTTTACCGAAGCTTACCTGGTCTGGGTAATAGTCGGTTTCGGCGTGCTGGTGTCGGCCATGCTGCGGCGAGCAGCGGGTGGCTGCTCCCTGGTGGGTGCTGTGATTCTGGTCCTTGTGGTTGGTTCAATCTCTCGCCAGGAGGCTGGAAACTTGCGAGGAGTACAGGGCAGTTTCGAAAGCGAATCCATGCATCGGGCACTGGCCCAGCTGGGAGATGGATCCGAACCGATTGTGATCCCCTCCCCCCACCAGTTCATGGAACTCGCCTACTCCGAGGAGCCGCGCATTCGACACCGATTGGTGTACCCGGCCAGCCGCGAGTTAGACATTCGCTACCAAGGGTTCGACACAGACACGATCATCCTCCTGGCACTGCGGCGCCGCACCAGCCTTGCAGTGCGGGATTGCGATGCCTTTCTGGCTACTCATCCCCACTTTCTGCTCGGGGCAACCTCAAGCGATTATCTGCCCCGTTACCTGGTGTCACTGGGATACCGTCTCACCCCAGTGTCACCCTCTGCAGACGCCCCAATCTTATTTCAGGCCGAACGAGCGCCAAACTGACCGATTGAAACTCAGGCAACGCGGCGCCTCACCACGAAGTTGCCCAACACGAGTACGTCGAGACCCGTGGACAGGAAGGTCCGGATTGCGTCCTCGGGCGAACAGACAATTGGCTCACCCGCCTGATTGAACGATGTGTTCAGCAGGACTGGCACACCGGTGATCTCCGAAAACGCCGCCACGAGACGGTACAGCGCAGGATTCTGTTCTTGGGTCACGGTTTGTGGGCGCGCGGTCCCGTCTACGTGTACCACGGCGGGGATCTCGGAATGTTTTGCGGGCTTGACCTGTACGGCGAACAGCATAAATGGACTAGGCCCAGGCAGGTCGAAAAACTCTTGCGATCGCTCCGCCAGAACGACAGGTGCCAGGGGACGCCACATTTCGCGGCTCTTGATCCTGTTTACACGGTCTCGCATAGAGACGCTTCGGGGGTCTGCCAGGATGCTGCGGTTTCCCAAGGCCCGCGGGCCTATTTCCATGCGCCCCTGAAACCAACCCACCACCTGGCCGTCGGCAAGCAGTTTAGCTACCTCCCGCGAAACCTCCAGCACACGCTCGAAGCTCACATCGGCTTGCTTTGCGCGCAGCGCTTCTTCGCACTGTGGAGCGGTAAACTCCGGCCCCAGGTATGCATGTTCCATGCGAGGGTGGTCGCTGCGACTCTCGCGGGCGCATAGCAGCGCAGCGCCGAGGCTGAGACCTCCGTCTCCCGAGGCCGGGAAGACCCAGACCGAGGAAGCGAGCCCGGAGTTCCATAA
>JADMIO011529895.1_pt1 | contig 13646 bp, 10 predicted proteins | sample 8958161 | NCBI WGS metagenome assembly JADMIO01 (sample SAMN16585339, study PRJNA669376) | soil metagenome | isolation source: Crop rotation soil | place: USA: Cullars Rotation, Alabama | collected 2011 | reverse complement strand
TTATCGGTAGAGCCGCCATAACTGGCAGCCCACGGATAGATCTTGTCCGTGATCTGTTGTTGTGTGAGCTCTTTGGTACCACCATCACTGATCAATGAAGTGGTGAGTTGGGTCAGTCCTTCCTTTCCTGCAGGATCGGTAATGGAGCCGTTGCGGAACATGAATTTGATCACGATCTTGTTTGATCCTGGGATCTGTCGTTCCACTATTTCCTGTGCAAAAACAAAGGAAGGAACGATGAGCAGCAAAAGCAGTTTGATAATTATTTTATGTTGCATATAGTTGTAGTTTTTTATTTAACCGGGCTTGTTTCATCGGGTGAAATAGTGGCGATGGTAAGGCCAGTGGTAACAAAATATTTTTTGGCTGCATTTAAAAGATCATTGGTGTCCACCTGGTCATAGAGGGCGTACAACCTGTTGAGTGATTCGGGATCGCCACTGAGCCAAATAGAGTAAGAGAGTGCTTCGGCGATGGAAGTAGGCGTATCCGTATCCATCATAAAACTGTACTTCATCCGTGATTTTGTTTCTGCTAATATGGCCTCTCCCTGCTTATTTGTTTTAGCAGCTTCGAGCACTTTCGTGATCTCATCTTTCACGTACTGCATGTCTTCTGCTTTTACTACAGATGCAGAAATTGAAAAGAGATATGGATCTCTTGTCATATACCCTGCGCTACCGTTGAGGCTTCTTACTTTTTGTTCATTCAGCACCAGCTTTTTATAGATCTCGCTTTTTTCAGAAAAAAGAATAGACACCAACACCTCCAGTGCCGCCGCCTCTTTTTTTGTATCGCTGAAGGCAGGTCCTTTAAAATTCAGATCGAGATAAGGTGGGAAGCCTTTCTTCTGAATATGCGTGTAACGGGTTTCCATTTGCGCAGGTTCGGGCGCCACATTGGATACATAATCGCCGTGCTTCCAGTTGCCAAAATATTTCTGCGCCAGGGCTTCCACGTTTTCAGGAGTAATATCGCCCACAACAACGATGGTGGAATACTCCGGCCGGTAAAAGCGTTTGAAAAACTCCAGCGAATATTCATACTGGTTGGGCATGTCCACGATGTCTTTGAAATAGCCCATGGTGGTATGCGCATAGGTATGCGACTTGAAAGCCGTCTCCGATACCTTTTCATTCAGCTGGCTGTATGGGCTGGCGAAATTCTTGGTGTATTCGCCTTTAACTGCGCCAGCTTCTGTTTTAAAATCCTGCAATGAATACTTCAGGTTTTGAAAACGATCGGCTTCCAGTTCAAACATGGTTTCCAGTTTGGCCGCGTTGCCCGTCATGTGGTAGACCGTGCGGTCAAGCGAGGTATTCGCATTGGCGGAAGCGCCGGTGCTTTTTAGAATTTCATTGTACTGGTGGTTCGAATATTTCTCCGTTCCCCTGAACATCACATGTTCAAAAAAATGCGCGAAACCTGTTTTGCCAGGTTCTATTTCGTCGCGGCTGCCTGCCCGCACTACGATATAAAAAGCTGCAAGACCGGGGCTGTTATACGGTACCGATACCACGTTCAAACCGTTCGCCAGTTTTTTCTGGTGGATGGGAAAGGGCAAGATCTTCTCTGCCGTTTTCGGCTGGGCGGTGGCTCCACAGTACAGGAGCAGCGACATGACTGTAAATGCTGAGATTTTTTTCATATGCATAAAGTAAAAATTGAAAATACTATTTTCCAGCCATCTAATTTAACCGCGGAGGTCGTTTAACCGCAAAGACGCAAAGTGTAGCGCCAAGATCGCGAAGGTTTCCTCAGCGTACTTTGCGTGTCTTTCCTTCGCGTCTTTGCGGTAAAAATATTCTTTAGGGGTTGGCTTTCTTAACCCAAACATATCCCCGCTTGCTTTGATATTCTACATCGGGGTACGGTTGTCTTTCGATAGCATCTATGATTTCAAATCCCTCCGCTGTCAACAGCTCAATGATATTATCCATCTCAAAAAAATAAAAATCAATGTTGACGGTCTGATCAAAAAATTCATCAAGATGGACCACTTTCTCGCCGGTATGAAAAGAAAAAAGAAATTGACCGTCACCTACCAATATCCTGTTGATCTCTTTAAACGCAATTGCAACCTGTGCATGATCAAAATGAACGATCGAATAAAATGCGATGGCTGCAGCAAAACTGTTATCGGGATAGGATAGTTGCAACATATCCGCCGTTTCAAAATGAAGCGAAGGATGCATTCGCTTTGCAATCGCTACCATGGCTGGAGAAATATCAGTGCCAACAATATCCGGAATGCCGCAATCCGATAAATACTTTGTTGTTTGTCCCGGTCCGCAGCCAAGATCGATCATCTTCCCTTTATTCAAATTCTCTGCCGCAAATGATTGCAACAGTATCCTGTCAAGATGTTTATGATCTAACTCATTTGCGAATTTGATGGCATATTGTTCTGCAGTCTTATCGTAGCATTCGATGATGTTTTGTTGTTGCTGCATGGTAATACTTTCGGTTCTTCGGCATTATTAGTGGAAATCGCCTTGGTGCCTTTGTGACTTAGTGGCTAAAAGAAGTCGTTAGTCGTTGGTCGTTAGTCGTTGGTCGTTGGTAGCATGAATCATAAAGCGATTAAAGTCTCCACAAAGAAGACACGAAGAAATACAGATTCATAAATGTTGTTTGCACTCATTATGCCGAAGAACCTTCTTTTAAAGCAGCGCAGATCTTTTTCATCTGGTGCAAATGCCGTTGTGTATGATACAGTGAAAAATGAACGATCTCCAGTTTTGTGATGGGCCCAAGCGGAAGACCTTCCACCAATTCTGTTAGGTCTGCCTGATCAGCATTTTCTTTCAATTGTTCAAGCGCTTGCTGTAGTTCCTTTATCGCCGTTTGTTTTTCATACGGACCATTTTCAGGAACAATAAATTCCGGCGACTGCATTTTTTTAGAAAAGTCCAGGAACGTGTCTTTCAGTCCCTGTATCTTTTCACCGGCGTCCCGTTCTGCCGGTTTGGATGGCATGATTAAAGCCTTTGCCATTCCGTTTATTGATTTTGTAACGTGCCGCAATAGCTGCCCTGCGGTCCAGCTGTTTTCATAGGGAACGCTGTTCACCTGGCTTTCATCAAGAGCGGACATAAGTGCTGTCAGTTCAGATGCAGCTTCATCCAACTGCATTGTTAATTGTGTTTTGCTTAATTCGCTTGTCATATTAATGAATATTAAGTTTGGAATTGAATGTAAGTTGATTGTTGGATGTCCATTTACGAATAGCCAAAATAAAAAGTACAAAGAGAATGGCGGTCACCGTTGTTGTTAAGATGAACTGCCCGTTAAATGCCTGTATTTTTTCAGCGCTCACTACGTTTACAAAAGAGCGGTCTAATTGCTTGACGGTAGGATCTGTTACACCCACGTTGGAAAAGACAAACAGACTCACCCAATTGTTTCCCAGGTGAAGCCCGATCGGGAAAAATAATGTTTTTGATTTCAGTAGTGCGGTTGCATATAAAACATGTCCCAGGCCGGTGATCAACAGGATGGTCATTAGCACAGGATTGCCGAACGCCCCCAGATTTATCCAATGGGACAAAATGAAAAGCGTTGCGAAAATGATGTTAGCTTTTGCCACACTTGAGATCTCGATTGTTTTTTTAAAGCAAATACCCCTGAAAGCCAATTCTTCCAACATTACAGTTGGAAACAAAAGCCACAAGCCACTGAGCACATACGAACCGCTAAAGTTTTGATTGAATACTACAGGATAACCTTTAATAAACGCAATGCTGTAAACGAGGGGTATAACAAAAAGCCCACCAATCAATAAACCTAACATGCCAAAGCCCAGGTTTTTTGGTTGTAGATTAAGGCCCAATTCTGAAAGGTTTTTGCCTTCCTTTTTATATGCCCACCATGTGATCAATAAAATCGCAATGATCACTATTACATTGGCTATTTGCGGTGGAATTCTTAGCAGTCCATTCAGGATAAACCCGCCGAGAATAAAAGTCGTCAGCAGGAAACCAATAAAGAGCAAAACGATCTTCGCAACGGGTGTTTTGAATAAATTCATTTGCATGTTGTATTAGTAAATGCAATTTTTACGCCACTTAAATTTTCTGGCGGCCACTATATCCATTTCAATATTTAGTACTCAAATCTAACCATGCTATTTGAAGTTCCTGCCCCATTGCTGCATCCAGTCACCCCAGAGGCCACATGTCATTAATATCCCCAAAGTCCCAACCACCCTTAAGCAAATAGCCAACTGCCCAGCAGGTCAACTGCCCAACCGGCTATCCGAATACTTGCAGTTTCGGATGCTTAATCTGCCGCCTTTGGCGACAATTACAAAAAATTGGCGTGCGATGTTGTATTCCATGACTCAATGACTTACTGACCCAATGACCAATGATTTCAGGTTACCTGTTAACTAGTCAACCAATCAACTCCCTGACCAATCAACCCATCCCCCTACCTTTGCCGCCGAAAAATCATTTATTCATTTAATATCTGTTTCCATCATGAAAGTTACCGTAGTAGGTGCAGGCGCAGTAGGCGCTACCTGTGCCGACAATATTGCCCGCAAAGAACTGGCCGAAGAGCTGGTGCTTCTTGACATCAAAGAAGGCGTAGCCGAAGGCAAGGCCCAGGATATGATGCAAACCGCGGCCCTGCTTGGCTTTGATACCAAGATCAGCGGCAGCACAAACGATTATACCAAAACTGCCGGCAGCGATGTGGTGGTGATCACCAGCGGTCTTCCCCGCAAACCAGGTATGACCCGCGAAGAACTGATAGGCGTGAATGCGGGTATTGTGAAAACGGTAGCCGAAAACATCCTGGCACACAGCCCAAATGCCATCATCATCGTCATCAGTAACCCGATGGATACGATGACTTACCTCGCTTTGCAGAGCACCGGTCTTCCAAAGAACCGCATCATCGGTATGGGCGGCACGCTCGACAGCGCCCGTTTCAAATACCAACTCAGCCAGCACCTTGGCTGCAGCCCCTCCGATCTGAATGCCGTTGTGGTTGGCGGTCATGGCGATACGACCATGGTCCCGCTGATCCGCCTGGCTACCTGGAACAGCGTTCCCGTTACCAGCTTCTTAAGTAAAGAGCAACAGGACAAGATCGTAGCCGACACCATGGTGGGCGGTGCAACGCTTACCAAACTCATCGGCACCAGTGCCTGGTACGCACCCGGAGCTGCCGGAGCTGCATTGGTGGAAAGCATCCTCCGCGACGAAAAGAAACTGTTTACCTGCTGCGTAGCGCTGGAAGGCGAATACGGCCAGAGCGATATCTGCCTTGGCGTTCCTGTAGTGATCGGCAAGAATGGCTGGGAAAAGATCCTCGATTTCCAGCTGAACGAAGAAGAGCAGGCAGCATTCAACAAAAGCGCCGATACTGTACGCAACATGAACGACGTGCTGAAGACGCTCTAAGGCAGCGGGTGAAAAGTATATAAAGTAAGTAAAGTATATAAAGGCTGCCCGGTTGGGTGGCCTTTGTTTTTGTAGCTGCTATTCGGGACTTGCAGTCCCGAATCCCTATTCTGTCGCCTTTGGCGACTGAGAAAAGGTGATCGCCAAAGGCGATAAAATAAAACTGCGGAACTGCAAGTTCCGCAGAGCCTGCAAAACAAAACGGATGAGCATTTTTGCTCATCCGTCGGTATTATACAGGAATGTTTGCTCGTTTTATTTTGCTGTTGCCAGAACCGTGTTGAGGTTCAGCAAGGTGGCATTCATCATGCGGGCATAGTCAAGCTTGCTTTTGCTGTTTTCTTCCGCTTCATTCAATTCCTGTTCTTTCAGGGTAGTCAGCGTAGTGTGCATCATGTGCGAATAATCCAGCTTGTTCTGGAGGTTGTCGGCTTCTTCGGCCATTTCGTCAACCTGGTTTCTTAACAAGGCATTTTCTTCGATGATAGCGGCAATGCTGCGGGCGCTTAATGAACCAACTGCGTTGTTTTTGTTTTCTGAAGATGCAGTAGTGGTAGTGGTTTCAGCTGCATTTACAATCCCTGCGAATAATACGAGGGCGGCGATTGATGTGATTAACTTTTTCATGTTTGTGTGTGTTTTGTTTGTTTGACGATGTAAAAATAGGATGCGGTTTTGTCATGGAAATGACTGCTTACACAAAGCGGCTTTTTTTAAGGATGATTGGTAGTTTTGGCAGGTATAAGCGGTATATTCTCCAAAGAGAAGCCTACTCAAAAGGGGGTAAATTGATGCTGGCAACTACTGTAGAGGAGAAATTGAAACGATTTTTACTGCAAAAACACGAGGTGTTTTTTATTTGGTCCGCCCATCACCAAAGTATTTGCATGGGAATAAAACCTCATGCAATTATTACCGGGTTTCAGTGTTAACGTTCTTTAAATGCAAAAAGGCTTTCACAAAGAATGTGTCAGCCTTCCATCGGTAATTCCAATAATTGTTACGCTGCCTGCTTAGTTGGCGTTTGCCAGGGCAGTCAGGTTCATCAGCGTTACATGCATCATGCGGGCATAGTCCAGCTTGCTTTGCACGTCTTCAGATTGTTCCTGTTCCAGTACTTTTTGAAGCGTAAACAGGCTCGTATGCATCATCCGTGTATAATCCAGGTTATTTCCCAGGTCATCCACCTGCTTGTACAGGGCTTCTGTTTCTTCCCTTAACCTAATGTTTTCTTCCAGCAGCATAGCTACCGTCATATTGGTTGCAGGCGCTGATGCCACGGTTGATTGTTGGTTAACTTGCGGCCTCGTAACAGTTGAATTGAAATCCGCAGCTTTGGTATTGCCGGCCCACATTAGCAGGAGGGCAATTGGAATGATCAGCTTTTTCATGTGATCGTGTGTTTTGATTCAGATGCAAATGTAATGTGTATTTTTGACACATTGAAAAATATTTTAAAAGTAGTAGTCATTCCGACCCCAAAATAAAAAAATAGTAGATGTGGACCTTGTTTATTGATAATTATCTAAAACGAGAACGATGCCGCCTCCGACCCGGCTACGTTCTGTGAGGTAATTATAGAAGAGGGACCTATTTTTTGGCGGTTTGTAGCGCATCCAGCACTTTTTCCAGCTTCTTTTCCAGTTCTTCGATCCTCCTGCTCTGGTTGTCAATCACCTGCTGCTGCTCCTGGATAGCCTTAATAGCCACGACACCAAAGCTGCTGTAGCTTAAACCCAGCAGGCCATTATTCGCATTTTCACTTACAAATTCGGGGAAGATCTTTTGAACGTCCTGGGCTATGAAACCAAAAGACAAGGGGTCATTCTGGCTATTGGCTTTATAATGATACGATTTTGCCTGCAACCGCATTACCTTATCCAACATTCCGGCTAATGGTACAATATCCTTTTTTAGCTTTTCGTCGGAACCCTGCACAAAAGCCAGTGTGGTGGGGTTGATATATGAATAGCCGACATCATTGTACTCAAAGATCAGGTTGTTGGAAGGATCGATCATTATACGCCAGTGGTTGGTATTAGATGATCGCTGCAGCCTTAGACCTCTTACTTTATCGCCACCTGCATCGGTTTGTTGGATGATATGGAGATCGGTTAAAGGCGTAGTGTTGTTGATACCGACTCTTGTTGCGGAATTGTTAACCGTAGTACCGCCCAGCGCAAGGCAATTGTTACAGCTAACTAAGGCAGAGTAACCTAATGAGGCTGCGTTATGAAGACTATTGACCGTTCCATTGGCGGTACTACCTACAAATGTGTTAGCGTATCCTTCAGTGATACCTGACCCGGCTAAATAGCCAATATAGGTGCTGTGATTACCCGAGGTGGTATGCCACCCCGACTTACTTCCAAAAAAAGAATTAGAGTTTGCCATGGCTTCCACCCCCGCCTCAAAACCAACATAGGTATTTTCACCAGCATTGGTGTTCGCATAACCGGCTTTACTGCCGACAGCAGTATTGTTGCTGCTTGTAGTGTTATACAACGAGGAATCTCCAACAGCAACAATATTGTGTCCCGAATTATTTAAACGCATCGCATTAATGCCTATTCCTACATTACTGTAACCACTCACATTAACATAACCTGCTCCATTTCCAAATAAGCAATTATTACTGCCGGCGCCCATACTATAACCAGCGAAGGTTCCGAAGATTGAATTATTATTTCCGGTGGTATTATTAAATACCCCGGTATAATTTCCAAACAGGCAATTAAAGCTGCCTGTCGAATTGTTACGACCGGCATAAACGCCGTAAAATGAATTGTTGGATCCGGTGGAATTGTACTCACCTGCTTGGGTTCCAAAGAACGAATTGTCATTACCGCTTGAAAAATAGCCAGCGTCCTTCCCGAAAAAAGAATTCCTGCCTCCTGCGTTGAGACTATACCCTGCTCCCCGTCCAAAAAAAGAATTAGTGCTGCCATTCACATTACTGTATCCGGCCTCGTATCCCACAAAAGTGTTCCCGCTTCCTATTGTGTTCTTATAGCCGGCATCATTGCCTGCATAAGTATTTGCAAATCCACTGGTATTTGCAAATCCCGCCCTGCTGCCTACGGCAAAATTTGGATATTCTGGAGCGCCATTGGCGACCTGGCTATATAGTGCTGAGTCGCCAATGGCTACAATATATGAACCGGTTGTAACCGATCTCATAGCGGCTGTACCCAATGACACATTGTGATTTCCCGTAGTAATAGATGATGCAGCGCCTATTCCAAATCCGACATTGTTGCTGGAAGCATTTATTTCGCCTGCATAGTTGTTGTTCACTTTAAAGCGTAAGGACTGGTTGTCGGTGGTGCCAATAAAATTATTCGCCGCATTAGTTCCGGCATTGCCCGTCAGTTTCCATGCATTACCACCGCCGGAGATCTCATTCCATGCACTTCCGTTATGAAACCAAAAACTGCTGGTTGTAGTATCATAAACTATCAATCCCTTTGCCGGACTTGCAATGCCCGTCCTCGCTATCGTAGAAGTGCGCGGTATCAGCATGCCTTTTGTGGTGGACTTTACATCCAGGATGGCACTGGCGTCGGGCGTTGCAGTATTAACTCCCACGCTTTGTGCCAATAAGACTAAAGGCAGTAAAAAACAACTGGTAAGGAATGAAAGAACTAATTTTTTCATATAACTATTTTTTTGTCTTCAATGACTCGATCTCTTTTTTCAGTTCCGCATACTGGGATTGCTGAATTTCATTTTGCTTTTTCAATGCTTCAATTTCTTTTTGCTGCTCCTGTATAGCTTTAATAGCCACCACGCCAAAATTGCCATAAGCAATGCCAAGCATTCCATCGGCTTTGTTTTCGCTTACAAAATCGGGGAACAGCCGTTGTACATCCTGTGCCAGGAAACCATAGCTGCGGGGATCATTTTCATTATTGGCTTTATAATGATATGTTTTTGCCTGCAACTGCATTATTTTATCTAATACAGTGTTAAGGGGGACAACGTCTTTTTTCAACCGTTCATCTGAGCCTTGTACAAAAGCCAGTGTAGTGGGATTGATATAGGAATATCCGGCATCATTATATTCAAATATGAGATTGTTGGAAGGGTCGATCATTATCCGCCAATGGTTAGTATTAGATGATCGCTGTAGCCTTAAACCTCTTACCTTATCGCCACCAGCGTCGGTTTGCTGAATGATATGAAGGTCGGTTAAAGGAGTAGGATTGTTGATGCCTACCCTGGTGGCTGCAAAGCTTGTTCCACCCAATGCAAGGCAATTGCTACAGCCAGCGTAGGCATAAAAACCTATCGCGGTTGCATAATGGTAATCGGAACTTGTCGCGGAGGCGGCACTGCCCAGGAACGTGTTGGCGTACCCTGTGGTAATATTTTCCCCGGCTGCATGACCAATAAAGGTGTTGTTAGCACCTACGCTGTTTTTCCATCCCGCCATGGCGCCCACTGCAACATTATTGATCCCGGTAGTTGTGCTATAAGCTGCGGAATCGCCTGCGGCGACATTATGCGTTCCGGATGTATTGCCTTGAAGTGCGTAGGCGCCAGCCGCTGTATTGCCATACCCGGCAAAATTCGAAATCATCGCCTGCACGCCAATTGCAGTGTTATTGCTCGTGGTGGAATTGGATGCCAATGAAGAAACCCCTACGGCTGTGTTATAATCGCCGGTAGTATTGTTGAATAGTGCATTATAACCCATGGCTGTATTTGCAATGCCGCCGGAATTAGCGGCTAATGCAGCATCCACACCAAAACTGGTATTGTAGGTGAAAGCATTGAGTTCGCCGCCCTTCATGTTATTCACTTTAAATAGAAGCGGTTGATAATCCGTAGTGCCAATAAAATTCGATGCGGGGTTGGTGCCTGCATTACCTGTTAAGTTCCATCCATTACCACTGCCGCTGCTTATTTCGGCCCACGAGCTTCCATTGTGATACCAAAAGCTGCTGGTGGTGGTATCGTATAATATCAAACCTTTAGCGGGACTGGCAATAGCGGTTCGCGATGCAGAAGATGTTCGCGGTATCAGCATCCCCTTGTTCGTTGATTTTACATCGAGTATGGCACTGGCATGTGGCGTTGCAGTATTAACGCCTACACTTTGGGCCCATGAAACAAAGGGCAATAAAAAGCAACTCACAAAGGAAGAAAGAAACAATTTTTTCATACTGCTATTTTTTTCTCTTTAATGATTCGATCTCTTTTTTCAATTCTGCAAACTGGAATTGCTGCATTTCATTTTGCTTTTTTAATTCTTCAATTTGAGTTTGCTGGGTATCAATTTTTTCCTGTTGTTCCTGGATGGCTTTTATGGCTATCACATTAAAACTGCTGTAACTGATACCAAGCATCCCATCATTTTTATTTTCACTTACAAATTCCGGGAATACCGTTTGTACATCCTGGGCAAAAAAACCATAGCTGCGGGGATCATTTTCATTATTGGCTTTATAATGATATGTTTTTGCCTGCAGCTGCATTACCTTATCCAATACAGTATTAAGCGGCGCAATATCTTTTTTCAGGCGTTCATCTGAGCCTTGTACAAAAGCCAGGGTAGTGGGATTGATATAAGAATAGCCGACATCATTATACTCAAATATGAGATTGTTGGAAGGATCGATCATTATCCGCCAGTGGTTGGTGTTTACTGAACGCTGGAGCCTTAAGCCTCTTACTTTGTCACCACCTGCATCGGTTTGCTGAATAATATGGAGATCGGTAAGGGGATTCGGATTATTAATGCCTATCCTTGTTTGTGCATTATCGGCAACCAATCCACCTAAAGCCAGGCAATTGCTACAGCTTACTTTTGAACCATAACCCAGGGATGCAGCATAGTTTAAACCTGATCCTGCTGTTGTGTTAGCGAATGACCCGACAAACGTATTGCTGCTGCCGGTTGTGATGTTGTCTCCGGCCTTGTATCCTACAAAAGTGTTGTCGGATCCACTCGAGTTTTTTTCACCCGCAGACTGTCCTAAAAAAGAATTGTAGGAGCCGTTATTTGCTTTGCCAGCCGCAGACCCGATAAAGGTGTTAAATGTTCCGGCTGTATTAGCATAACCTGCTTTGCTGCCGACTGCGGTATTGTAAGAAGCAGTGGTGGAATACAATGCAGAATCTCCTACAGCTACAATATTATGCCCGGAGCTACTCGAGTATAATGCATTACTTCCTATGGCTACATTGCTATAGCCGGTTTCGTTATAATACCCTGTATAGCTTCCAAAATAGCTATTATCGTTACCCGGACCTCCATTATTACCGGCGAAACTGCCAAACAAGGAGTTGTTGCTGCCGGAAGCAGTAGTGATCGGGAAACTGGCTGTGCCATATCCGAAACAACAGTTATAATTACTTGTGGTAAAAACACTTCCTGCCTCACCTCCAAAAAAAGTATTGCCATTACCGGTTGTATTTCCATAGCCGGCACGAACTCCAAAGAATGAATTCGCATTACCGCTTGAATCACTGTAACCGCTAGCCAGGCCAAAAAAAGAATTGCCATCGCCGGTTTTATGCTGAAAGCCGGACTGGTGACCAAAGAAAGAATTAAAGTCGCCATCTAAGTTGGTATAGCCTGCGACATAACCGGCAAAGGTATTCCGGCTGCCTGTGGTGTTGCGCATGCCTGCGTTGTGTCCTATAAAAGAATTGGCAAACCCGTTAGTATTGGCATAGCCAGCTTTGTTGCCTAACGCAAAATTGGGATTCTGGGGAGTCGAATTGGCAGCCTGGCTGTACAGGGCAGAGTCGCCGATGGCCATAATATATGAACCTGTGGTAACCGACTTCATAGCAGCGGTGCCCAGTGAGATGTTGTGATTTCCCGTGGTGACGGAGGATGCAGCGCTTATTCCAAAACCAACACTGTTGTTGGAAGCATTTATTTCACCTGCATAATTGTTATTCACTTTAAAGCGTAGTGATTGATTGTCGGTGGTCCCGATAAAATTATTCGCTGCATTAGTTCCTGCATTGCCTGTCAGTTTCCATGCATTGCCGCCGCCGGAGATCTCATTCCATGCACTCCCGTTATGAAACCAAAAACTGCTGGTGGTAGTATCATAAACGATCAATCCCTTTGCGGGACTGGCAATAGCAACCCGCGATGAAGTAGACGTGCGTGGTATCAGCATGCCTTTAGTAGTAGACTTTACATCCAGTATTGCACTGGCATCGGGGCTGGTTGTATTGATTCCTACACTTTGTGAAATGCAACAAACCGATAACAAAAGCAAAAGGAAGAGCAATGAATACCTTGTTCTCATAGCCGAATTATTTTAGTATTTAAAATTAATTCATGCTATTTCCACCCGCAAGGTATTTGTATTGGAACAGGGGGTTGATTGATTAAGCGGGAGAATATCTTGTGATGGGATGAAATGGTTCGTTATGCAGAGCTCTTATCTGATGGTGCTAACCCACTTCATTGCTAACGTCGCGATTGCCGTTATATCCTGCTGCTCCATACATTTAAAATGTCCTTTCGGGCATTTGTCGTAACCAATCTTGGAGCAAGGCCTGCACCGTAAGCCAGTTACTTCAAACCTGGTTTCCTGTAACGACTTATAAAACCTTTTTTCAAACTGTTCGCCGTAATACGGCCCCATACCAAATTCAGGAACCGTATTGCCCCAAATACTGATGATGGGTTTTTTAAAGGCAGCTGCGATATGCATCAGACCTGTATCATGCGTTATGATCAGTTTAGACCGTTGTACCAGCGAGGCGCTTTCATTCAGTTTAAATTTACCACAGGCGTTGTAGATCTTTTCAGGTTCATCAGCCGCTATAGCATCTCCGGCAGTTCGGTCTTCGGGTCCTCCCAGCAATACGATCGGATGATCGATATAACTGCAGAGTTCGTGCAGTTTCTGCATGGGCAGTTTTTTTGTATTGAGTGCAGCGCCAATTACAATTCCAATAAAAGCAACCTGGTGTGGTAGTGGGAGATCGTCTTCCTTTACTTCATCTTTTTTGGGTATGAAATAATCCAGGCCTTTGCCGTCATTTTTTACGCCAAAGCTTTTCACTGTTTCCATGCACCTGTCAACAATGTGAACAGCGGGCATACGGTCGATCTTAAAGGCAGTGAGCAACCATTTTTCAATATTCAGTTTATTGAAGGAAGAGCTTTTTACCCCAAGCGCTCTTTTTACTTTCAGGGTGCGCAGGTTATGATGAAGATCAATGACGCAGTCAAACTTTTCTTCTTTTAGTTTTTCTATC
>JADMIO011285689.1_pt1 | contig 13649 bp, 13 predicted proteins | sample 8958161 | NCBI WGS metagenome assembly JADMIO01 (sample SAMN16585339, study PRJNA669376) | soil metagenome | isolation source: Crop rotation soil | place: USA: Cullars Rotation, Alabama | collected 2011 | reverse complement strand
GCGACAACTTGTCCACGTGGAATTCTAAGCTTAGGATCCCAATGTGCTGGAAAGATGGCTTGAGTGCGGGAGTTTTGAATCCATAAGCGTTGACACCGGAGCGTATCGCGAGGAGCTGTAATCATGTCAGCACGTCGAGGCATCATTTTATTACTTCTATCGACCAGCGCTATCGTTCCAATTATTTTCGGCGCCAGTTGCCCACCGGCATCCACACCGTTGACATTTATTGTAGCTCCCGACAATAACACACTGGCACAGGCTGCCGTCCCGGGTTGCATTACGGGTTTTGTTTGCATCAATTTGGCGAATGGGGCGACGATTCCGGTTCAAATCGCCCTTTACCAGCACAACGGTTTCGACCTGAACGATACTTTTGCCGATCCGCCGGCATTTTCCTGCTGCACAAACCCCAATTCACAGTCTCCATGCGTTTGTCCTTGTCCCGGCAAAACGACAGGTGATTGTCTTTTGAATCGCACAGAGATCTTCCTGACAGCCAATCAGTCGCCGGTAAATGGTCAGCTCGTCGTGACATTGGCACCGAACCAAACCATCTTAAAACGCGTTCGTTGCGGTGATGTTAAAACTGTTGGAGCGGCGGTCGCACAGTTGCCGGGTGATCCCGTCCTCGCGCCGGACGATCGTAACGGGCCGATCTATCGAGATGAACCCGGCGGGGTGGCCTGCGGCCAAACGGTTCAATTTTTGGCAGTGGATCTCAATCAGAGCGGTACTGTAACCCCCGTGCCGGGGCAAAGCCTTGCCGCACTCATTCTTCGTGCGCAGTTCTCGCAATAAATCGATTCATATGGTGACAAGAATCGGCTAAGGCAATACTGTGCCTTCGGGCAGCGGTATGTGATTATATTTGCCAGTCACCGCGAGCTTGGTGACGGTTGTGCCGGTGGGGTAGTACCATTTCGAATGTACCGCGGGGCCGGTGAAATTTTTCAAATCCTTCGTCGCATTTTTGTAATTCACCAACATCGGATCGACATGTCCATCGAAAAAAAGGGCGTTAATGCGGTCGTTGTTGCCGTGCCGATAGGCGTATTCGCGGGCAATGTTATACATGCCGTTGTATGTATCGCCGGCGCGGGAGGGGGGATCGTCGATGTTGCTGATGCCTTTTGATGCACGAGCGATGCCGCTGCTGCTGAGTGGAAATGAGGGTGGGGTCGTACTGGTATCGTAATCGATTACTTTGCTTTGCGGATCATAAAATCGCAGACCGTCCGCCAGAAAGACTTTCATCGATTCGCGCCCAATCTTGCCCTGTCGCGGCATGTATCCGGATGGGACACGCATCTCCCAAGTATCGCGTTGGGCGACATGGCCTGCGGTTACGCTGGGAAATTTAGTTGGATTTGTGCGCACACGCTCATAGGCAGCAGGTCCCGCACGCATGATGGGCAACATGGATAAGTAACTGACGGCTTGAATCACGGGAAAGGTCGTATTCAAGGGTAGCGGGTATGGGACCGCCATCTGCTCGTTCGAGGGACAATGAAATGGTTCAGCGGTCGAGAGCTTGAAAAGCTCGTTGCGATCTCGCGGGATACTTCGACCAAACTGCATTACAGCCCGCAAAGGTGTCGAGTAATCAAACCAATCCAATACCATTCGCGGGAATCCGGGTCGATCGGGGTCCCATGCTCCGGGAGATGAGGTGAGCAGCCAATACCCCGTCGTCCACGGCGAGCCGGGTATCCAGCCGCTGTTCTCTGCCTGATAGAGCAGCTCGGCTCGACCAATCTGGCTCAGGCCCGCTCCGCACATGACCGTTTTGGCTTGATCGCGAGCTTTAGACAGAGAGGGAAGCAAGATGCTGAACAACAGCGCGATGATGGCGATGACCACGAGCAACTCGATCAGACTGAAGCCGCGCGTACGCCCGTGATGGTTAATGATGATCATGCTGCGCCTCTTTCCCGCATTTACTACATTGAGTCGGCGGTGGCAGACCGCGCGTTTCATTCCAGATGTTGAATGCGCCGCACCCCGCACATTTGAATGCCGGCACGCCGGAGCTTTGGCCGCATTTTGAGCAAGTGACCGGAATCATGTCACCCGGTTGAAGTGTTGCGACCCAGGTTTTTTGGCAGGTTTGATTCGCGCACATGAGCGTGGGTTGCAGTCGGCCGCTCGACGGCCAAGAGGCATAAACCACATATGCACCTGCGAGCAGGAGTACGGCAGCAACAATGATGCGCGGAGCCGTTATGGAAATTTTCGAGAGGGGCGTAGATTGTCCATCAAACATTTTGCTTCTTTCCCATGGTTTTCAAAACCTACCGCTACGGCCCGACTAAATTAGATGCAGATCGAACGATGTGCAAGTGAATGGAAGTGGATAGCTATCGCAGCCAGTAAAAAGTCTAAAAAGTACAGGATTAAGCGGTAATAGCATTTTTAGGGAAATAGACGTTTTTTCGTCAGCGGATCTGCGGTGTCTGAATCCTAAGGCCGCAAAGTCACGGCATGGATGCTGCACGTGGTTGGTCTCTCACTCAGATCAGGCATTCGGTGTTATGATTCCGGCAGGTGACATGATGAGCGAAAAATGGTTATTCGTGGGCGCGGTTAACGGATTTCTTTCGGTCTTGTTGGGCGCGTTCGCCGCTCACTTGCTGAAAAGCAAACTCGAACCCCGATTGTTCGATGTGTTTGAGGTCGGGAATCGGTACCACATGTATCATTCGCTCGCGCTGCTGGCAGTGGCATGGATGGCAGGGCGGGGACCTTCGTCACTGGTCGGGATCGCGGGCATGTGTTTCCTCCTGGGCATCGTCCTTTTTTCGGGCAGCTTGTACCTTCTCGCGGTCACGGGGATCAAGCAGTTGGGCATCATCACGCCTTTCGGCGGATTGGCTTTTCTAGTGGGGTGGGCATCGCTGGCCGTTGCGGCGATCAAACTCAAATGAATTTGTTGATGAGGCTCGAAGCTTTTGCGCGCCCTATTGTGATAGATAAATCAAGATTTATAATGACATCCGCCTGTGAGCCAGCCTATAACCTCCCGATGGCGTATTTAATGAGAGGCTGAGCGCACGCGAACTGCCGGCCGTTTATCATGCAGCGAACGCTGGAAATTCTTCCCCCTCCCGCAACTCGGTCATCACCTGTCGCTCACCGAAGTACGGATCGTCTTTCCATTGTTAATCCCGATGTTGGCGCCAAGGGAGCCGTCATGTCGATTTTGATCGTGGTCAGTCAACCCAAGGACTGGCCTTTCGAAATACCCGGGGTCGAAGTTGTGACGGCCCGATCTTATCTGGCCGATCGCCGATACAGCGACCAGCGCGGGGCGAAGATATTCAATTTGTGCCGCTCATATCGTTACCAAAGCATCGGCTACTATGTCTCTCTGCTGGCAGAAGCTCGCGGGCATAAACCGCTTCCGAACGTGACCACCATTCAGGATTTGAAATCGTCCAGTATGGTGCGCTTCGTGTCGGATGATCTTGATGAACTCATACAGAAGAGCTTGGCCCCGATACATTCGAGCACATTCACGCTGAGTTGCTACTTTGGCCACAACATCGCCAAGCGTTATGAGCGGCTCAGCTTACACCTGTTCAATCTTTTCCAGTGCCCGCTGTTGCGAGCGCAATTCGTTCACAACAAGAAATGGCAGCTACAGAGCATCACCGCGGTTTCGGCCAGCGAAGTGCCTGTGGATCATCATCAATTCATGGCCGAAGTGGCCCGCCAACACTTTGCCGGCCGGCGTTCGTCGGTCCGCCGACGGGTGATGCCGCGATACGATCTGGGCATCCTGCACAATCCCAGCGAGAAGACACCGCCTTCAGACGAGAAAGCATTGCAAAAATTCGCCAAGGCTGCCGAACAAATCGGTTTTGGCACCGAGCTGATCACCAAAGATGATTTTGCGCGTATCGCCGAATTTGACGCGTTATTCATTCGCGAAACGACGGCGGTCAATCACCATACGTACCGATTCGCTCGGCGAGCCGTGGCCGAGGGCATGGTGGTGGTGGATGATCCTGAATCCATTTTGAAGTGCGCGAATAAAGTGTATCTGGCCGAACTGCTCGAACACCACGAAATCCCAACGCCGAAAACGTTAGTCGTCCATCGCGACAATATCGACCAAATTCTTGGGCACCTGGGCTTGCCGTGCATTCTCAAGCAACCTGATGGCACGTTTTCGCTGGGCGTGGTCAAAGTTGAAAGCGAAGAGGAATTGAGCCGCGAAGTCGATCGATTGCTGGAAAAGTCCGATCTGATCATCGCGCAGGAATTTACACCTACCCCCTTCGACTGGCGTGTGGGAATCTTCGATCGCCAGCCGCTCTATGTGTGCAAATATTTCATGGCCGCACGCCATTGGCAGATTACCAAGTGGGACGGCTCGGGAAATGGGCAGAATGGGAAAGTCGAAAGCATTCCCGTAGAGCTTGCACCGAAGCCAGTCGTTCGGACAGCGCTGCGGGCCGCCAATCTGATTGGCGACGGACTGTATGGCGTCGATCTCAAACAGGTTCAAGGCAAATGCCAGGTGATCGAAATCAATGATAATCCTAATATAGACGCCGGTTTTGAAGATGGCGTGCTGCGCGATCAACTCTACGCCAAAATCATGAGCGTCTTGCTCCGCCGAGTTGAGCGACGAAAGGAAGCCGGTTTGAAATGGTGAAGGCGTCACCGGCGAATCATCTCTTCGAGCATTACGGGGTGGAATTAGAGTACATGATCGTCAACCGGACGACACAGTCAGTGTCGCCGATCTGCGATCGTCTCTTGCACGCCATTGCGGGAAAATACGTCGGCGAAGTGGAGAACGGGCAGAGTTGCTGGTCCAACGAGCTCGTTTTGCATGTCGTCGAGCTGAAGACCAACGGTCCGGTGAACACGCTCGAGCAGGTACCCGAGCTCTTCCATACGCAAATTCAGACGATCAATCGTTTACTAGGTCCGATGGATGGGCGGCTCATGCCGACGGGCATGCACCCGTGGATGGACCCGGCGCGCGAAACGCAGCTCTGGCCGCACGAGGGCAGTTCAATCTACCAAACCTTCAATAAAATTTTTGATTGTCGGCGGCACGGATGGGCCAATCTGCAGAGCGTTCATCTCAATCTGCCGTTCAACAATGAGGCGGAATTCGCGCGTTTGCATGCTGCCATCCGACTGGTGCTGCCGATAATCCCGGCTCTCGCGGCAAGCTCGCCTTTACTCGGAGGGCGGCTCACCGGCTTGCTGGACAATCGCGTCGATGTGTATCGGGATAATTGCGAGCGAGTGCCCTCGATCACCGGCCGAGTGATTCCTGAAGCGATTTTCGGTATTGAAGAATATAAAAGTTTGGTGTTGCAAAAAATTTACCGCGAACTCCGTCCGTTGGATTCTGAAGGTGTTCTCTGTCACGAATGGATTAATGCCCGCGGCGCGATTGCACGATTCGATCGCAACACGATTGAAATACGGCTCATCGATATGCAGGAGTGCCCGCTGGCGGATCTGGCAATTTGTGCTGTATTGATCGGCGTGATTCAAAATTTGGTCCACGAGCGATGGTCAAATTTTGAATCGCAGAAGGCCTGGCGAGAAGTGCCTTTGCAGCAGATTCTGCAGAACACCACGGCGGAAGCCGATCAAGCGCTGATTGATGATAAGCAATATCTTCAAATGTTCGGATTCAAAGAGCACCGTTGCCGAGCAGCGGAGTTGTGGAATCATCTGATTGAATCCTGCGCGCTCAATTGCGGCCTGTGGCAGCCTGCGTTGAAGGTGATTTTGCAGCGGGGAACACTGGCACGACGAATTGTTGAAGCACTCTCCGGCGATCACTCATCATCTGCAGTGAAAAAAATTTACACGCGGCTTTGTGATTGTTTAAGTGACGGAAAGTTTTTCGTTTGAAAGCACCACGCGAGCCATGCCTAGGACTTTATTTCATATCGCGCAAAGCTTTTAATACCGTCATCCAATCTGAATAGAAATAAGGCACATTTAAAAAATCATGCATGCCCCGAAGCTCGGCGAGTGATTCTTCTGTCATCGGACCTTGCCAGTTTTGCGCTTGGGGATCGCAGTAGAATATTCGGCAGCCGAGAGGTCTGCGCTCGCGGGCATGACAGCGATGGTCATGCGCATGCGGGCAAGCATCGGCGGAGTCCAGGTTATTCAAAACAGTGAATGTCGCCGAATCGTTGCCAAGCAGGGGGCTGTATGGCGTGTCCTGTTCGTGGCCGATGGCCAGGTAATAGGCGACTTCCAAAGCAGTCACATACAAGCGATGACCATATTCACCAAATCGGCAACAGTCGCCTTTATTCCAGCAGGTGGCTTTTTTTTCGGCGATGACGTGATCCGCGCGTTCGTAGAATTCGCGCATTGCATTGATGACGTCTGGGCGCTTTGCTGCGGCGATGACTTCGTTCAAAGATAAATTGGTTTCAAATATCATTTGGGTAAGAAATATCTGCCTTGTTCCGACGTCCCCCTTCCCCTCCTTGTAAAGGAGGGGCGTGCTAATCCGTTTTGCCCGGCTCCCAGGATTTTCGCAAGCGCACTTCCTCGATGGCGACGAAGCCGTGTTGTTTTCCGTTGTTCATACCCGGACAGACGTTATCTGCGGCTTCTGCCCAGGCTTTCGGTGACTTCAATAGAACATCCCAGAACGGCCAGGTGCGGCACTGGAGCGGGCGGACCGGATAGATGCTGCACGTGCGTTTACCGTCCTTGGCTTGCAGAAAAATGCAATCACCATTTGATTTTTCCGTAAGTGAATATTTAAAGCCCACGCGGCGGAGCATGTCTTCGGGCAGCCATTCGTCCTCGCGCTCCAGATATTCGGCAATACGGCGAATTTCTTCACGCGTAAGCCAAACATATCCCGGTGGGCCGGTGCAACAATTGCCGCATTGTGTGCAGGTGAAGCGGAGACCTTCTTTGTACCACTTATCGGGCAATGTAACTCTCCTGTTTGCAAATGGCGGGCTAAAGCCAGCGGCTCTTTGCCCAAGCCCCCGGTCATTGCATAGCATTATATCAACGGTTATACGTTTCACCCGGTTCGGCCTGATGTCGAGGGTTGTGATGACACTGGAACAATGGCCATATTTAGGGGTTCTGCTGGTACTCATCGCCTGCAGTCTCGGCTTTCCGCTCCCCGAAGATGTGCCCCTGCTCACCAGCGGGTTTCTCTGCCACCGCGGCTTGGCCAATATTTACATCATGATCCCTGTGGCCATGCTTGGCGTTTTGGGCGGCGATTTCCTGCTGTTCGCTTTGGGCCGGATGTGGGGCCATCGCATCGTTGAGCACCGCATTGTCCGCAGACTGATCAATCCGACTCGACTTTTGACGGCGGAACGGCTGTTTGCTCAGCATGGCATCAAAATCGTTTTTTTCGGGCGTTTTCTACCTGGCTTGCGGCCCATGATTTTCGTCGCCTCGGGCGTATTAAAAATTGAATTTTGGAAATTCGCCCTGGTTAACGGCATAGCCGCTTGCATCAGTGTGCCCACACTCGTGTACCTTGGAAATCTCTTTGGCCATAACCTGCAGAAAATTCAAAGCGAGGTTCGCACCGCCACACACATATTGCTTCTGACTGTCTTAATTGTGGCGCTGATCGCCGGCACCATCTATTTTCATCGTCGCCAACGCCGCATGATGGCATCAGCGGGTACGCCTGAGAAGATTGATGCCGAAACACTTTCGCACTTGCCGCCGGTGGAGGCCGGGAAGAAAGGGATACCTACTGAAGCCGCTCCGCATAATTGAGAGTTCAACCAGTTCATCTTCAACTGGCGGCGATTCTCATAATCCACGTTATAATACGCAACGATATGCTCAAAATAGGTCCGCTGAATATATCCTTCCCCGCGGTGCAGGCGGCGTTGAGCGGCTACAGCGATTTGCCGATGCGCCGCGTGGCTCGCATGCACGGCTGCGTTTATACGGTCAACGAAGTTGTACTTGATACGTTGGTCATCACGCCTGGCAAGAAACAAAAATTTATCACTAACGTCGCGGCGGATGATCACCCAGTCGGCGGCCAGCTCATGGGCGCGAATCCGGACACGTTTGCGCTGGCGGCTGATGCCATGGTGGAAGCCGGCTACGATGTCATTGATATCAACTTCGGCTGTCCCGTCCGTAAAGTTCTCGGGCGATGCCGAGGTGGTTTTCTGCTGTCTCAGCCAGATATCGCCATATCCATTATTCAAAGCGTTTATGACGTTGTCGCCCGGCGGCGACCGGTCACCGTGAAAATGCGGCGGGGGATTGACGATACGCCGGAAAGCGAGCGCAATTTCTTTACAATTTTGGACGCCGCTTTCGACATCGGCGCCGATGCCGTCACCGTGCACGGCCGAACTGTGAAGCAGCGCTATGTCGGTCCCAGCGAATGGGATTTTCTAAAGCGCGTGAAGCAACACGTGGGAGATCGCACCGTATTGGGCAGCGGCGATTTGTTTACTGCTGAAGATTGCGTTCGCATGATGCAGGAAACCGGTGTGGATGGTGTGACCATCGCACGCGGGTGCATCGGTAATCCGTGGATCTTCGGTGAGTGCAAGGCGTTGTTGGCGGGTACGCCTGTACCTGCGCCGCCCAGTGTGGCTGAGCAAGGTGAGACGATCGCTCAACATTATCGCTGGGCCGTCGAAACCTATGATGACCAGAAAGCCGGCAAGATGATGCGCAAATTCGGCATTAAGTACAGCGAATTGCATCCATTCGGCCTCGAAGTGCGCAATGCCTTTATACGCGTCAAATGCGGCAGCGATTGGCAGGCGGTGCTCGATGAGTGGTACGACCCCCAGCGCGAGTGGCCCGCGAGCGTGCGAAAAACCGGACCCGGCGATTTGGTCGCGGCGGGCGCGGAACTGGATTCGTGTGATTAATGATCGATTTTTTCAGGCGGTTATTTTTTGAAGATTTCTGGTTGTTGGTGGCCGTCGCGGTACCCATATTAATAATCGCGCTGGCCATTCATCGGCGCAAGCTCACCTCGCGGACGCGCATGGGTCTCATGTCAACGTTGGGCGGTTTCCTGTTACTTTTTGTATTGCAGTTTGTCGTGGTGACCGATCGTGAAGCGATCGAGAGCACGATTCGCATCTTGGCACGCGCGGTCGACGAGGGTGATGTGCCGGTGATTGGCGAGCATCTGGATGGAGCATTCACGGCAGAGCACTGGAACAAATCGAGCTTTTTGGAGCAGATCAACCAAACATTGCAACGCTGGCATGTCGACGATGCCCGCGTCAGCAGCTTCAAAATTGAGATTGCTGATGCCGGTGCTTGGGTAGCGTTTCGTGCTTTTTGCGATCTGCGCAGCGACAACAATTTTCAACCCAATGTCATAAGCCACTGGCGGGTGCACTGTGTCCGCAAGGATAATAAATGGAAACTCGATCGCATTGTCTCGGCCAAAATTGGACCGATCGAGGCGAACGGGTATGACATTTTCGATGAGATACGGTGAGTTCTACTTTCGCCGTGCTTTTGAGAAACTGTCGGATAGCGATTGAGCCTGCTTCTTCACTTTGTCCAAAAGCCGTTTCGCCCAAACAAATTCTGTTGCCAGAATTGCCAACCCCATCGGTATCACCAGGAAGGCGGGGCCTGGAAGAGCAATCAAAGCGATCCCGACCAGGACAACGGTCATGCCAATGACAAAAATGACCAGACGTCGCGCATTCTTCCAAGTCAGCATCAGCATAATTTCATTTTATCCGCTTCGAGTTCGCAATGCGATCTTCATTTCTCTTTCGGTGGATGCATCAGCGACGCCAGGATGCCCATCGCCAGCACACCGCAAATGATGAGCAATGATAGCCAGATGGGGATATCGAGACCGTGTTGTGCTTTTAGATAGTCCGATATCAACATTTTTACGCCGACATACATTAACAACACAACCAAGCTGTACTTGAGATAACGGAAGTATTCGAGCATGCCCGCCAGTGCGAAATACATCGAGCGCAGGCACAAAATGGCGAATACATTAGATGTAAACACGATGAAGGGGTCGTGAGTAATCGCGAAAATCGCCGGAATCGAATCAATCGCGAATAGGGCATCCGTGCTCTCAACGATTAACAGGGCAAGGAACAGTGGCGTGATGGCCCGCTTGCCGCCGATTCGAGTGAAAAACTTTTCGGCTTCAAACTCCGGCGTGACCGGATAAAAGTAACGCGCAATGCGCACCAGCGGATTGCGATCGGGTTCAACTTTGCCCTCGCCCGCCACCATCATTTTGATGGCAGTAACAATGAGGAGTCCGCCGAAGACATAGATGATCCAGTGAAATTGCGCGATGAGCCGGGTGCCGGCCAGGATCATGACACCGCGCATGATCAATGCGCCCAAAATGCCCCAGAAGAGGACGCGGTGCTGATAAATTCGCGGCACGCCGAAGTAGGCGAAGATGAGGGCGATCACAAAAATGTTGTCCATACTCAGCGACATCTCGATGACGTAGCCGGTGAAGAACTCCATCGCCGCTGTCGCTCCCCGCGAGTTCCACAACAACTCATGTGGCGTGGGTGCGAAGTGAGCAATTGACAGCCAATCGCCTTCATAGGCGTAGTAGACGAAGACGGTGAATAGCCCGGCGAGGAACACGCACAGCCCCGTCCAGCGCAGGGCCTCCCGGGTGCTGATCACGCGGGCCTCACGATTCAAGACACCCAGATCAAGCGTCAGCATGACGAAGACGAATGCGAGAAAACCAATCCAGAGCCAAATGGTCATAAATATTTCGCCATAAAAATTCGGAGCGTTCCGAGACGAGAAAGAAAATTCAGCATAAAACCTTCTACGGGCGATTAACTTAGAAGACAGCTTAGGATTTGTCGCCTGCCATACGCTGGATTTTTATTGCAACGGCGTAAAATGGAGAGTATATTTCGTAGACTACAAAGTTAGTAGTTGCTAGTATTTACCGTTCTGAGGCGTTTCGGCGCGAAACGATTTCAGACGTCATCGTTCACCGAGTGCCGCGCGATTTCGAATGACTCGAACCGCGTTTTCTTTTCGGGCACATGTTAGCGTTCACTAAGTATATCCTTCAAGTAGGCCAGACCGTTTACAGCACAGGTCATTTTAAGAGGGCTGAACATGAGCGCGACCGTCACTCACGCCGAAACATCGTCCAAGACTATTTCTCTGCCCATCGCGGGACAAACCTCAGTCGAAGATAAGCTGAAGGCCGAGCGGGAGCGGCTGTTGTCTGAAGCCGGCCTGACGGTCGCGCCGATCGCGCATTTCCGGCGGCCGGAAGAGCGTCCCTTCACCAAGGATCAACGCGCTACCACGACGATCCTCTTCGGCGGCCTGACCATGCGCCATGAAAAGCTGATTTTGGCCGGGCTCGAAGGATTGGGCTATAAGGCCGCACTTGTGCCTACGCCGAAGAAGGCGGATTTTCAGGCCGGCAAGGAATACGGCAACAATGGCCAATGTAACCCGACGTACTTCACCGTCGGTTCAGTGGTCAACTACCTCAAAGACCTGCGCGACAAGCAGGGGCTCACTCGCGAAGAAATATTAGAGAATTACGTTTTTATCACCGCCGGCGCCTGTGGCCCATGCCGGTTCGGCATGTATGAGTCGGAATACCGTCTCGCACTGCAGAACAGCGGGTTCGATGGTTTCCGCGTGTTGCTGTTCCAGCAGGGTGGCGGCTTGAACCAGGCCGAACTCGAAGCTGGGCTCGAATTCAATCTCAATTTTTTCCTTAGTCTCGTGAACGGCATGTTCATGGGCGATCTGCTTAATGAAGTTGCGTATCACATTCGCCCATACGAAGTGGTGCCCGGCAAGACGAACGAAGTGTTCGAGAAATGCATGGCCCTCTGCCAGGAGCGGCTCAAGACCAAGAGCTATGACCAGATCCACGGTGGCTTATTGGCGGCTTTCCTGAGCAAGCTCGCACCAGTCAGTGGGGCGGATGATGCCGAAAAATTTATCGATCAATTGAAGAACGAATATTACGTTTCCGCATTCCGCGAATGTGCCCGGATGATCGATGAAGAAATCGAAGTGGATTACACCCGCTCGAAGCCGACGGTGAAAATCACCGGCGAGTTCTGGGCCCAGACCACCGAAGGCGACGGCAACTTCAACATGTTCCCGTTCTTGGAACGCGAAGGGGCGGAGGTACTGGTAGAGCCCATCGCGACATGGATCGCTTACATGCTCAATCAGGCCCGCACCAAGTGCAAGGATCAGCGTGGCCTCGAAAACGGGCAGAATAAGCCCGGCACATTCGATGTGCTCGGCCGACTCAAACTGGAAAAAGCGTATTATAAAAAATTGATGACGTTCACCGTCGCCGACAAGATCATCTGGCGCGAATACGAACGATTGCGAAACGCCCTCGGCGGCACCGCCCATCAGCTCGCCAACCAGCTCGAGCTGCAACGCATGGGGCATCCCTATTACAACACGCGCTCGGGCGGCGGCGAAGGCCACCTCGAAGTCGCCAAGGCGATTTACTATTGCAACAAAGATCTCGCCCACATGGTGCTGAGTCTCAAGCCGTTCGGCTGCATGCCCAGCACGCAATCCGACGGTGCTCAGTCGGCCGTGGTCGCTCACTTCCCCGAGTTGATTTTCCTGCCCATCGAAACCTCCGGCGAAGGGGACATCAACGCCCACAGCCGCGTGCAGATGGCTCTCGGTGAAGCCAAAGTGAAGTGCAAGAATGAATTCAAAGCCGCCGTCGCCAAGACCGGCTACACCATCGAGCAGATTCGCGAATATGTGAATCGCCCGGAGAATCGCGACCTGCGCCGGCCATTACAGCACTTCCCGCATCAGAAAGGCGTCATCGGCCGATCGGCCAACTTCATCTTGCATGTGGCGGAAATGATGAAAAAAGAGAATGTGCCGGCGGGCGCGCAATTGGAAACAGTCGAGGTTTAAGTCAAGTATGTCACTGCTCTCACGCAGTGGTCTTTGTGCGAAAGCTCTCAATAATTTTCATTGCGGAAATGGCTGACAACAGTGGCAATAGGTCACTTGAGAAGAGATAAATTATGAACCGATCGATTCAGTACAAATCGGATCATTCACATAGCGGCGGTGGTTGCAGCTCGGGCGGATGCAGTAGCGGGGGCTGCGGTTCGAAGAATGGCGAAGAGGCCAAGGTGCCGACGCTGTTGCAGTTGAACATAACCGCTCTGAAAGCTGAACGCAGTAAGCCCGTCGTAAATGTCAAACCGTTTAAAGGCACAGAAAAATATCCGCAGGGTTTAATGATTGGGCTCGACGTCGGTTCGACCACGGTTAAATTCGTGGTCATCGACCCGCTCACGGATGAAATTCTGCTCAAAGATTACCAGCGGCACGATACCAAGCAGCCCGAAAAATGCATGGAAATGCTGACGGTGATCGAGCAGCAGTTTCCGGATGTGCCGCAGAATGCGTTTCGCATTTTCATGACCGGTTCGGGCGGGGGTAACGTGGGCCGGCATATCGGTGCGAAATTTGTGCAGGAAGTGAACGCGGTTTCGCTGGCGGTCGAGAAGCTGTACCCGGATGTGCAGAGCGTGATCGAGCTGGGCGGGCAGGATGCGAAGATCATCGTTTTCAAAACCGATGAAGAGACCGGCAAGAAGAAAAAGATCCCATCGATGAACGATAAATGTGCCGGCGGG
>JADMIO011201776.1_pt1 | contig 13649 bp, 12 predicted proteins | sample 8958161 | NCBI WGS metagenome assembly JADMIO01 (sample SAMN16585339, study PRJNA669376) | soil metagenome | isolation source: Crop rotation soil | place: USA: Cullars Rotation, Alabama | collected 2011 | reverse complement strand
GCCGCGACTTCAAGTCACGTGAATTCCAAGCTTCGGATCCCACTGTGCTGGAAAGGATTCTGCAGCGGCTTTAGCCACTCCTCCGCTTGCACGCGAGCAGAGGCGCTTGCTCCATTTACCTTTATATGTGCGGTGATGAACGGGCCGAGCAGCCATGGCCAGACTGTCCCCTGGTGATAGGCACCGTCCCGCTCGAATGGGCCACCCGCGTAGCGTCCTTTATATTGTGGATCGCTTGGCGCGAGGCTGCGCAGGCCATAAGGCGTCAGCAGATGCTCTCGTACCTTCTCGACCACAGCTTTCGCGCGCTCCGGTGACAACATGCTGTAGTGCAGACTGACTGCGAAGATCTGGTTCGGACGAATGGATGGATCCGGCGGCGCGCCGTTCGTGACGTCGTAGAGGCATCCGGTATTCTCGTTCCAGAACAGGCGGTTGAATGCCCAGCTGGCGACAGTAGCCATACTGCTGTAGCGTTTTCGACCGGCGTCGTCGCCGAATCTTTGCGCAAGGTCTTCCATGATTCGGAGCGCGTTGTACCAGAGCGCCTGGATCTCAACAGGTTTGCCGCGACGCGGCGTGACCACCCAGTCGCCGACTTTCGCGTCCATCCATGTGAGCTGAACGCCCGGCTCGCCGGACGCGAGCAGACCGCTCGAATCGACTTTGATCCCATAGCGTGTCCCGCGCACATGCCAGGCGATGATGTCGGTAAAAACTGGGTAGAGTTCGTTGCGCACAAACTCGGAATCCCCCGTGTACGCGAGGTAAGAGCGAGCCGCCTCGAAGAACCATAACGTTGCATCCACAGTGTTGTACTCGGGAGTCTCTCCGGCATCGGGAAAACGGTTCGGCAGCATCCCCTGGCTCACATGCTGGGCAAAAGTGCGCAGAATGCTGCGCGCCACGTCGTGCTTGCCTGTAGGAAGCGTGAGGCCAGGAAGCGCAATCATGGTGTCGCGGCCCCAGTCGCTGAACCAGTGATAACCGGCAATGACCGTCTTCTGATCTCCGCGCGAAACGATGTATTGATCGGCAGCAGCGGTCAGAACCTCTGCGAACTCATCGCTGACTGGCGCTGTCGTCGCGATAGCACGGCGGCGGTTGATTTCCTTCTGCCGATATTCCGCAGCCATGCTCGCGTCGCGTTGCTCCGTGGAAGCGATGATGGTTGCTCGCTTGCTCATGCGGAAATCGAATTTCAGCACTAGCGGATTGAACAAGTCTTCCTGGAAGTCCAGGCCGCGCTCGCGCTCAGCGTCGTACTCAAAATTGCGGTACCAATCGCCGGTTCTCTGGGTTGCGCTGGCGTTGTGGGCCAAGTGTAGTGAAGGCAAACCCTGGTATGGCGTGACGCTGGCCAACCCGGGTCGCTGCTCGACAGCTGGATTGATTCCGCCATTTTCGTGCGTGGTGCTGTGGTAGTCGCGAAAGGCGATCAGCGGCCTCACTTCGAGCCACAATTTCTTCGGTTGTTCCGGATGGTTGTTCTTGGTCAATTCGTATTGCACGACTGTGCTGTTCTCGCCCTCAATCATGAACACAGACTTTTCGATCTCGATGCCCTCGATCTCATACGTGAAAACCGGGAAGGGATCGAGCCGGAACTGCTTCAGGTAGCAAAAGCCCTGCGGGTGAACCACACCGGGATAGCGATTGGCCGACAGTTCGAACGGCTGGCCCTCGATGAAGAGAGTTTCTTCGAGCTTCGAGAGCAAAACAAAGCGTTCTACGGGCGGCTTTAGCGCAGCCACCAGCACCCCGTGATAGCGGCGCGTGTTTGTCCCGATGATGGTTGACGACGCGAAGCCACCCAGGCCGTTGGTCTCAAGCCACTCCCGCGAAAGAGCGGAACCGAGATCGCCGCAGATGTCTTTCTTGAATTGGATCATGGCAGCCCCTCTCATCAGACGCACGCGGGGACGAAAAGTGACAGACGTAAGTGCCTACCTCGGCTTCACGTAATTCGCACGGGAGGAAACTGGTGATAACGCTGTTAACCACGGCCAAGCATGATAGGCTTTTCTGCCAGATATGCCTTCCGGTAAAACAAATTTTCAAACTGCGCGAACCCGTAAGTTTAGGGCTAGTGTATTGTCCGAAGAGGACGAGCGCACGATCAGTCACATCGAGGAATTTGGCTGTTCTGTAGTCAACGTCAAGCGGACGAACTACGGCCTTGGTTGGTCGTATACAATCGGCGTTTTCGACACCAGCGGCAAACCCGAAATCATCACAGTCGGACTGCTACCAGAAACCGCACACTTCGCGTTGAACGCGGCCGTGAAGCTGCTAAGAGCAGGAACCGATCTCACTACTGGCCGACAACGCGATCTAATTGGCGACGTGGAGTGTGAATTCCGTCCTGTTGACCGAAAGTGGGTCAAACATCTTATGGGGTGGGCACTCTGGTACTACAAGGGTGCCGACTTTCCTGTAATTCAGGCTGTTTACCCCGATCTGCAAAATCGGTTCCCAGAGGAGCAAGGATTTGATAAGGCGTTTGAGCAGCCTCTGATGCAGCCCGAGGCTCAGATGACAAGAGCTGAAAACGATTTTTGGGCTTCAGCTGATTCGAAAAGCAGCCTGTTCAACTGGAAGTTTGCAGACGATCCGCACGTGAGGGTATTCCTTTCCGAGAAGGTTCACAACGGGACTGAGCCAGTGACGTACGTCTCGCACGACGTTGCTGACGGTGCCTGGCAGTTCTTGGGCGACAGTATGTCCGATGGAGGTGGTCCCGTCATCTCTTGCTTTCACCATCCTATCGACCGCGATCCAAGTCTCGTCGAATTGGCCGATCTACCATTGGGCTGGTATGCCGAGCGAAGTAGCGTCGGACAACCTTGGACTCGAAAGAAACACTCAATAGACGAGGGCTCGGACTAGGTATTCTGTCAATTTAAAAAAAGTAATCGCTGGTTCGCCTGTTTTAGCTCTTACACCTCCGCCACCTCACAGAATACCTTGATCGATCCATTCGGTGACGTCAGCTTCTTGAACAGTTCGCCATAGTTTTCCAGTCCTTTCACCGGGTCGGTCAACAGCTTGCCCAGCCAGCCGGGGTACTCCAGTTCTGCCTGGGACATGTCGCGGACGCCGAGTTCGAAGTATTCGCGATTGGCATTCACGCTGCCCACCATCACCTTGTTACCAAGCACAAAGTCGAGGTTGATTTTGTCTGCCGGAATCTCAATGTTCCGGTCGCCGCCGGTTACGCTGGTCAGCACCAGCACGCCGTTTTTCCCCAGCGCCTGCATAGCGTCAAACACCACGCCTGAGTTGCCTGTGCACTCAGGATGATGTCGAAGGGGCCGTGCATCTCAGCCGCCTCTCTGATCGGCGTTATGTTCGTAGGAACATAGCGCACGCCGAGTTCCTCGATCAGATCCGCATTCAGATATGGCTTCGGCGTGCGCGCAAACGTGGTCACATCCAATCCGCGCAGGCGCAGCACCAACGTGGCCAGCAACCCGATCGTTCCCGCCCCCATAACCGCTGCTTTTCGGGGCTTCCACACCTTGAGGCGACGCTGAATTTCGTACGCCTGATAAATGCCTTTTTCGACGACAGTGGTCGGCTCGAGCAAGACTGCCACTTGCTTCAGCCCTTTCGGGATCTTCACGATGAACTCGGCGTCATCGACGTAATACTCCGTCAGATAACCGTGACGCAGGTTGATCCCGCGCTCGTAGTAGGTGTCATCGGTCGTCATGTCATTGGTGCCGATCAGGTCGTAGATGCTCTTGCCGGGACGGCGCACGGTTGCGACCACGTAGTCTCCCGGTTTCAGCTCTGTGACATTCGGCCCAACAGTTTCGACGCGGCCGAACCCCTCGTGGCCGATGATCAGGTAGTCGAATCCCGGAGGCGCAGCTCCGTATTCGGCGGCGTTAATTTCTTTGTCGGTGCCGTCAACGCCGACGCGCAGCACTTTCACCAGGACGCCACGACCATTTGGAACCTGCTCGATCGAAGGCTTGGGAGCATCTGCGAGATGCACGCTGCCTGGTTTACCGGGAAAAACACTGATTGCTTTCATGGAATAACTCTCCTTACTTTGCGTCCTTTGCGCTCTTTGCGGTTCAAAAGCTTTTAACCGCAAAGGACGCAGAGATCGCAAAGAAAACCTTGAAACAACTAGTCTGCTGCCGCCGATGCGGTCACGCGACCTGCGCTCTTTTCGCTGCGCGATTCTCCGCTCTGCTGCATGAGTTTGGTAACCACTCCCGTCCAGCCGGTCTGGTGGCTCGCGCCCACTCCTGCGCCCGAGTCGCCGTGGAAGTATTCGTGGAAGAGCACGAGATCGCGCCAGTGCGGATCGGTTTGAAACTTCTCGAGATCTCCGAATACCGGGCGCCGGCCGTTCTCATCCTGAAGGAATGTGGCCGTCAAGCGCCGCGACAGTTCCGCCGAAACCTCCCACAAGGTCAGCATCCGACCGGAGCCCGTGGGAAACTCCACCTTAAAGTCCTCGCCCAGGTAGTGATGAAATTTCTGCAGAGACTCGACCAGCAAGAAGTTCACCGGAAACCATATCGGTCCTCGCCAATTGGAATTCCCCCCGAAAAGCCCGGTCGAAGACTCGCCCGGTTCATAATCCACGCGATGCTCGGCACCGTTCACGTCCAGCTTGTAAGGGTTCTCGCGATGGAAGCGCGACACTGCACGAATTCCATACGGTGACAGGAATTCATTCTCGTCCAGCATGTAGCGCAAAATACTCTTGAGTTGATCCCGGTTCGCAATCGAAAGCAACCGGCGCTCACTCTTGCCCGGAGTCCGCATGCATGCAACACCTCCGGTGAGGTCGGGCCGGTTCTCGATGAACCAGTTCAGCCTACGCCTGAAGCCAGGAAGCCGGTCGAGAACATCGGGTTCGAGGGTTTCGACCGCAAACAGCGGGATCAGTCCCACCATCGACCGGATCTTCATCGGAAAGTGCGCGCCGTCGGGCAGCTTCAGCACGTCGTAGAAGAAACCGTCTTCCTCATTCCACAAGCCCATGCCGTCATGGCCGCGGTGTCCCATCGCGTGCGCGATATAGATAAAGTGTTCCCAGAACTTGCTGGCCACGTCTTCGTAGCAGGACTCTTCTTTCGCGAGTTCGAGCGCGATAGCCAGCAAGTTGAGCGTGTACATCGCCATCCAACTGGTGCCGTCCGATTGCTCGATGTAGCCGCCGGTAGGCAACGGAGCGCTGCGATCGAAGACGCCGATATTGTCCAGGCCGAGGAATCCGCCCTGAAAGATGTTCATGCCTTCCGCGTCTTTGCGGTTTACCCACCAGGTGAAGTTGAGCAGCAGCTTATGGAAGACGCGCTTCAGGAACTCGCGATCCCCCTTGCCGTTGCGCTTCTTATCGATTTTGTAAACGCGCCACGCTGCCCAGGCATGTACCGGCGGATTGACGTCGCCGAAAGCCCACTCGTACGCGGGTATCTGCCCATTGGGATGCATGTACCACTCGCGCAACATCAGCGTGAGCTGTTCCTTCGCGAAATCGGAATCGACCAATGCGAGAGGAATGCAGTGGAACGCCAGGTCCCACGCGGCGTACCACGGATACTCCCACTTATCCGGCATCGAGATCACGTCGGCGTTGTACAGGTGCGGCCAATCGCGATTGCGTCCGTTCTTCCGTTCTGCAGGTGGAGGAGGGTTGCCAGGGTCACCCTGGAGCCAGTCTTTGATGACGTAGTGATAGAACTGCTTCGACCACAACATGCCGGCAAAACCCTGGCGCATTACGTTCTTGGCATCGTCCGAGAGGTCCTGCGGAATCACGGTCGCGTAGAACTCGTCTGCTTCCTTCTTGCGAAGAGCAAAGGTTTTATCGAAGGTTTTGAATGCGACGGCGCTCTTGGCATCAACTGGGGTCAGGCGGAGTCTGACAGTGACCTCCTGGCCTGCGGGAACAGTCAGCTCATAATGCGCGGCGGCTTTCGTCCCGCGCCGCTCAGGGTTCACGGCATTCTGAGCGCCATGCACGACGAAATCGTTGATGCCGTCCTTTACGTACGGGATGCGGTTCTCAGCACCAAACAGGCGTTTGTTATTGGTTTCGTTTTCCGTGAACAGAAGCTCCGGGGATCCGTCGCAATGAAGCCAGCGCTTTCCCATCTGCGGATGTTCGATCTCAATGGACGAAGCGCCAGCCTGCGCTTGGCGCAACTCAGGCTTCTCGCCCGAATTGCCCCACGACCAGGTATTGCGAAACCACACCGTGGGCAGGAGCCGCAGGTTCGCGGCCTCCGGCCCACGATTCGCAACCGTGATTTTGATCAGGATGTCTTCGACATCGGCTTTCGCATACTCCACACAAACGTCGAAGTACCGGTTCTCGTCGAATACGCCCGTATCAAGCAATTCGAACTCCGGCTGGTCTTTTCCGCGGCGGCGGTTCTCTTCAACAAGCCTCGCGTAGGGGAACTCCAGCTGCGGATACTTGTACAAGTACTTCATGTAGGAATGCGTCGGCGTGCTGTCGAGGTAAAAGTAGTATTCCTTCACATCTTCGCCGTGATTGCCTTCGTTGCCGGTCAGCCCGAAGATGCGCTCTTTCAGGATCGGGTCTCGTTCATTCCAAAGAGCCACGGCGAAGCAAAGAAACTGCCGCCGATCGGAAATCCCTGCGATCCCGTCTTCGTTCCAGCGGTAAGCTCGCGAGCGCGCCTGGTCGTGCGAGAAATATTCCCATGCATTGCCGTAAGGACTATAGTCCTCGCGCACCGTGCCCCAAGCTCGTTCACTGAGATAAGGGCCCCAGCGCTTCCAATGCTTTTTGCGCGATGCGGATTCGGCGAGTCTGATCTCTTCCTGCGTCATTGGTCGTTCCTATTTCTCTTCGATTTCTACCGCATGGCCATCCGGATCTCGAACCACGAAGGCTTTCTTCTGTCCGGGCTCAGCTGTTGGATTCGTAACTACTGCAGAAGAAACAAAGGGAATGTGCGCCTCCAACGACTTGCTTGCGACGGCCTGTACGCTTGCGGCCACCAGGACAGTCTGCCGGTGGACGAGATCATTGGCGTGCTCGTCCGATGGAAAAGCACGGCCGTCGCGCGGCGCGAGGTACTCCAGCAGTTCGATGCCAGGCCCTTCAGGCGCTCGCAAAGCCGTGATTCGCAAGTGGGCGCCGAAGACGTTGTTAAGGTGCTCCTGCTCGGTCCCATAGTTTTCACTCTCTCCTGCCACGCGCATGCCCAGCAGATCGCGGTAGAACCTCAAGCTGGCTTCGGTATCGCTGACAACAATGGCAGTGTGATCGATGCCGAGGAATAACTTATCGCTTTGCCGGTGCCACTTTTCCGCGCCCTTGTCTGCTGGGAAGTGAAGAATCTCCACCGGGTGGCCATCCGGGTCTTTGAAGTAGAAAGCGGAAATCCCGCCCGCGTTTTTGTTCCATGAAGGCAGAAGTTGGGGCCCGGAAGACGCGTGTTCGACCTTGTTCTGCCGCAGCCACGCGTATGCTTTGTCCATATCACTGACGATGATCGCAATGTGCTGGAACCAGCGATCATTGCTGCGAGAGTCGGCCGGGATCGGCCGTCCCTTGGGTGCCAGGTACTCGTCGAGCTCGATGGATTCGTCGCCGAGCTTCATGTGAACGACTCGAAGCCGTACTCCGAAGATTCCAGAAAGATGCTCGACATCGTCGCCCGCAACCTCCACGTCTGACAGCTTCTGAAATGTGAGCACTCGAGAGTAGAAATCGACGGCCCGATCCATATCGGACACCGTGATCGCAACCGAGTCGACGCCGCGAACCGCGGGAACATTTTGGGCAGCCGCCTGAATGACGATAAAGGCCAGCGAGAGTATGGTGCAGAGTCGCTTGATACTTGTGTATCGAATTGTGTTGCTCTTGCTCATGTTTTCGGTCGTCCCTCCGGGACTTACCGCTTTGTTTTCGCACCTACCCAGCGCTGAAGCGCTGGGCTAAGCTCGGCCGCGCCTCCGGCGCTCGATCAGTCCAAAAGCTTTTGTCGTTTATTGCGCTTCCACTAATTCTTCCTGTTCCCCGGCGGATTTCGTTGCGCCCAAACGGTCCAGCAGGTGATCACCTACGCGCAGTGCGTTCGCCATAATCGTCAGTGCGGGATTCACCGCTGCACTCGAGGGGAAGAAGCTTCCGTCGACTACGTAGAGGTTGTCGAGATCGTGCGCCTTGCAGTTCACATCCAGTGCCGACGTTTTCGGATCGTGACCAAATCGGATGGTGCCGTTCTGGTGAGCGACGCCCGCCAGCGGAATGCGTTGGCCAACATAGAAGTTGCGGCCAAACAAACCGTGGCCAAAAACACCCTGGTGGCAGTCGTTTCCATGGATAGCGCAAGTCGACTGCTTCATCGCGTGCTTGAGTTTCGCTTGCAGGCGTTCGTGTGCTTGCAGATTGTTGGGCGTGTAACTCAGAACGATCTTTCCGTCGCGCCCGATCGTCACCCGGTTGTCTGGATCGGGCAGGTCTTCCGAGGTGAGCCAGAAATCCAGCGAGTGCTTGGCCATGAGCTCGAGGGTGAAATTCGGAGCGATTGCCGGCGCGCCTGCACGCAACGTGATCGCGTCCAACTTGCCGACAAACGAAATGTGGCCCATCGGATACGGCCAGTCATCCGAGCCGAAATAGTAGTCGTTCACCCCGAGCGTCTTTTGGAAGATCGTCGGATTCGGGCACTTCGAAAGGGCCATCAGGACTGAATTCGTATGACCCATGTAATGACGGCCCACGACATCGGAGCTGTTGGCCAAGCCATGCGGATGGCTGTCGTTTGCCGATCTCAGAAGCAATGCCGCGGAATTGATGGCGCCACAGGAGACGACAACAATGTCCCCGGAATAGGTTTCAACCTTTCCGTTGTGCTCAACAACAACACTCTTCACTTCCCGCCCTGAGGGACCAGTCTCCAACTTCTTCACCAGGGAGTTCGTCAGCAAAGTGACATTCGGGTGCTTCACTGCTTCATCGATGCAGACGACCTGCGCATCGGATTTCGCCCCGACCAGGCAAGAGAATCCATCGCAAGTCCCACAGCGAATGCAGCGGCTCTTGTGCGGGTTTTTCTCGTCGAGCATCACGCCGACGGGCACATGGAACGGTTTCAATCCAGCTCGTGCGAAGTCGTCCGACAACTGCTGGATGCGCGGCTCATGGCTCACTGCCGGCCAGGGATACGGTGAGCTCGCCGAAGGCTCGGTCGGATCTTCGCCACGATTGCCATGCACCTGGTATAGGTTCTCTGCTTGCGTGTAGTAAGGCTCGAGATCGTCATAGCTGATGGGCCACGCCGGCGAAAGGCCGCCGTGATGGCGTAGCTCGCCGAAATCTTCTCTGCGCAAGCGGAACAGCGCGGCGCCGTAAAATTTCGTGTTCCCGCCAACGTAGTAGTTGGTGTGCGGATGGAGGTCCTTGCCGTCTTTGTCGAGCCACGACTCTTTGGTGTTGTAGTGGCCGTCGACATTGACGAGCTTGGGGTCCCAATTCGCCTTTTCGCGCCGAACATAGTCGCCACGCTCAAGAATGAGGATTCGCTTGCCCGAGGGCGCGAGATGATACGCAAGCGTTCCACCGCCCGCGCCGGTTCCGATAATGATTACGTCGAAGTGATTGTCACTCATGTGCGAACCCTCCATTGGCTCCGCAGAAAATGCAGCGTTTGTCGTTGTCGTGGTGGAGCTTGCAGCACTGCACCAGGCCGTTGCGCCGGATGTACAGCTCCGCAGCCATAAGCATCCCCAGCAATGGCGCAGTGAGATAAATCCAGAATCCCGTCCAAACTCCAGCAGAAAATCCTGAGCCGAAGCTTCGCGCCGGGTTCATGCTCATACCCGAGAACGGCGCTTCAAAAGTGATGTACAAAGCCACCAGTGCCCCCGCGAACAGGCCGGTGTAGCGCGACAGGGTCCGGTGGTTGGATATCTGCAATATGGTGAACATCAATACGAACGTGATCAGGAGTTCGGCGCCGAATGCGACAAGCAGGCCTTGCCTTCCTGGCACGGTTGCAACGTAGCGGACCGCCGGATCGGAGAGTTGCTTCATGAGAACGAGTCCAATGACCGCGACCCCTAACGCTGACCCGATGAACTGTGCCCCTATATAGAAGAGAGCGTCGTGCACCTTGACCTTGCCGAGGCGCAAGAACGTGAAGGTGACTGATGGATTAATATGCGCGCCCGATTGCTTGCCCCAAGGCGAATAGATGATCGCGATCGCGGTGAGCCCCATTGATGTACCCATCAACATTCGTCGGAGGAATGGTGAAGCTATTGCCTCACGCACCGGCGACCTCGGGAACTCGTACAGAACGCCGAAGAGGCACGCGGAAACCATGAATGCGCCGAGCAGGCCCGCTTCCATCAGGTACTCGGGCCAGTGAGTGCGCAAAGCCGCAGCAAGCGACGGTATTTGTTTAGCGTTGGAGGAGGCAGTTACCGTCGGTGGGTAGGCCGGCTGCGGCTCGCGAAGCATCACGTTTTGCTCGGCGCTGTTCATGGAATCTGGCGGTGTGATTCCATCAGGCCCCAAAAGTGACAACCCAAAACAACGCCAGGGTTATAGTGACCAGGTGCAGTCGCTCGTGATCGCGCAACGGAATGCTTCCTCAAAACGTGCATTCATCGCGGTCGGCGTCTTTTTCTATTTCGCGATGACAATGGCGCTGTACGCGGCCTTCACCCTTCTGTGCCCCGGTACCGCTCTAGACAAACTGTGGGCTCTGAATCCGGATGCGCACCGGCAACTTCTGGAGGTCCGCAAATTGGCTGGAGTAGGGTTCGTAATTCTCGCCGGGGTAGCTGCTGTCGCAGGCTTTGGCTGGTTCCGCAGGCGTTTGTGGGGCTGGCAAATTGCCGTGTTTGGAATATCGGCGCAGATTGCCGGAGACTGCGTCAACCTTGTTCGCGGTGACCTCCTGCGGGGAGGGTCGGGGTTGCTGATCGGGATAGCGTTGTTGGCGTACCTTCTTACTGACAAGGTCAGGAAGAACTTCAGCCCTGGCGAAAATCGCTCAACAGCCGATCAAACAGGCGCTCGCTGAAACCTCGCGGCAGTTCAATCGCCTTTTCGTCGCCAAGAAGCCGCACGACATTCCGGGTGCCATCGTGGATGGCGGTGCAGTGCTTGCAGGTTTCCAGGTGTCGTGCAATGCGGTCGCGCAGTTCTGGCGAGATATCGCCTTCGATGTAATTGGTGAGTTCTTTCCAGACTTCGCGGCAATCGATTTCTACGGCTTGGATTGGCGTCGGCACAAAGGCTCCGATCATCCGATGCACGAACCATACAAAGGTGACATTGCGGGAATCCAAGCCTTTGATTACGGCCCCTTGCCCTGGGCCAGCACGCCTGGGAAGGGCACGAGTTCGACTCGGGCCGGACGGAAGCCTCAATCCCTCAAACGCGCTTTAGCGCTTATGGGGATCTCCCTTTTCGCAGGCTGAATCTCAGTGGCTCAAGCCAGTGAGTTTGTCAGATATGTTTGGCACGAGTGAAACTGGTGTCCTTCCCAGAGTTCCGTCTGGCCGCTAGTTCTCCCATTGGATGGGCACTAGATGCTGTTCGCTCATCGCTCACCGCTCACCGCTCATTTGAAACCTTCGCGCTCGTTCTGAATCCCACTGCCACGTAAGCAGCCCAGCGAAGCACAAAAGCCCGGCCGATCCGGGCAACGGATCGTAAACGATTCACCGCTTCGCACGCGAGCTTACAAACTCAATCACATCAGAGGACATAAAGAAATGAACGCGAAGAACCTAATGAAATTCCTGGCGACGCTGGTTGTGGGCATGATGCTCACTGCATTCGCCGCCGCGCAGGGCATGCACCAGACTGGACAGTTCCAGGGACCCAAGGCAAACAAAGGTGTCGTTACCCACAGCAACCGTGACGGAAAAAGCGTGCTCACGCTTTCCGACGACTTCGTGGTGCCGGATACACCGGATCCGCACTGGCGCGTAGTCGATTCCGACGGCAACGTTTACGACCTTGACAAGCTGAAGAAGAAAGCCTTCCTCGGCGACAAGTATCAGAAGGAAATCACCGTTCCCAGCTACGTGAAGAACGTGAAGAAGGTGATCATCTGGTGCGCCTGGGCGGAAGCCAATCTCGGCGAAGCCTCGTTCGATAGCCCGGTTAACTAGCAACAGAATCTGTGGGACAGTCACGCGCTGTCCCACCAATCCCTACAGAGGCAGATATATGAAAAACCTATACACGCTATTTCTCTGTCTGGCAGCCTTTAGCACCGTTGTAAGCGGCCAGACCAGCGACAAGAAGACGCTGACCTTGAAGGGCGCGGAGGCGGTGATTGCAGCCGCAAAATCCGAAGCGCAGCGACTGAATGCACCTGGAGGAGTAATCGCCGTCGTCGACGATGGTGGCAACCTGATGGCGCTCGAGCGAATCGATGGCACGTTTTCCGCCGGCGCAAACATTTCCATCGGTAAGGCGCGAACCGCCGTCATGTTCAAGAAGCCAACGCGCTTCTTTGAAGAGTTGATCAATTCCAACGGCAAAGGACGCACCGTGATGACGGCGTTGGAGAATTTCACGCCTCTGATCGGCGGCATTCCAATCGTCGTTGACGGCCAGATTGTCGGCGGAGTCGGCGTGAGTGGTGCTGCAACCGCCGATCAAGATGAGCAACTCGCGATTGCAGGATCGAAGGCGTTCGCATCTACGAGCGCCGCGGCCGACCCGCCGGCGCCGGTCACCTACTTTGAAAAGAGCAAGGTGGACGCGGCTTTCTCCAAAGGCGCCATCCTGCTCGACGGAAGCAATGGCCGCAACTACATGGTCCACGCCAGCCGGCGGGAAAAGCCCGGCCAGGCGGAGATCCATACCAAGGACACAGACGTGATCTATGTCCTCGATGGAAGCGCAACATTTGTGACCGGTGGCAAAGCCGTGGACGCAAAAGAAACTGCCGCAGACGAGTTGCGCGGCAGCAGCATTCGTGATGGCGAAACCCGTGAGATCGCAAAAGGCGACGTCATCGTGGTGCCCAACGGCGTGCCGCATCAGTTCCTGAAAGTAACCGATCCATTTCTGTACTACGTCGTCAAGGTGCGATAAGGGGCGCGCAATGAAAGACACCTGGCAGCTGTTTGTAAATTCGGCGCTGTTGGCCCTGATCCTCGCGATGGCGTTGCTACGGGCCGACGGCCAGTCCATTCAAGATCCGCCATTCGGGCGCCCTGACGCGGTAATAGACCTGGCGTCACTCGAAGGTGCACAACTGGTGAAAGGGCAGTGGCGCTACCACGATGTCAAGATCGTCGACGCCGATTCCAAAGCAGTCGGTCCGGACCTGAAGCCGAGCGGCGCGCCGATCAAGACGTACGATTACGAGCCGCATGCGGGGACGGCCGATTTCGACGATTCGCAGTGGGAAGCAATTGATCCGACAACACTCGACCGGCGCCGCTCAACCGCGAAAGTCTGCTTCAACTGGTATCGGATCAATGTGACTATTCCGGACAAGGTCGGAAGTCTCGCGACAACAGGTTCGACCGTTGCATTCGAGATCGTCATCGATGATTACGCAGAGGTCTGGGTGAACGGCAGGATGCCTCGCGTGCTAGGACAGCCAGGCGGGCCTTTCCAGCACATTGGGATCCTAAGCTTAGAATTCCACGTGGACAAGTTGTCG
>JADMIO010976211.1_pt1 | contig 13649 bp, 8 predicted proteins | sample 8958161 | NCBI WGS metagenome assembly JADMIO01 (sample SAMN16585339, study PRJNA669376) | soil metagenome | isolation source: Crop rotation soil | place: USA: Cullars Rotation, Alabama | collected 2011 | reverse complement strand
CCGAAAATACCGCCGTGAAAGCGGCAACCTCAGCTCCGCTGATGGACCGCGACAAATTGAGGAGGCTCAAATTAAACGCGAAGCAGAAATCCAAGCCGTCCTTTCGCCGGAGGAGTTTGCAGCCTGGAACCAACGCTATTCGCGAGCCGCAACCACTATCCGATCTCATTTCCGTACTGTTAAACTCTCGGAAGAGGAGTATCTGCGCCTCGTTTCGCTCCAGCAACAGCTTGCGGTGGAGCGGCAACGGGCAATGCTGCAGGTTTCCGATGTGACCGATTCAGTCAGCCTGCCGAGATGGGACCTGACCAACGAGGAAATTGCCTCCGTCATTTCCGAAGAGAATTTCCGAAAGTATACCGAGACCTACGCACCAGGTTTCGACATAAATGTTAACGCGCTATCCGAAAAGTGACTGAACATCGCAGCCTTAAATACTACGATACCATTGACCGAAGCCTTTTCGTCTATACCCGGCCCCTCGCAGCCGTCGCCGGATATCCCAGCATCACCGTGCCCATGGGATTCATTCAGGGCGTGCCCATCGGCATCTCCTTCTTCAGCCGCGCCTGGGAAGAATCCAAATTACTAAAAATCGCACACGGCTTCGAACAAGCCACCAAAGCCCGCCGCCCCCGAACCTTCGCCGCGGAGATACAATGATCAATCGCTGCGAAGCCTGCGAAGGTCATACCCCTTCGGTTTCGTGACCGCATTGCGTGGCGGTCCCCCGGAATGGAATTGTAAATGTCGCGAGGTGCCATACACTGGCGCACTCGCTGATGAAACAATGGTTCAAGCACCTGTGCCGCGCCCTGGTTTTGCTTCTTTTCTTTCTCGGCAGTCATGTGACCTTCGCAGCGGAAAACCGAGTTCTCAAACTCGGCGGCACGAATGGGTGCGTGCAATTACCCCCTCGCGCATTTACGAACCTCACTGAAGCCACGATCGAAGGTTGGGTTCAATGGCAGGAGGATCGGGCCTATTTGCGTTTCTTCGACTTTGGGAGGGCCTATTCAGACCTTTACCTGGCGCGTTTTGACAAGACCAGCGACGTCACTCTATCACTTCAAATTAATGGGCGCCCGGTGGATTTGATTGCCTCACACTTTTTCGAAAGCAATCGTTGGACGCATTTCGCGGCGGTGATTGACCGCGGCACAGTTCACTTCTACGCCAATGGTCAGCTTGTTTCCATGACCAATGGTGTCGGCAATTTTAACGCCATTCAATCCGGCGAAAATCTCTTTTTAGGTCGCGATAATTTTCGCCCCCTCTTCCCGGCCGCGATTGATACCAAAGGGGTTTTCGACGAATTTCGAATTTGGAAGGTCCCCCGTTCACGTGAAGAAATCCGCCAAAATATGTTTCTGCGGTTGACCGGGAGTGAGGAAAATCTTGTTTGCCTTTTGAATTTCGACGATGCAACAACCCGCGACGCCACCCCGAACCATCGGGATGCAAAATCGATAGATGACGCGCAGACCGTGGAGCTTCCCATGCCTCAGCCGGCGGATTTAGTGCCGATGTGGGTCATCAGCGGGATGGCGCAAGACACCAGTGGTGCGCCAGTTTCGGGAGCGTTAATCACCCTTACACAATCAGGTGTAAATGTAGTCCAAACATTAGCGGAGGTGGATGGAAGTTATTCATTAGCTATAGCCTCGGCAAAGGGTGAATACGAACTCTCCGCCGTTAAAGGCGAATTTATCGCTTTGCAGGAAAACCTGGTGGCAATCGCTGGTTCCAACAATGTCGACTTGCGCCTCGAGGCCGGTGGCACCATCGCGGGCGCTCTATTGGCATTGGATGGCAGTCCCTATTCGCAGGCACTTGTAGAAGCCATGCTGCCCCCGAGCGGGCTTCGCACCTCCATAGTCATCGCCAGCACGCGAACCGACGCGCGCGGGAATTATAAGCTATCCGGATTGGTCCCGCGGAAGTATCAACTCCGTGCGCAAGGGGGGAATAATTATATCTACTACCAAAATGGTGACGTTATTCAGGTCAAAAGCGGCCTAATCACCCCGGAAATTAATCTCAGATTTGCGCCCTCTGGCATAGGGATGTGGCGAATTTTCGACACCTCCAATGGGCTGGCGGGAAACGGAATTCGAAAAATATTATGCGATGAGGACGGTACGATCTGGTTTGCGACCAGCGACGGATTAACCCAATTCGATGGCGCAGAATTTACGCATTTCACGGTCGAGAATGGACTACCCAACAACCACATTGGAAATCTTGCCCGCGATATTCACGGGAATCTTTGGGCCGGCACTGCCAATGGCGTCGGTCGCTGGGATGGCCGGAAGTTCGAATCCTGGGCGCCGACCGAGGGCACCCCCTCCGGGCTGGTCGATGGCATCTATGCGGCCCCGAACGGGAAAGTATGGTTTTCCGCGAGTAGTTCCGGCGACTTTTCATGTTTCGATGGGAAAGCGTTTATCAATTGTAACAAGATGCCCGGCAAGCCGGCGTCCATCAACAAGATGGCTGGGGGCGCCGGTGGTATTATTTGGATGACAGGCTCACCCGGACTCTTCCGGTTCGATGGGAAGCAATTTGTCAACGTATCTGCAGCCGCAGGGCTGTCAAAAATGGGCGCTACAGATACACCGCATGTCACCACGGATGGAATTGTCTGGTTTTGCGAAAGGGGCGGCGGCGTATGGCGTTATGACGGTACCAACTTTACCCAATTTACTACTAAAAACGGATTGCTTAATAACGAAACATACACTGCTTGCTCAACCCCTGATGGCAATATCTGGTTCGGTTCTGACGCCGGAGTTTCCCGGTTTAATGGGACAAACTTTGTGAACTTTACCCGGGAGGGCGGCCTGCCGCCCGGCCCCATTATATCCATCACCCACGCCCCAAACGGCGCCATGTGGTTTGGCAGCCGGGAAGGCGGTGCCGCCATGTTGGATGAATCTACATTTCGGGATTTTTCTAAAGCGGATGGGTTGCTCGACAATACTATCTGGACTAGTTGTGCACCGAAGGATGGCACCGTTTGGTTTGGTTCTGGATTCGGCGCCATGCACTTGATCGGCGAAACCATTCAACCCATGGCCGCGACCAATGGTCTCAGCGACAACATCGGCTGGGTTTCCGAAGGACCCGATACCAACGTCTGGTTTGGCACCATCGAAGGAGTATTTCGATTCGATGGTTCGAAAATGAATTTGGTCCTTAAACCAGAAGTCACAGGCCGCCGTCCGTACGGCGTCGCCGCTTCCGGGGATGGCTCCGTGTGGATCGGATCCGTCAGTGGAATCTCGCACTGGCAAAACGAACAGATCCGAACGGTACAAGGGCTTCACGGGAACGAATTCTACGGCTTGGGAACGATGCGCAACGGCGATGCATGGGCCTCTTCAAGAAGCGGTCATGTTTTTCTCATCCACGACCATCAGGCCCAGGATTTTACACCGCTTCTCAATCCGGAAAACAAAAGGGGGTTGTCTTTATTTATTGATCGAGACGATTCTGTTTGGATAGGCACTGAGGCTGGAGTTGTTCATTACGATGGAAAAGGCGCCAGGCGCTTTGATAGGACGCCCTCTGGTTTGGCGAACAGCTCTGTTTCGGGCATTTTTCGGGATTCACGTGGCGTCCTATGGTTCGGAACCGGGGCCGGCGCTTCGCGATTTGACGGCACAGTCTGGTCCACTCTCACGGTGAATGATGGTCTCGGGGCCAACAATGTCTACTCCATCTGTGAGGACACTAAAGGCGCCATCTGGATTACAACAGGCCAGGGGGTGACCTGCTATGCACCCTCTCGGCAGCCCGCGTCCCAGCCTCGAATTACCGTTCGCCTCGATCGCGATTATCGCAATGATGAAGCGATTCCCTCCATATTGCGCGGCCGCAGGGTTGGGTTCAGAATCGCTGTTGCAGATGTGAAGACACGTCTCGAAAGCCGCCGCTTTCGGTGGACTACCGCACCAGGAATCAAAGCGCCGTCAGACTTTCCAAAGGACGCGCACTGGCAGGCGCCCACTCGGGAGCGGGATTTCGAATGGATCGCTGCCAACACGGGCCCGCATACGCTCGCGGTGCAGTACATCGATCGAGACCTTAACTACTCAAAGCCCACCGTGCTCACCATGAACATCATTCCTCCGTGGTACTTGAATGGTTTGATCGCTTTGCCCGGCGGACTCGCCATCACCGCGCTGTTCGGGACTTCTGTCTTTTTTGCCTCACGTTCGCGCAAACAACGACAGCAATTGCGCGAACAGGAAGCGAGGGCGCGAGCAGCTTTGGAAGCGCAGAACCGTCAACTCGAAGCCGCGCGCGCGAATGCCGATGCTGCCAACACAGCTAAATCCCAGTTCCTGGCAAACATGTCACACGAGTTGCGCACCCCTCTCAATGCCATCATCGGGTATTCTGAAATGTTGCAGGAGGAAGTCGTTGAGCTCGGGCAGGAAAAACTCGCCCCGGATCTCGGCAAAATCCAAGGCGCTGGAAAACACCTGCTCTTATTGATCAACGATATTCTTGATTTATCCAAGATCGAATCCGGCAAAGCGAGCCTCGCCATCGAAGATTTTGAAGTGGCCGCCCTCCTCCGCGAAGTTGAAGACACCGTGCAACCGCTCATCGCCCGCAACCATAATACTCTCGTCGTCTCTACGATTGGCACGTTACCGACGCTGCGGACGGACCACACGAGGTTGCGACAGGTCCTCTTCAACTTGCTTTCCAACGCCAGCAAGTTCACGGAGAACGGTACTATCCGTGTTACGGTGCGCGCCGATGCTACTGTGCCCGATCATATCGTATTCGAGGTGGCCGACACCGGTATTGGCATGACACCCGAACAAATCGCGAAACTTTTCCAACCCTTTACCCAGGCAGACTCGAATACCTTCAACAAATACGGTGGCACCGGTTTGGGCCTGGCGCTTTCGCGAAAGTTTTGCGAAATGATGGGAGGTAAACTCTCCGTCACCAGCGAACCGGGCCGCGGCTCACTATTCACCGCCACCCTTCCCGTGCGAGTAAATGGCAACTAGCCGCAGCCGTCCGCGCGCCGCTAAAATCTCAATTGCAGCCCTGTCCCCGGCTGACCAACAAAAGCCCGAACCAATAGCCCCTCTAAGCTTGACAAGCCTGTAGTTAATCTGGTAAACAATCAGCAATGGCCATAGCCGCCGTATTGCGACCGCGCCTCACCTGCGCCGGTCGCCGCGTTCTTTGACATTTTAAAAATGTCCGTGGTCCTCGCACCGCCGGGGAGCACTACGTACTTCGACCCGTAAAGAGAAAAATCGTTCTTTTCTGTTCGCAGTCCGGCCGAAAAAGGACCTGAGACGCTATTACACGCTATTTTTTCCGGTATGCACCCAGCCGTCGAGGCTGGTCCGCCACTGCCGCATGTGGATCCCGCTTAAACCCGCCTCCCGGCACGCTTAAAGTTCGCATCGAGTCCGGAAAAGGTTCGCTTCCGGTTCGCTTAGAGTTCGTTTGTGGTACCTTTAAAGTACGCTTAATACCGGGAAAAACCCGCCCGATGCGTACTTTATCCGATTCAAAAACACGCAAGTAGTTCATTATCAACACCGGCGTAATAATGAATCGCGACCTTCCAAAAAAAAGATTCTAAAAGGTGGAAGGTCCGATGCGGTTTGCGACCGAACCCTCCCGCGCCCTTTAAATCTTGCCGTAGAATTCTTCGACGACTTTTTTGAAGGTGTTTTCGGCGACGTTGACGATGCCGATTTCGCGCTTGGCGTTGTCGGCGGAATCGCTGGCGTGCGCAGCGTTAACCATGATGGTCTGACCGAATTCGCGGCGAATGGAGCCAGGGGGCGCCTTCGAAGGATCGGTGGGCCCAAGGACGTCGCGAATTTTGCCGACGGCTTCGACGCCTTCGTACACGAGCGCGATGGATTTTTCGGTGCCCGGTTCCTTCATCAAACGTTCGTCGCATTCGCCCGGGGTGCGGCCCGCCATGAACTTGACGATGTTATCAAACTGATTGTCGCCATAGAGCGGCCCGAGGAGTTCGCCGAGTTGTTTTTCGCCGGACGCGGGAATGGGGAAACCAAGTTCCTTTTCCAGGGCCACACGGGATTTCGAGCCGACCATGTCCTTCAGCTTCGAGCGCAGGACTTCCTTGACGGGTCCGTAGAATTCGACGGCCTGCGCCACGCTCATCTGGTGAACTTTGATGCCGACGATGTAAAGGCCGGTGCGGGAGAAAAAGTCGATGACATTGCCGGGGCGGCCAGTCGGGAAACGAAAGTTATCCGGCTTGATCAAAACGAGCGTTCTTTGCGGAACATCGCCAGGAGGATAAACAATGGTATCCTGAAGGATGCCGCCGTCTTTGTCCGAATGGCGGGCCCACAACTTCAGCTTGAGTGCGGCTTCCTCCGCGTTCGGCGCGGCGAGCACGGCAGGCTCGAAGTATCGAACCTTTTCGTTTTCGTCGAGAATGAGGTCGCCGTAAGTGTCGCGAATGGTTTCACCGCCGCGGCGGTCGGGTCCGATATTGCCAACGACGCCGCGCACTTTGCGAACCGCGTCGTCGCCCTTGAAGAGGAGCATCATGACGCGCCGGCGCTTATGAGTCTTGGGATCGGTGGATAAATTGCTCAGGATATAATCCCGAATCATTTCCTGGATGTGCCGGTCCTGGGGATCGTTGGCGGAAACGATGTTGTTCGAATATTCCTTCACCAACTCGTCGCTGGGAGCGAACATGCGGGCACCGATTAAATCGAGACCGGTCCGGGTAATAAGACGTGCGAGGATTCCGCCCGTGCGCGACTTGTGGAGCGAGTACGGGGTGATGATTACGTAGGCAAGTTCTTGGGCCATATAAGTTTACTGAGCAGGAGCGGGCGGCGCGCCAGCCTCACTCTTCGGTGAGGGAGGTGTTGCCTTGCCACCGAGGATTTTGAACATGACCGTGCCACAGGTGGGGCAACGGCCTTTGATCGCTTTGCGGCCATTTTTCATGACCTCCTCGACGGCATCGGCAATTTCTTTTTTGGCTTTGCACTTAACGCAATATCCTTCTGGCATAAAAACTCCTTCGGAATACGCCGTGACGCGGCTCCTTAAAAACAGGGATAGCTTACGAGCCCGTCATCCGAAGCGTCAACGGTAAAGCATACCACAGTTCGAAGAGGGACGGGGCGACGGGCGAAGAGGACACGCAAGAACCTAAACTGCAACGACTTACTTCGACGTTGCGCGGGAGTAGCGGAACAAAGAACTAATGATGGCGGTGGCTTCGTCGATGGGAGCGTTCTGTCCGGCGAGAAAGGGGAAACCGCAAGAAACCACCTCGGTGGCGGAACGGGCCGAGCTGAACAGACCTTGCGCGGGCCAGCCTTTGGAAGCCGACTTTATATCCCGGCGATTGCCGGAAACGGAAACGCCATTGCGCCAGGCACCCCAGATTTGCAGGAGGCGATCGTCCCCATTCTTGAACACGTAAATGGTCCAGTCGGTATCGATTCCATCCAATTTGACGGAGACGAAAGTGGGATCTTTCGCCAGCACCCACCCTGCCCCGACCATGCAAGTTTCCGGATGATGCCAAAGCACGTTGAAGTTGTCCCAATGCGGTTCCCAGAAAAAGTGGTAGCCACTGCCGGTGCCGAGTTTGCGGCCAAACGTAAAGTAAGTTCCGTCCGTGGGTGTGAGCGCCTCCCAAATGAGCTTGGGCACGGGAATCTTGTTAAGATTTCCATTGGCCGCGTTGAGCGCAAAGTATGGTTTCTTTTGGATGATGCTGGAATGGTCCAGGTAACGAATCCATCCGTGCCAAAAAAGAATTCCGGCCAAAGCAACCAGCAGCGAGAACGCGGGCGCCGGAACGAGGAAGCCCAAGGCCCACTTTTTGTTGGGGACGGTCGCGGTTTTGACGACGGGCTTGGATAAACGTTTCGCGCCGAGAATGACGAATAATGGCAGGGAGAGGGCGAGAATGGTGCCGATGGTATTGTGTAATTCGTCCACCACGGCGATGCCCCGGACGTTGGCCTGGTAACAAAGGACGAATACGCGGAGCAGGTTGGAGAGGAACGCCGCGGCGATCGTAAAAAACAAGAGGCCAATGCGGCGAGTGAAATTGAGAGCGAACAATTCGCCCATGGCGAGGGCGTACATGATGCCGGCCTGGAGGGACTGGATCCCACTGCACGCCTCTTCGACGCCAACCATGCCAACGCTGAGCTTGATGAGCGCACCCTGGGGTTCGGCCAGAAAATTGCACCAGTGCAATAATTCAGCGGTGGCCGCAACCACCAGTTTCATCAAAGCGACGGTGGCGCGGGATTCCCAGGCGGAGAACCAGGGCAAAGCCGTTGCGAAAAAAAAGAGCGGAAAAATGGCCTTCAACAAAGCTGAACGGCCGCCGGTCAGATAGGTGGCCGCGCCCGTCAACGCCGCGACAAAGAAATAAATGACCCAAACGGGTGCGCGCGAAACGGGGTCAGCCAAACGGATGTATTCCAGGAGAGGGACCGCGAGTAAAAGAATCAGGAATATGTTTCGAGTTGCTTTCGGGTGGGAGGGTTCGGAATCCGTTCGAAAAGTCGCGAACCGATTGTGAACGAAGATAAAGAAAAGCAAGGGAACGAACCAGCCGTAGGAGTATTGGACGAAGTGACGCCAATAACCGGCGCAAGCCCAAATCAACCAGAACCACAACGCGAGAATGACTCCCAGCGCGAGAATGGCCCGGGCGGGAGGTTGGGCTTTAGCACTGGAACCGAGCGCCTGAGGCTGGACTTGCGGGGATAAAACCGTGCTCACGCTTTTTTCCCCACTGCCGGCAGGAGCTGTGCGATTAACGCCGCTTCCTCCGGAACTAATTGAGTTGCGTCGAGGCGACGCACGATCTCACGCGCGGCCGCGTCGTTTTTCTGTGAGAGGAGGACGGCGGCGTAAACTGCTTTGGCTCCATCGGAAAGGGCCTCGGCAGCGGCGGCGTCAAAATTACAGACCTCCCCTGCTCCACGAAAATCTCCGGCGCGTATTTTCGCGAGGGCGAGGCAGATTCGGAAATCGCGATCTGACGGATTTTCCCGAAAGAGTTTCTCCACACGCGCGGTCGAAGCCTTGACGTCCTCTCCTGTCAACAGGTTCAAATAGCAAAAATAATTTTGCAGACCGGTGTTGTAGGGATCCGACTGTAATTGCTGTTCAACGATTTTGCGAAGGGCCCGGGAGTCCCCGGCGCGCCGCGCGACCTGCAAACGCCGTGCTGCGAGGGATCGAGCCAAAGCGGGATTAACGGAAACACGCTCCAGGGCGCGCAATGATTGGTCAAACAGTTCGACTTCCTCGGCGGCATCGGCGAAGGCGATAAGTTGTTCGGCATCATCGCCAGCCAAGGTCAGGGCGTTGTCCGCATGCTTCTTTGCCAGGGCGGGCTGCCCGCTGGAGTTAGCAAAGAATCCAAGCACGGCTTCGCGGCGCATGGATGGAATGATCACGTTCGTATCCGAGAGGAATTGATAGCCCTCCTTGAAGCGGGAAGTTTTATTGTAGGCCTCCAATGTTGAAAGGGTCAGTTCGAGATTGGCGCGGTCTTCGGGTGTTTTGGAAAGGCCCAACACCTGCGAGTAGCCCTGGTGATTGCATAACCACACCGCGAGCGTGGCTTTATCGACGGGGGAGCTATTTGCCAATCGGCGATAACTTTCCTCGACGATTTTGGATTCTTCGGCGGGATTGATGCGAATGGCGAGTTCCTGCTGCATGAGGAAGCCCTGCACACCGGCCGCCTGCGTGCCCAAGGCAAGCTTCACGTCCCGCGCCTCTGCAGGAGTAAGATTGACGCCGAAGATCAAGCTCCGCAGAGCTTCCGCGCGAACGGGCGCGTTCGTGCGAGCTTCAGCGAACAGGATTCGCTTGCCGGAAATGACATCATTGCTGGACCGAGAGCGCACGAGAAGTGTACCCAGCAGGAACGAGGCGCGATTAAACACGGGTTCTTCGCTGATAGATCGCCGCGCGCATTCGGTGGCGCGGATCAGTTGCCCCTGGCGCAGCCAAAATCGAGAGGCCAGATAAAAAGTGCGGCTATTCGGTCGCAAGGCGACGAGTTGCCGGAGCACCTGGCTGGCGAGGCCGACGCGGTCACGAGCCAAAGCCAGTTCCATGTAATCCTGCAAATCTTCAGTGGTCCGAAGGGGGTGTGCGCTTAAATCGGCGTAATAATTGAGAGCGTCGGCACTGCCCTGCTTTTCGCAAACCCGTGCGCCGAGGCGGAGCGCATCGATATCTGCCGGGCTCATCTGGAGCGCGAGGGTGATTGATTGCAGGGCGTTGGTGAAATCGCCCGCTGCCGCAGATTTTTCCGCGCGCCGAACGAGCGTGTGCACGCGGGAAGATTTTATATCGGGATAGGCGGCGGCGGCGATCAGGACCAGCCCAATAACAACGAGAAAAACGATGCGACTAATTTTAGGCTTCTGGATCTCGGGATCGGACGACATTACCGAAAAAGAAAATGCCCGATCATGGGTTAATGAGCCAGCTTAATCCGGCTCGAGCCACGATCGGGCAAAGTGAAAAAGGAGTATTATTCTTTTGAGCGCTGGCGCTTGAAAACAGTCAAACCGGCAACCACCATGACAATGCCGCTGGCGTAAACCGTCGAGGCTTCAGGAACAGGTGTGAAACCTTTGATGTAGCTGCCGGAATAAAGGTTGAGGCTGTTGCCGATTGCTTCGCCGACAATGTTTCCTGGAGCGAAATTCAGATCGCGCTGAGGTGCGAGCACAATTCCGTTCACGATGGGAGGGGTGATTTCAGGGTGATTGGGATTATGGCCCCCTCCCCAGTTAACAGTTGTTCCCGTTCCAATCGTGTTGTAAACGATATCAAAGGGAGTCAAACCACCGGAAATGAGAATGTCGGCACCAGCGCTTAAGGTAAAGCTGCCTGTAATATTGACGATGAAAGTGGCCCCGGCAGGAGCGTCAAAGGTCAGCGCACAACCGCTGATCGTAAGAGCAGAAAGATTCAAAACATTCACCCCGGCCCCGCCGTGGATGGTTTGAGCTGCGGAACCAGTAATGGCATTGCCGGGAACCGTCATCGTCGAAGCCATTCCCGCGAAAGTTGTCGACGCGTTAAGCGCGGCGGTTTTTACAGAGGTCAGATATACATCCTGGCTATAGTTACCGCCGGTACCAGAAAGCCCCCCATAAATTGTGCCGGTAGTGCTGCCGCCGCTGACGGAAACCGTGCCGTTGTGTTCCAAATAAACTTTGCCGAAAACATCAGCACTGCCGCTGATAGTCAGGGCAGCTCCCGGCGTTGTCATGCCGACATTGCCAACGATGAGTCCATTAACATTGCTGACGTCAATATTCCCTCCGAGAGTTAGGACAGTCCAATTCGCGGGACCCGCGACGCCCAAATTGATCGCTGCCTGCGTCTTCGGAATTCCAAAAGTAAGAACCGCCAAAAGAAAGGCAATTTTCAGTTTATTGAGGTACATTTTTTTTTAGTTTTTTATTTGCTAGTAAGGGAAACCCTCACCAACGGATTAATGCATAGCAAATTCACAGTTGGTTGCCAAGCACTATTTGAACCAATCACAAGGGCTTGGGGGTATCAATCACCGGCAGGGTGCCTGGGGCGGTTCTCCGAGGAAGGTCAGTAAACGGTTTTAGGAGCTCGACCTCTTCCGTTACAAAATCCTGAATACCAACCAGTTGAATGCTTTTTTGAGCCTCTGAATCGCGATGGTTGGAGAACAAAACGGCCGCGTAAATAAGGGCATGGATCGGGGCGAAAGTATTTACCGCAGCGTGTTGTTTTTGATACACTTGGTACGCAATCGAAGGTTTATTCTCTCGCAAAAGTGCCAGTGCATAGCTGGTTGCGAAATTCAAATTCTCGGGAGCCTGGGCAAAAAGCCGTTCGCTGCAGGCGGTGGCGGACTCGACGTTTTCGTTCAACAAAAGATCGTAATAGGCCTGGGAAATATCCAGGTCGGGATTAGCTGGATCCTCTTCAGCAGCCTTAGCAAGAATGTCACGAATGCGTTTGGCGCTTCCCATTTTGCGGGCGAGTTCGAGGCGTTTCGGAAGGGCGCGGTCTTTCCAATTGGGTCGCAAGGCCAGGAGGTCCCAGGCCCGGAGCGCTTGATCCCATGTTTCCAATTTCTCGGCGATGGTCGCCAATTCATGCAATTGCTCGGGGGAAGTTCCTGAAAGTTGCAGCGCTTTTGTCCAATGAACTTCCGCGGCGAGCGGCTGGCCGGATTTGGTGGCGAAGTAGCCGCAGACCGCCTCCATGTGCACATCTTCCATGGAGCGAGCGAAGCGCTGGCTAAAATCGTAGCCTTCGCCGAACTGGCCGAGGCGATTGTAGGCTTCCATATAATGAAGGAGCAAAGGGGGGTTCGCGAGGTCCTGAACCCGATTCTGCAAGGCGAGCACTTCCCGATATGCCTGATGGTTCATGAGCCAGCTTGCCAAAACGAGGCGCTCCACGTTGCCACCATCAGAATAGGCATCAATTGCTTCCTGCAACAAAGCGGGCCGTGATGCAGGGTTGAGGCGAAAGCGCAATTCCTGCTTTAGTAAAAACACCGAGGAATTCGGCTTTTTGTTTTCATTGATCAGCGCCAAAATAGTTTTTGCTTCCGCTTCCGAAATACGCACGCCCAGAGCGAAATTGCGCAAGGCTTCGGAGCTGAACTCCCCCTGCCCTTTTGCCACACGCAGGAGCATCGCTTTGCCCTCCTGAATGTCTTCCGGATCGCTGGATTGAATCAAGGTGGAGCCGAGAGCGAGTTCGGTGCGAGCGTGGACGGGCGATTGGGCGAGCGCGCCGCGAAAATATTGGATAGCCCGAGGCAGATCGTTTTTGAATTTATAAAACTGACCAGCGAGGTAAAGGGTGCGGCTGTTCGGACCATAGGCCAGGAGTTTCGCGAGGTAAGGCTCAGCCTTATCCATTTTGTCAAATTGCATCAGCGCTTCGAGGTAGTTCTGTTTATCCTCCAGCGTGGCATCGTCTGAAGCAGTCAAAACTTCATGGAAACGGAGGCCCACTTCACTGCGAGTGCCATCGGCGACGTGCGCCGCCAGCCGAATAGTAGGCAGATCCAAGGGGTGGATTTCCAAAGCTTCCCGAACACTTTGCCAGGCTTGCTGATACTGCCCCTGGGCGGAAAATTCCTGCGCTTCAGTAACGAATTTCCGAAACTTTGCGTTTTCCCAGCGCTTTTGCCAATTGCTCACGCCCCAAATCGCGAGCAGAAGAAATCCAACGCACGCGCAGGAAACGGCGGCGAGTTCGATCCAGAATTTTTTCTGCGCAGGCTGCAACAGCGTTTATCAAAGAGGATTCGCGCCTGACGCGCAAGCGCGATCCGATACGGGATGGACGGCCGGTTACATCTTTCGGATGTGAACGTTGCCGCCGGAGGTTTGCATGGTGAGAAGTGGGCCCCCTCCGTTCACCTTGGTCTTGAGGGAGTCATCCTTGCGCTTGCCCTGGACGGTCACCGGGAAGTTAACCTGCACACTACCGCCGCTCGTGCGCGCATCGATATCCACTGCGACCGGTTCGGCGAGAGCGATCTCGATATTCCCACCTGAGGTTTTGAAATTGCATTCGCCAGTCGGTTGCTTCGCCAAATGAGCGGT
>JADMIO010828349.1_pt1 | contig 13649 bp, 13 predicted proteins | sample 8958161 | NCBI WGS metagenome assembly JADMIO01 (sample SAMN16585339, study PRJNA669376) | soil metagenome | isolation source: Crop rotation soil | place: USA: Cullars Rotation, Alabama | collected 2011 | reverse complement strand
GGCCGCGACTTCAAGTCACGTGAATTCCAAGCTTCGGATCCCACTGTGCTGGAAAGCGGAGATCGTCGCGACGCACACGATCGCCGACGACTTCGTCGGGACCTGGCGAACGGCCGAGCAGGAGTTCCCCCGCACCGTCCTGGGCGGGTTCGAGCCCAGGTACGGGTATGCCCGCGTGCTGGGCGAGGTCGCGAAGGGCCTGCTCACGAAGGCGAAGGTCGCGCCCCAGAGCCTCACCACCGTCATCCTGCCGACGCCGACACCGCGCGCGCCGCTCGGTCTCGCCAAGGCGCTGGGCCTCGACCCGAAGAAGCAGCTGCAGGATGCCTTCTGGATGACGGTCGGCGACTCGGGTGCGGCGCAGCCACTCCTCATGCTGGCCGCCGCGCTCGAGCGTGCCAAAGCGGGCGACCTGATCCTCATGCTCGCCTATGGCGACGGCGGCGATGCGGTGCTGCTGCGCGCGACCGGCGCCGCCGCGGCCTCGTCGGCGACGGTCTCGCAGCAGATCGAGGTGAAGCGGCTGCTGCCATCGTACGGTCGGTACGCGCGCTTCCGGAAGCTCGTGCGGAAGGAGACCGCGGGCGGCGACGTGTCGAGCCCAGTCGCGCTGTTCCGCGATCGCAAGGAGGTGCTCCCGCTCTACGGCGGCAAGTGCCCCGCGTGTGGCGTGGTGCAGTTCCCGAAGGACCGTGGCTGCGTCGAGTGCGGCCACACCGGCCGGCTGGACGACGCCAAGCTCGCGCGGCGCGGTACGTTGTTCACGTTCACCAACGACTACATGCACGAGACGCCCGACCCGCCCACGTCGCACGCCGTCGTCGACCTCGACGGCGGCGGTCGGCTCTACGTGCAGCTCACCGACTGCGAGCCCGAGCGGGTTGCCATCGACATGCCGCTCGAGCTGACGTTCCGGAAGATCCACGACGGCGGCGGCTTCCACAACTACTTCTGGAAGGCCCGCCCGGCATGACGCCCGGCTAAAGAGGAAGGACAGCGAAGATGGATTTCGGCTTCAGCGAGGAGCAGGAGCTCCTCCGCACCACGGCGCGGGATTTCCTCGCCAAGGAATGCCCGATGACGTTCGTCCGCCAGATGATGGAGGACGACCGCGGCTTCAGCGACGCGTTCTGGAAGAAGACCGCCGAGCAGGGCTGGATGGGCCTGCTGGTTCCCGAGGAGCACGGCGGATCGGGCCTGACCTTCGTCGACATGGTCGTCGTGCTCGAGGAGATGGGCCGGTCGGTCATGCCGGGGCCGTTCTTCTCGACGGCGATCCTGGGCGGCGTCGCCCTGCTCGAGGGCGGCAGCGCAGCGCAGCAGAAGGAGCTCCTGCCGAAGCTCGCCGAGGGCAATCTCCGCGTCACGCTCGCGCACCTCGAGCCGTCCGGCCGCTGGGACACGGCTGGCATCCAGCTCGAGTCGAAGCAGAACGGCTCGGGGTGGACGCTCTCCGGAACCAAGCTCTTCGTGCCCGACGCCCACACCGCCGACCTGCTGGTCGTCGCCGCGCGCGTGCCGGGGGCCGCGGGTGATGACGGCGTCGGCCTCTTCCTGGTCGACGCGAAGGCGAAGGGCGTCACGACGTCGTTGCTGAAGACGATGGACCAGACCCGGAAGCTCTGCGAGGTGAAGCTCGACAAGGTGTCGGTCGCGCCCGAGCGCGTGCTGGCGGCACCCGGCAAGGGTGCGGCGCTGCTCGACCGGATCGTCGACCGCGGCAAAGTCGGCCTCTGCGCCGAGATGTGCGGCGGCGCGCAGAAGGTGCTCGAGATGAGCGTCGAGTACGCCAAGGTGCGCGAGCAGTTCGGCAAGCCCATCGGCAGCTTCCAGGCGATCCAGCACAAGTGCGCCAACATGCTGGTCGAGGTCGAGAGCTCGAAGTCGGTCACCTATTACGCCTCGTGGGCCGTCGCCAATGACGTTCCCGAGGCGCCGCTCGCCGCGGCGATGGCGAAGGCCTACTGCTCCGACGCCTACCGGCACACGTCGGGCGAGGGCATCCAGATCCACGGCGGCATCGGCTTCACGTGGGAGCACGACATGCACATCTTCTTCAAGCGGGCGAAGAGCTCCGAGGTGACGTTCGGCGACGCCACCTACAATCGCGAGCTGGTCGCCCAGCGGATCGGACTGTAGCCATGGCAGAGATCGATCGGTCGTTGCTGGGCCAGTGGGGCCCGGAAGGCGAGATGCGGGTGGAGCTCGGCAAGGTGCGCGAGTTCGCCCGTGCGGTGAAGGATCCGAACGAGGCCTACGGCGCCTCGGATACTCCGGTGGCGCCGCCGACGTTCCTCATGACGATCGCGCACTGGATCCGCGACCTGGGCGAGACGCGCAGCGCCGTGAAGCTCGACTACACGCGGCTCCTGCACGGCGAGCAGGAGTTCGAGTACCTGAAGCCGATCCGCGCCGGCGACGTCCTGCGCTTCCGGTCGCGCACGAAGGACGTCTTCGAGAAGGCCGGCAAGCGCGGCGGCAAGATGCTCTTCGTGGTCAGCGAGACGCAGTACACCAACCAGCGCGGCGAGGTCGTCGCCTACACGCGCAACACCGCGATCGAGACCGAAGGCGCGGTCAAGGGGTGAGCCGATGGCAGTCCGCTTCGACACGGTGAAGGAAGGCGACGCGATTCCCGCGGTCGTCGTCGAGAACCTGACCCGCACCGACCTGGTCCGCTACGCCGGCGCCTCGGGGGACTTCAACCCGATCCACCACGACGAGGGCTTCGCGAAGGGCGCCGGCAACCCGACGGTCTTCGGCCACGGCATGCTGACGGCCGGGTTCGTCGGGCGCTGCATCACCGACTTCGTCGGCCCCGAGAACCTGCGCAGCTTCAAGGTCCGCTTCGCGACCCGCGTCTGGCCCGGCGACACGATCACCTGCAAGGGCCGCGTCACGAAGAAGTACGACGAGCAGGGCGAGCACCGGATCGATGGTGAGGTCGTCGCGCTCACGCAGAAGGGCGAGACCGCGGTCAGCGGCACCTTCACCGCCGCGCTGAGCTGAGCTCCGTGGCCACCGTCGCGCTGGTCACGGGAGGCGGACGCGGCATCGGACGCGCGATCGCGCTCCGGCTGGCGCGGGCCGGGATGGCCGTCGGCGTGACGGACCTGGACGCCGCGACGGCGGGTGCCGTCAGCGGCGAGATCCAGGCCGATGGCGGAACGGCCACGGCATGCGCCGCCGACGTGACGGATATCGGCGCGCTCCGCGCGGCGGTGACGGCGGTCGAGGGTGTCCTCGGTCCGCTCGGCGTGCTGGTGAACAATGCCGGCTGGGATCGCCTGCATCCGTTCGTCGAGAGCGATCCGGCGCTGTGGGACCGGCTCATCGCCATCAACCTGAGAGGCGTCCTCAACGCGACCAGGGCGGCGCTCGACGGCATGGTCGCGCGCGGCGCCGGTCGGATCGTCAGCGTCTCGTCCGACGCGGGTCGCGTCGGCTCGTCGGGCGAATCGGTATACGCCGCCTGCAAGGCGGGCGTGATCGGGTTCTCGAAGTCGCTGGCGCGCGAGGTGGCGCGACACGGGATTACCGTCAACGTCGTCTGCCCGGGGCCGACCGAGACGCAGCTGCTCTCCGACGTCATGGCGGGAGAGCGCGGCGCCCGCATCCTCGACGGCATGAAGCGCGGGATTCCGCTGCGACGGCTGGCGCAGCCGGAGGACGTCGCCGGTGCGGTCGCGTACCTGGCGTCGGAGGAAGCCGGCTACGTGACCGGGCAGGTGCTGAGCGTGTCGGGCGGCCTCACCATGGCGGGCTAGAACTCCCCGCCCAACGCCTGGAACACCCCGGACGCCTCGATCACGCACGTCGCGACCGCCAGTGCAGCGACGACACCCAACGCGCCCGCCAACCCCGTCCGCAGCATCGGCCGATCCCGGAGCCGCGGCCCGCAGAGCGCGTTGGTGTAGCCAAACGCGACGACCTGCCCGGTGATTCCCGGCAGCGCGACGAGCAGCGCCGCCAACCCGGCGCCGATCGGCGAATGATCGTCGATGTTGTCGTATATCCACCGTGCCAGGAGCATCGCGACCCCGGTCAGGACCAGCGTTCCCGTCAGCAGCGCGGCGCCGGGTCGCAGCATCCACCCGGCAGCGACGCGCCACGGCCGGAGCAGAACCAGTCCGAGGAGGATCGCGACGAGAAGGCCGCGGGCCGAACCGGTGATCCACACCTGGCGTACGGCCTCGATCGCTTCGCTCCGCTTGTTCTCGAGGGCCTCGAGCATCTCCGCGTCGCCCTCGACGTGCCCCTGGGCTCTGACCAGGGCGATCGCCTGCTCGTAGTCGGCGCGAGCCTCGCGGTGAAGGTCGAGCGACATGTGGGCGTCGCCGAGCGACAGGGCGACGTCACGGGCCCGGGGATGATCGGGATAGTCACGCAGGAGCGCCGCGAGCAGGGTGACGGCGCGCTCCAGGCCGGGTCGGGCGGCGGCAATGCCGTCGCTCTCGATCAGGTCCTGCGCCGGGAACAGCTCGGCCCAGGCGGCGTCGAGCCGGCGCCGGAAGTCGATACCACGCTCCTCGCCGCCCAGCGCGAGCGCCGCCGCTCCGGCCTCCGCCTTCGCCGCGAACGGCGAATCCGGAAAGCGACGGGGCACGTCGCGGTAGGTCTCGAGGGCGCGCTGGTAGTCGTGCGCGTTCTCGAGCATCAGCGCGGCAAGGAAGAGCGCCTGCGCCCGCTCGGGGAATGCGCCGCCCTCGGGCCACTCGGCAACCGCGCGGTAGGCGGCAGCCGCCTCGACGTAGTGCCCGCCCTGCATCTGCTGACGGGCTTCCCCGTACCGCGCCTCCGCCGCGGCCGGCCACGCCGGTCCGTCGGCCGAGCGCGCGAGCGCGGGCAGCAGGAGGACGAGCGCAAGCAACCGGACGCGACGCATCGACCGTCGCCGACGCCTAGGCGCTCGGCGTCTCCTCGGCTCGCACGCGCGCCGCATGATCCTCGACGCGCGGACACTCCGGATCCGGCGTATCCTCGCGACCCGTGAGGAAGAGCGCCACCGCGCGGCAGCCGCCGCGGCACGTCGTGAGGTACGCGCACGACCGACAGGGCTCCGCCGCAGTCGTCGGGTAGTCGCGGAACGGCGCATACGCGGCCGATGCGTCCCAGCCGCGATCGAGGTCGAGCACGTCGTCGTCGTGGCCGGGATAGAAGGAGCACGCCGACGTGCGCCCGCGCTCGTCGATGCCGAGCAGCGAGAGGCCGCCGATGCAGCCCGCCACCTCGTACTGCGCCATTCGCTCCGGGTCGGGGCCGTGACAGGCGACGAACGGCGCGGCCGAGCAGTCGAGCTTCACCGGGATGCCGTGGCGCTGCGCCAGCTCGAGGGCGAGCGGGAAGAGCCGCTCGCGCTGCGCGCGCGTCAGCCGCTCGACCAGGTAGCGGGCGCGTGCCCGACCGGTGGGCTTGAGGCGCAGCAGCTCGACCTCGACCAGGCCGTTGGCCGCCGCCCACGCCACCACCTCCCCGACGGCGTCGAAGTTGGCGCGCGCGACCACCAGGTTCACGCCGACGCGGGCGCCGGCGCGCACCAGCGTCCGCGCGGCTTCCATGCCGGGCGTCGCCTTGTCGGCGCCGAACAGGACGTGCGGCGGCATGACGTCGATCGAGACGTTGATCTGCCCGAAGAGCGTCGCGGCCCGACGGGCGAAGTCCTCGGTGACCAGCAGCCCGTTGGTCGTGAGGTTCGGCGTGATGCCGCGATCGCGCGCCGCCTCGGCGATCGAGAGCAGGTCGGGTCGGGTGAGCGCCTCGCCGCCGCCGATGGCGACGTGGAACACGCGCGCGCGGGCGAGCGCGTCGAGCCGCGGCAGCCAGGCGTCGTAGGCGAGGTCGGTCGCGCCGAGGAGCGGGGTGCTCTCCTGGTAGCAATGCGTGCAGGCCAGGTTGCAGCGCTTGGTGACGGTGAGATGCGCCTCGACCGGCGCCTCGAGCGCCTCGCGCTCCGGCTCGTTCCACAGCGGCGATGGCGGGATGCCCAGGTCCGTCGCCAGCTCCTGGTCGACGTGGGCCAGGATCGCGGGCTCGTCGAGCGCGATGATCGCGCCGAAGCGCTCGTGCCGCCAGCGCGGGCCGAGGGCATCCGACGCGCTCACGACGTCGCTGCCTCCGCGACGCCGCGTCCCTTCCGGCGGAAGCGATGCGCGAGCACCGCCGCAGTGAACGACATCACCGCGCCCGACGCGATCAGCCCCCACAGGAACACGACGACGGTGGTGCCGACGCTCGACGAGTTCGGGTTGAACCCGAGCTTGAGCCGCAGCACGCGGCCGCGCAGCGGGACGTCGGCGGCATCCGCGTCGGCGAGGCCGACGGTGCCCAACGCGGGCAGCAGCGCGCGCAGCCTCTCCGGGTCGAGCGAGGGAATCGGGCCTGCGTCGGTGCAACGATCGGTCGTTTTCTCGTGCACGCTCACCTCGTGGGATCCGTACCGGCGGCCCTGCGGAGTTGCAAACCCGGCCGTGGGGAAGGTTCAATCAGAACAGGCTGGTGACGATCGTTCCGAGGAGCGAGATCGGCGCCTGGTCCTCGACCGACTGCGCGGCACGGTTGGCGGTGCGCAGCGTGTCCACCGACTCGGTATAGAGCGTGTCGTCGACCAGGGCCTTGCCGATCGTCCCTTTGCCCTCGCGCAGGTCGTCGCTGATCTCCTGCGCGTTGCGGGCGGCGACGCTCAGGTTGTCGACCGTCTCGCGCACCTGCGAGTAGAGGCCGTCGTCCTCGCGGAGCAGCTTGCCGAGGGTACCGCGTCCTTCGCGCAGGTTCGCGGCGACCTTGCCGAGGTCCTGGACCGACTGCTGGACGTCGGTCACCGCGGCCGTCGCCTTCTCGTACAGCGTCGGGTCGTTCACCAGGAGGCCGAGCGTGCCGGAGCCGCGATCGAGCTTCTCGGTGACCGACGCGAGGCTCTGGGTGAGCGTGCCGAGCGCCGAGCGATTCTCCTCGACCACGTCGGCGAGGCTCGACAGGAGTCGGGTCGAGTTGGTGTTCAGGTTGGCGGCGAGGTCGTTGATGCTGTCGGCCACCGACGACAGACGGTCGATCGCGTCGCCGAAGCTCGCGGGGGTCTCGCCTTCGAGCGTGTCGCCGGCCGCGGCGGGCGTCGCCGTCGGCGTGCCGAGGCTCAGGGCGACGAACCGCTCGCCGGAGAGCGCGCGGAAGTCGAGCCGCGCGACCGAATCCTTCTTGAGCTCGAGGCCGCGATCGATGTCGAGGGCGACCCGCACCCGATCACCGTCGATCTGCATGCTCTCGACCCGACCGGCGCGGAGGCCCGCCAGCCGCACGTCGGCGCCGACGTCGAGCCCCTGCACGTCGCGGAAGATGGCGTAGAGGCGGTAGCGCCGCTCGAGCACGCCAGTGCCGAGCGTCAGCTCGACGGCCGCGAAGAGGAGCACGAGCCCCACCACGAAGAAGAGCCCGACCCGTTGTTCCTTGCTCAGCATGATTCCCTCCGTGGCGTCAGACACCGACCGCGGCGGCGCGCAGAAACTCCCGCGTGAGTGGATGGGCGCTCGCCGTCAGCTCGGCCGGCGTGCTGCACTCGACGATACGTCCCTGGTCGAGCACCGCAATCCGGTCGGCGATGGCGCGGGCCATGGTCAGGTTGTGGGTGACGATCAGCTGCGTGTGACCCCGCGTCTTCCGGATGCGGGCGATGAGATCGCCGATCTGCTCGGTGAGGATCGGATCGAGGTCGGCGGTCGGCTCGTCGTACAGGATCAGCTCGGGCTCGATGGCGAGCGCGCGGGCAATCGCGACCCGCTTGCGCATGCCGCCCGACAGCTCGCCCGGGAGCTTCTGCTCCGATCCCGTCATCTCGACCTGCTCGAGCGAGCGGGCGACGATCGCACCGACGTCGGCCGCACCGTGGCCCGCGAGCTCGCGCAATCGCAGCGCCACGTTGTCGGCCACGCTGAGCGACGCCAGCAGCGCCGCGCTCTGAAACACCATCGCGATCCGGAACGGCTTCTCCTCGGGTCGCATCGCCGTGTACCGCTCGACGGGGATGCCCCCGACGACGATGCGGCCGGCGTCCGGTCGCTCGAGGCCGATGATCTGGCGCAGGAGGACCGACTTGCCCTGACCGCTCTGGCCGACGATGGCGAGCAGCTCGCCGGGCCGCACGTCGAGATCGACGCCGCGCAGGACGGGCACATCGTCGTAGCTCTTGCGCACCCCGGACAGCTCGACGGCGACGCCGTGGCGATCGTGCTCGGGCGCCGCCATCAGAGTGCCAGGCTCACCCGCACGATGAGGAAGTCGAAGATCAGGATCAGGATGAAGCTCCACACCACGGCAGCGGTCGTCGACACGGCGATGCCCGCCGTCCCACCCCGCGTCCGCAGGCCGAACGTGCAGGGGACGATCGTTGCGATCATGCCGAAGACGATCGCCTTGGCGAACCCGACCAGCAGGTCGTGGAAGTGCACCCACTCGAGCATGCGCGCGAAGTACTCGTTCACGGAGATCTTCACGACCGGATCGGCGGCGACCACGAGCGCGCCGCCCCACACGCCGATGAAGTCCGAATAGAGGACGAGGACGGGCAGGGCGATCGTCGCCGCGACGAAGCGTGGCAGGACGAGAAAGCGCACCGGGTCGATGTCCATGGTGCGGAGCGCGTTCACCTCGTCGTAGACCGTCATCGCGCCGATCTCCGCCGCCATCGCCGAGCCGGCGCGACCCGCGAGCAGGAAGGCCATCATGACCGGCCCCATCTCCTTGGTGGTGGCGAGCCCGACGATGGGGCCGAGGACGCCCTGGCTCACTTCGCGCAGCTGATCCGCCGCCTGGAGCACGAGGACCATGCCGACGAACAGCGAGAGGACGGCGGCGATCGGCAGGGTATCGGTGCCGATGCGGACGAGCTGCTCGACGACGCGCTGGCGGTCGCGCAGCAGGAACGGCAGCGTGCGGAGCGTCGCGGCGAACAGCGCGGCGACCTCGCCGAGCACCTGCAGGAGGCCGAGCACTCCCGTGCCGGTGCGCGCGAGGAAGCCAGTGCGTTCCTGCGGGAGGGCCGACTCAATTGCCATCGGCGTCTCGCTCGAGGTGCCAGGGACCGAGCAGCTGTCCGCGCTCCCGCGCGGCGAGTCCCCACAGCAGGTTCCATTCGCGCCCGCCGTCGGCGTCCGTGTCCCAGCGCATCAGGCCGTAGACGGGTGCCCACATCGCGAGCACGCCGCGGTTCCGCGGCATCAGGCTGTCGGCCAGGGCGGGCACCTGGCCGAAGTGGCGGCCGTCGACCTCGTCGGCCCGGAGGGCGGGGAAGAGGGTGAACAGCGAGTCGTGATGGCGTGACGCCTCGTTCCACTGCTCCTGCTGCCGCCACAGGACGAGCAGCGCGTCGCGGCGACGGTAGTGGAAGTCGCCGTCGTCCTGGACCCGCGTGCGATACGCCGGCCAGGCGTAGAAGTGCGACGAGATGCCGTCCCGATCGCTGCGTCCGTAGAAGGGCGCCACGCGCCACGTCCGATAGGTCTCCTCTCCGAGCAGCCGCTCGCGGAAGACGAACGGCCACGGCGCGCTCGTCGACTCGGTGCCGAGCCGCTGGTCGACGGTGTGCACGTGCGCGAAGATTCCGTAGCCGCGGCTCCGGCGTGCCGGGCCGTCGATGCCGGCGTAGATCGGGAAGTCGATGCGCCGCTCCTCCCAGCCGTACCCGGGGACGAGACGCTCGCTGCGCAGGTAGAAGGGCCACATCACGTAACGCGTGCGCTCGCGGCCGGCGATCTCTTTCGTGCCGAAGAACGGCCAGAAGCGAACGCCGTGACCGTCGGCACCGCCGACCGTCGACACGAACGGGAAGCCGTAGAAGCGCCGCTCCACCCGGGGCTCGGTGAGTCGGAGGTAGGCCGGAAACATCACCGCCTTCACCTCCTCGTAGCCGAAGACGTCCGGGAGGTCGAGGTAGAAGGGCAGCACCGACAGGTGCCGGCCGCCGTCGGGCGTCTCGCGATAGAAGACGAAGGGGAAGAGCGAGAAGCGGGTCGTCGGCGGCGTCGACGTGTCGGCGTCGCGCGGCGTCGTCGTGCGGTAGGTGAACAGCAGGAAGCGAAAGCTCTGGTACTCGTCGGTCCAGCGCGTCGCAGCGATCGGGAAGAGGATGTCGGAGCGATCGTCGCGCTCGGCGCCGCGCTTCTGCTGCAGCCAGAGGAGCGGGCGGATACGCAGGTCGCGCGCCTCCTTGGTGCGGGTGAACTCGATCATCGGCCCGAGCGCGCTCCAGTGCAGGTCGTCGGTCGCAGGATCGTGGACGTAGCGGAACAGCGGCCAGAGCTTCACGTCGAACGCGCCGGCCACGGACGGGAGCAGGAGCGCCCCGGCGAGCGCCGCCCGCGCGAGGAGGCCGCTACTTCTGCGCGAACTCAACCGACCGCAGGTCCCGCGCTCGGATCTGGTACGCACCGCTCGGCGTCTGCCCGTAGAAGGTCGTCGAGCTGCGGACGACGAGCTTCACCGGCTCGCCTTCGCGCAACGTGACCTCCGCCGACACGCGGTCACGATCCTGACCCACAGCCTCCAACCGGATGCGCACGATGTTGTCGAAAGGCACACGCAGACGGCCGCGGCCGACGTCGCCCTCGAGCGACGCGTCGCCGCCGGCATTCACGCGGCTCGCATCCACGCGGGTGCCGTCGACGTCGGTGAAGGTGGCGCGGAAGTCCTTCACCGGGAGGCCGTTGTCGCGACTGCCGCCGCCGAGGGCGCCCATCCCCAGAAGCCCGAAGGCGAGGACGGCGAGCCCGGCGCCACGCAGGATGCGTCGAAGAGCGTGTCGCATGTCCCTCCCGGACCGCCGCGGCGCGTCGCGGCAGCGCGTCCTCTTACCGGCTTGCCCCTCACGGTTCAACCCGGCATGGTGAATTCGTGCCGCGAGTGCTGGGCATCGTGATGGCGGGGGGCAAGGGTGACCGGCTACAGCCGCTCACGCGTGCCCGGAGCAAGGCCGCGGTGCCATTCGGCGGGCGCCAGCGCATCATCGACTACGTCCTGTCGAACTTCGTCAACTCCGGCGTCTACGCGCTCTACGTGCTGGTGCAGTACAAGGCGCAGTCCCTGATCGAGCACCTCGGCGCGAGCTGGCGGATCGGCGGGCGATTGCCCGAGACCTTCGTCACCGTCGTGCCGCCCCAGATGCGCCAGGGCGAGGCGTGGTTTCGCGGTACCGCCGACGCGGTCTTCCAGAACGCGAACCTCATCCAGGATTTCGGTCCCGACCTGGTTGCGGTCTTCGGCGCGGATCACATCTACCGGATGGATCTCGCCCAGATGATCGACTTCCATCTGGCGAACAGAGCCGACGCCACGGTCGCGGCGCTGCCGGTCCCGCTCGCCGCCGCGCGCGGCTTCGGCGTGATCGCGGCGGACAAGGACGGCCGGATCACCGGCTTCGCCGAGAAGCCATCGAGCCCCGAGCCGATGCCGGGCGACCCGTCGCGCGCCTTCGGCTCGATGGGCAACTACATCTTCCGCAGCGATCTATTGGTCGATCTCGTGACGGCCGATGCGGCCCAGATGAGCGATCACGACTTCGGTCGCACCATCCTGCCGGCGCTCTTCAAGAAGCATCGCGTGTTCGCCTACAACTTCCTCGAGAACCGCATCCCCGGCATCCAGGCGCACGAGGAGCGCGGCTACTGGCGCGACGTCGGCACCATCGACGCGTACTATGCCGCGCACCAGGACCTGCTCGGCCGCACGCCGGCCTTCGATCTCGACAATGGCCGCTGGCCCATCTACACGCGCGCCACCGACGCGTCGGCCGTGCGCGTGATCGGCGGCGAGGTCGAGAACAGCCTTCTCGGCGAAGGCACGATCATCGACGGCGCCCGCGTCACGCGCTCGATCCTCGGTCGGGGCGTCCGCGTGCGACCCGGCGCCGTGCTCGACGGCGCCATCGTGATGGATCACTGCGAGGTCGGCGAGGGCGCTTACCTCGCACGGAGCATCGTCGATCGCTTCAACCGCATCCCCGCGGGCGCACGACTCGAGCCCGAGGGCAACGCCACGGCGGGGCTGAACGTCCACCTCGATGCGGCGGGTATCCTGGTCGTCCCGCGCGCCGAGCCGGTCGGCCCGCTGCCGCAGTAGCCACGGCGTGTCTGCACCGCTCCGCGCGATCTGCCTCTACGGGCACTTCTACCAGCCGCCGCGCGAGCACCCCTGGCTCGGCACGACCGAGCCCGATCCGACCGCCGCCCCCGATCGCGACTGGAACACGCGCATCACGCGCGAGTGCTACGCGCCCAACGCCGCCGCCCGCATCCTCGACGGCCACGGCCGTCTGCGTGACCTGGTCAACATCTACGAGTGGGCGACGTTCGACTTCGGCCCGACCCTGCTGTCGTGGCTCGAGGCCCACGCGCCGCAGGTGCTGACCGCGCTCCGTCGCGCCGACGCCGCCAGCACCGTCCGCACCGGTTGTGGCAACGCCTGGGCGCAGCCCTACGTGCACGCCATCCTGCCGCTGTCGACGCCGCGCGACTCGCTGACCCAGGTCCTCTGGGGCAAGCGCGACTTCGAGCATCGATTCGGTCGCTCCCCTGATGGGATGTGGCTGCCGGAGATGGCGGTCGACGCCGCGAGCCTGTCCGCGGTCGCGCAGGCCGGTGTGTCGCTGACCATGCTGGCGCCGCACCAGGCGCGTCGCGTCCGTCCGCTCGGCGCCGGCGACGACGCCTGGACCACCGTCACGCCGGCGAGCCTCGACACGCGGCGTCTCTACCGCTGCCTGCTGCCCGACGGGCTCGCGGTCGACGTCCTGTTCCGCGACGCGGCCCTCTCCGACGGCGTCGGCTTCGGCCGTCTCCTGAAGGATGGCGTCGGGCTCGCGGCCCGACTGCGCGAGGCGGCGCTCGAGGGCGACGGGCCGTCGATCGTCTCCATCGCCGTCGACGGCGAGACCTTCGGGCACCATCATCGCTTCGCCGAGATGGCGGTGGCGTTCGCGATGCGCGCCCTGCGCGATGATCCGGAGGTCGGGGTCATGAACCCGGCGGCGTTCCGCGCCGCACATCCTGCGACCCACGAGGTCGAGATCGCCGACGCGACCTCGTGGAGCTGCCCGCATGGCCTCGAGCGCTGGCGGGCGGAGTGCGGCTGCACCGAAGGCAGCGTGAGCGGGGCGTCGCAGGCGTGGCGCGCACCGCTGCGGAAGGCGATCGACTGGCTGCGCGACGAGACTGCCGCGGTCTACGTCACCCGCGCGGCCGAGGTCTTCGGCGATCCATGGGGCGCGCGCGACCGCTACATCGACTGCATCCTGGATCCGGGCCACATGGCGGCGTTCCTCGCCGCCGAGGCGCCGAGCCGCCTGTCGCCGAGCGAGACGATCCACGCCAAGCGCGCGCTCGAGCTGGCCCGCCACGCGCTCTTCATGCAGACGAGCTGCGGCTGGTTCTTCGACGAGCTGACGCGGGTCGAGCCGCTGATCGTCCTCGGCCATGCCGCCCGCGTGATCGAGCTCGCCTCGGGTCTCGGCCGCCGGCTCGAGGACGGCTTCCTGAATCGCTTGGAAGAGGCTCGCAGCAACGTCCGCGAAGAGGGCACCGGCGCCGACGTCTACCGGCGACGCGTGCGGCCGGCGGCGGCCACGGCGGCGCGGGTCGCGGCGACCGGCGCGATCCTGGCGGGGAAAG
>JADMIO010828348.1_pt1 | contig 13649 bp, 11 predicted proteins | sample 8958161 | NCBI WGS metagenome assembly JADMIO01 (sample SAMN16585339, study PRJNA669376) | soil metagenome | isolation source: Crop rotation soil | place: USA: Cullars Rotation, Alabama | collected 2011 | reverse complement strand
CTTTCCCGCTTCCTTCCTGTCGATATGTACGTGCCCGGCTGTCCGCCCCGCCCCGAGCAACTGATCCAGTCGATCATCGACTTGCAGGACAAGATCCAACGAGAAGGGACGATTACGGGCGAAGAGTTCGATCTGGCCGCCCGTCAAAAGCCCAAGCGGGCCCTGGTCGAACTTCCTCAGCTCCCGAATACCCAGTTGCCGATTTTAGGTCGGCCCACTTCGTCGACTTAGTTTCAGCTTCACATTTCGCGGCGTGTACTTTCGCAGTTATGATTCGTCCCGAAACGATCAACCACCTGCAAGGGGCCGTGCCTGGACTGGCCGTGAGCGAATTTCGCGGCCGGACGCGCGTCGTGGCGCCGCGTGACAAGTTGTACGAGGTGCTGGCGCTTCTGAAGAACGAGCGGGGTTTTGATCTGCTGGTCGATATTACGTGCGTCGATTATTTGAACTACCGCGGCGCGACCGATCGCTTTGGAATGGTCTATCTGCTCGCCTCGACGGAAAGCAACGAGCGGATCACCGTGCGAACGTTCTTGAACGAGCCCGACCTGTCGGTGCCCACCGTCGTCCCGCTGTGGCTGGGGGCCGACTGGATGGAACGTGAAGTCTGGGACATGTTCGGCATCCGTTTCGACGGGCATCCCGATCACCGACGGATTCTATTGCCTGAAGAGTTTACGGCCCATCCGCTGCGAAAAGACTATCCCGTGCAAGGCCGCGGCGAACGGCACAACTTCCCCGTGCTCACCAGAAATCAGGGTTGAAATGCCACTGGAACCGGCAACGCTCACCAACGACATCGCCCACGACGAGCAGCAGGATTATCTGTGGACGCTGAACTTCGGTCCGCAGCACCCCGCCACGCACACCACCTTGCGACTGGTGCTCAAGCTCGACGGCGAGCGGGTGATCGATGCCATGCCCGACATCGGCTACCTGCATTCGGGTTTCGAGAAGCTCGGCGAGAGCCTTGACTACAATCAATATGTCACCATCACCGACCGGATGAACTACATCTCGCCGATGGCCAACAACGTGGCCTGGCACAACGCGGTCGAGACGCTGTTGGGGCTTGATCTTCCGCCCCGCTGTCAGTATCTGCGGACAATCATTTGCGAGTTGTCACGGATCAGCGATCACTTGCTCTGCACCGGCGCGATGGGGCTCGACACCGGCGCCTTCACGTTCTTTCTCTACGCCTTCAATCGCCGCGAAGACCTGTACGATATTTTCGAAGTGCTGTGCGGCGCCCGTTTCACGAACAGCTACACCCGCGTCGGCGGCGTCATGTACGATGCTACGCCATTGTTCATCGAGAAGGTCCGCACCTTCTGCCGCACGTTCCCCAAAACGCTCGACGATATGGAGCGGCTACTCAATCGCAATCGCATCTTCGTCGATCGGACGAAGGGTATCGGAATGTTGTCGAAAGAAGAGGCCATCAACCGCAGTTGCAGCGGCCCGGTCGCGCGGGCCAGCGGCGTGACCCGCGACTTGCGGAAGGATGAGCCTTACCTGGCGTACAAGGATTTCGACTTCCAGGTGATCTGCTCGAACGGTTGCGACTGTTATGCCCGCTATCTCGTGCGGATGGCCGAGATGCGCGAGAGTCTGCGGATCGTCGAACAGGCGATCGAGAATCTGCCGGCCGGTCCGGTGAATGTCGGCATCGACCAGCGGACCGCTTTGCCCACGAAGCGACAGGTCTATTCGACCATCGAGGGATTGATCTCGCACTTCGAGCTGGCGATGAGTAATCGCGGTTTTGAGACGCCGCACGAAGAGGCATATACGGCCACTGAAGCGGCCAACGGAGAGCTCGGTTTCTACATTGTCGGCGATGGCACCGACGTGGCCTATCGCGCCCGTTGCCGACCGCCGTCGTTCATTCACTTTGCCGTTTTTCCGCCGTTGATCCGCGGACACACGTTAAGCGACGTGGTTGCCGTGTTGGGAAGCTTGAATATCATTGCCGCCGAATTGGACCGCTGACACCAAACATGGCCACGACCACAACAGAACGAGTCCTGACCGACGAGATGGTGGCCGCCATCAAGGCGTACTTCCCGCGCTATCCGACCAAACAGGCGGTGACTTTGCCGGCCTTGCACATCGTCAACGAGCGGTTACGTCATGTGCCGATGCAGGCAGTCGTGGAAATCGCCCAGTTGTTGGAACTGCACCCCGCGCAGGTGCAAGACACGCTCAGCTTTTACGGCTTCTTCAAGCAAGACGCTCCGCACGGGCGCACGCGTGCTTGGGTCTGTCGCTCGATTGCCTGTGCCTTGCGGGGCGGCGAAGAAGTGCTCGAACACTTGTGCCACAAACTGGGCATCGAGCCCGGCGAAACCACGCCCGACGGCCGCGTGACGGTGGAGTTTGCCGAATGTCTCGGCGCCTGCGATTTTGCCCCTTGCATGCTGGCCGACAAGACCTTGCACAAAGACCTGACCAACGAAAAGGCCGACGCGTTTATCGACAGCTTGACGTAAGTTGCTACCAAGATTGCTAAATTCATCCATGTTCGAACCTGTCCTGCTGAAATACATCAACGAGCCGAACAGCCACACGCGGGCCGTCTACGAAGGGCACGGCGGCTACGGTGCGCTGAAGAAGGTCCTGTCGAGTATGGATTCGGCAGCGTTTGTCGAAGTGGTCAAGAGCAGCAACCTGCGCGGTCGCGGCGGGGCCGGCTTTCCTACCGGGCTGAAGTGGACGTTCTTGCCCAAGAACCATCCCGGCCCGATCTACATGTGCATCAATGCCGACGAGAGCGAGCCCGGCACGTTCAACAATCGCATCCTCATGGAGCAGGATCCTCACCAGGTCATCGAGGGGATCATCCTGAGTTGCTTCGCGACCAAGGCCCAGACCGCGTACGTCTATTTGCGCTATGAATACCCATTGGCGCTAGAACGAATGCAGGCCGCCATCGACGAATGCTATCAGGCCGGCTACTTGGGCAAAAGCGTTTGCGGCACGCAATTCTCGCTCGACATCTATATGCACCGCGGTGCGGCAGCCTACATTTGCGGCGAAGAGACGGGCTTGATCGAAAGCCTGGAAGGCAAGCGGGCTTGGCCACGCATCAAGCCGCCGTTTCCAGCCGTCGAAGGATTGTTTCACAAGCCGACGGTCGTCAACAACATAGAGACGGCGGCCTGCGTCACGCACATTGCCGATCGCGGGGCCGATTGGTTCAAATCGATTGGCGTGCCGGCCGATCCGAATAACCCCCGCGATCCCGGCAGCTACGGCCCGAAGCTTTATTGTTTGAGCGGTCACGTCAACAAGCCCGGCTGTTACGAAGCGCCGCTGGGAATCACACTGCGGCAACTCGTCAACGATTATGGCGGCGGCGTCTGGAAAGGCCGCAAAGCGAAGGCAGCTATTCCCGGCGGCATCAGCATGGGGCTGTTCACCGAGGCCGAGTTCGACACGCCCTTGGACTTCGCCGGCCCAGGCAAAGTTGGCTGCCTGGGACTGGGGACCGCGGCCGTCGTTGTACTCGATGAGACGGTGAGCATGGTCGACTTCCTGCACAACAGTTGCCGCTTCTTTGCTCACGAGAGTTGCGGCCAATGCACTCCTTGCCGTGAAGGAACCGCCTGGTCGCTCACCATGTTGGACCGCATCAAGGCGGGCAAAGGTCGACTAAAGGACCTCGATCTGCTGCTGGAGATCGGCGACACCATCGGCATCATGCCCGGCACGACCATCTGCGGACTGGCCGACGGCGCCGCCTGGCCGATTAAGAACGCCATCCGCAAGTTCCGCGGCGAATTCGAAGACTACATCAAACGCACCAACCCCACCGGATACATGGTCACCGACGCCGTCAAAGCCTTGCCCGTGCTGGCCCACTAGCAGAACCTAAACACAAAACACCAAACACAAAACACTGACACATGGGAATCGTCCTCGTAGACGGAAAAGAAATCGAAGTCGGCGATCAAGAACGTCTGAACGGCGTGCAGGTCGCCCGTCGCGCCGGTGTCGAGATTCCGCATTATTGCTGGCATGCTGGTCTGACGGTGGTGGCCAGTTGCCGCATGTGCTTGGTCGAGACCGGCACGCGCAATCCGCAGACCGGCGCCGTGCAGATGACGCCCAAGCTTGTCCCCGCCTGTCAGACGCCAGCCAAGGATGGCACCGTCTTCGTCACCACGTCCGACAAAGTGAAGCAGAGCCGGGCGATGGTCGAAGAAGACTTGTTGATCGACCATCCGATCGACTGCCCCATCTGCGACAAGGCGGGCGAATGCTCGTTGCAGGACTATCACTTCGAGCATGGCCAGAAGGAGCGGCGGGCCGACGTCCGCCCCTTTACCAGCCGGCGCCGCGAGATGGGAGACACCGTCACGCTGTTTGTCGATCGCTGCGTGATGTGTACCCGTTGCGTCCGTTTTTGTCGCGAGGTGAGCGGCACCAGCGAGTTGATGGTCATCAATCGCGGCAGTCACGAAGAGATCGACGTCTTCCCCGGCTTCCCGCTGGCGAATAAGCTCTCGGGCAACGTGGTCGATCTCTGCCCCGTCGGCGCTCTGGGGGACAAGGACTTCTTGTATCAACAGCGAGTCTGGTTCATGAAGCGCCATCCGGGCGTCTGCACGCGCTGCTCGACCGGCTGCTCGATCTTTGTTGAAGAGAATCAGGACCGCGTTTATCGCCTGAAGCCGCGCGAGAATCCACACGTCAATCAGTGGTGGATGTGTGACGAAGGGCGCTACGGCTTTCACCACGTGCATGAAGAAGGCCGCCTCGTCGGTTTGCGTCGCCGCGACGAGAACGGCTGGACCAATCTCGACTGGATGAATTTACCCGTTGAGTTGACGACTCGGCTGAAGTCGGCGGGCCGGTTGGGCGCGGTTCTTTCGCCCCATTTGACGGTTGAAGAAGCGTACATGCTGGCCACGTACATTCGCTCGCTCGATCCACAGGCGGTCCTGGCGCTGGCCCCAGTGCCGGTCGTAGGACAAGACGAGCGGTTCGCCAGCGGCTTCACGATTCGGGCCGAAAAGTGTCCCAACCGTCGTGGAGTGGAGGCGGTGCTGAATCACTTCGACAGCAGCTTGAAGTTCGAAGACTTTGTCGCCAAGGTTTCGGCAGGCGAAATCAATGCCGCCTGGGTCACCAGCGGATACTTGAATCCCTGGATTAGCGCCGAAACGGCGGAGAAATTCGCCGATCTCGACACGCTGATCGTGCAAGATATGTTCGACTCGCCCTTATGGCAGCAGGCGACCTACCAACTGCCCGGCGGCTCGTTTGCCGAACGGGATGGTTCGTATGTGAACTATGCCGATCGGTTGCAGTCGGTCGAATGGGCAGTTCGTCCTCCGGTAGGCGCCTGGGCCGAAGGTCAGTTGTACTGGCGGCTATTGAACAAGCCGGGCCTGTACAACTCTCGCAAGGTCCTTAGCGAACTAGCCACAGAAATCGTCTACTTCAGTGCCGCGTTGGGAGGAGTTCCTGCCGTCGGTGTCGACCTCAAAGTAAATCAACTGGCTGCCCCCGCGCCGGCAACAGCCACAGTATAGAAAAACAAGAGATGTTCCAATTGTCAGCGTCAATGATTGAAGATTCGCGTAGATCAAACGTGGAATATCCATTGTCTCTTGGTAGCCCGACCCGTAAGCGAGGGAAGCGGAACGGATTTCCCTCGCTCACGCGTCGGGCTACCACTGCAAGTCGCGCGATCGAATCCGTCGAATAATGAATAAGTTAGTATTCCGCATTATCTGAACCATGCTCACAGAACTTCAACAAACGGTCCTGGTCGCCCTGGCGCAGATCGCTCTGCTCTGCTTTGCGCTGATGACCGCGGCAGCGTACCTGGTACTGCTGGAGCGCTGGATCGCCGCCTGGGTGCAAGATCGTCTGGGACCGAATCGAGTCGGCATCCCACTGACCAAGATCAGCTTGTTTGGCCTGGGCCAGCCGCTGGCCGACGGATTGAAGTTCATCTTCAAAGAAGAATACACGCCGCACCATGTGTCGCGATTCTTGTACACGCTGGCGCCGATTTCGATCCTCGTGGCCGCGTTGGCCTCGTTCGCGGTCATTCCCTTCGGCAGCGTATTGCCCCCGGGTGCCTTAGGACTGAAGGGACAAATCCACCTGGTCGTCGCCCCCTTGATGGACGTCGGTCTGATCTACGCCTTTGCCTTGAGCAGCATCGCGGTATACGGCGTGATTCTGGGTGGTTGGGCCAGCAACAATAAATACAGTTTTCTGGGCGGACTCCGTTCCAGCGCCCAGTTGATCGCCTATGAATTGCCGCTCGGCTTGGGAATCCTGGGCGTCGTGCTGTTCAGCGGTTCGCTGCGACTGGAGGACATTATCGGCCAGCAAGCCAACGCCGGCGTCTGGAACATTCTCTTGCAACCGATTGGTTTCGTGGTCTTTCTGATCGCGTCGTTTGCCGAAAGTGCCCGACTGCCCTTTGATTTGCCTGAGGCCGAGCAGGAGCTGATCGGCGGTTATCACACCGAGTACGCCGGTCTGCGGCTGCTGATGTATTTGATCGCCGAATTCCTGCACATGGTGACGGCCGCGTTTCTGATCGTGATGTTGTTCTTCGGCGGCTGGCATTTTTGGGGCATGTCCACGGGAGCGGACCTTTACAACATCGGCTGGGACGAGGCCCTGCTGCGAATCGTGGTGCTGCTCGCCAAAGTCATGGGTGTGATCTTATTCTTCATGATGGCTCGTTGGAGCTGGCCCCGCTTCCGCTTCGATCAACTGATGTCGTTGGCCTGGAAAGTCATGTTGCCGCTGGGGCTGGTGAATCTGGTGATGGTCGCCGTGCTGGTGGAGTATTGGGACCATATTTACAACGCCCTTGCGCAAAGCTACTTGTTGGTCGGTTTGTGCATGTGGGGCCTGGCCGTCATCACGTGGTCGATCGCCGGCATGATGTCGCCGCTGAAACCCGACAACCGGCCCCGCGTGGATTTGTTTTCGCCCATGTCGATCGGCAAGGAATTTGGTTGAGAAGGAAATGCACTGCATATGAAGGCTGACGACCCAAACATTACCTGGATGCAAGAGCCCAAGCTGGGGCTGGCCGGCAAGATGTACTTGCCGCTGCTGGTTCAGGGGCTGACGACGACGACCAAACATCTGTTCGGCCCCAAGAAGACGGTCAGCTTTCCCGAAGTCCGTCCCACGATCGAAAATCCGCTCATTTACCGCGGCGTCCATCGGCTGAACAAGGACGACGAGGGACGCGTGAAATGTGTTGCCTGTTTCCTGTGTGCCACGGCTTGTCCGGCGCACTGCATTGACATCATCGGCATCGAGAGCCCCTGGCCCGACCGCGAGAAGTATCCCGAGAGCTTTACGATCGACGAGTTGCGTTGCATCTTCTGCGGCATGTGCGAAGAGGCCTGCCCGGTCGAGGCCATCGAGTTGACGAGCCTGATGGATCTGACCGGCCGCAGCCGCGAAGAGATGATCTTCGACAAAGAGAAGCTGCTCAGCGTCTACGATCAGACGAAAGACGCCGAGCCGATGCCTTCGAAGAGAGCGGGAGGCACGCCGTGAACGAAACGCAAGCGATAATTTTACTGGCGACGATTCTCGGCGCAATCAGTATGTGGCAAGTCTTGCCGCGATCCGAAGCTATGAGCGGTCGTGTTATCGCCAAGCTCACAGGTATCGTTTGTCTTTTGTTCGCAGCGTTATTGGTGTACTTGTACTTTGACCCACCACCTTATGGATCGGTTATCGCTGCGTTTGGTGGTAAGGCCGGCTTCTGGATATTCGAGGTCGCATTGGCAGCAATCGGCTTGTTTTTCTTATTGCCGCGATTCGCGAAAGTACAGGCACGAGCCGTCGGAGTCATTTTAGGACTCGTGAGCTTAGGTCTCTTTTTCTCTCGCGTACCAGTGGTCGGTCATTGGGCCAGCCACAGCGTCTTCTGGTTACTCGCCGCGACGACGATCATTTCCGCCGCCGCATCGGTGACGTTGCGCAGTCCAGTCTACTGCGCCATCTGGTTTGCCATGACGTTACTCGGCACGGCAGGCCTGTTTTTGTTCCAGGGGGCACAGTTCCTGGGCATTGCCACGGTGGTCGTTTACGCCGGCGCGATCTTAGTGACATTCTTATTCGTGCTCATGCTGGCTCAGCCGCAGGGACAGGCCTACTTTGATCGATTGAGTTGGGAAGGCTTTCTTTCGGCCTCGGCCGGTGCATTGCTGGTGGGCATTCTGACGTTGACGCTGTCGAGTTATTTTTCGCCGCCCCGCACGCCCGACGCCCCCGCGCTTCCTCCGTTGACGGAAACTGCTCCCGCGGATTTGAAGAAGCAGATCCTCGCCGATCAGCACGTGGCCCACATCGGCAAACAGCTTTTCAGCCGCCATCTCATCGCGGTCGAAGTGGCCGGCACGCTGTTGATGGTGGCCCTGGTCGGCGCGATCGCGATTGTGGCCCAGGCCCGCTCGATCGGGCAACCTCAGGGAGGCCGTGTCGATGGCTGAAGTCGAACTGCTCTACAACTATCTATTGGTCGGCGCCTTGCTGTTTGGCATCGGCCTGGTCGGTTTCTTGAGCCGGCGGAACATGATCATTATGTTCCTCGCAGCCGAGATGATGCTGCAAGGAATCTCGGTTAGCCTGGTCGCCTGGGGCCGTTATCACAACGATTGGGGCGGCCAGATGCTGGTGATCTTCATTCTGACCATCGCGGCGTGCGAAGCGGGCATCGCGCTGGCACTGGTCATCACGCTTTATCAACGCAGCGGCAGTCTGGACATTGTCTTCTGGCAAAGCTTGCGCGAGTCGGTGGTGCCGCGGCACGTCGATCACGAAGTCCCCGAGATGCCGCCCGAAACGCACGAGGTCTGGCCGAAGCTCACTCCCTCTGGTATTCGCCCTCGGCCCGACGAAGAGGAGATCATTCACCGTACCCATGTTTGAGAACCTCGACAACTTGATGGTGCTGGTCCCCGCCTTGCCTCTGGCGGCCGCGCTGGTCATCGGCTTTTTGGGCAAGCCCTTGCTCAAAAAGTACAGCCACGTGCCATGCGTCGCGGCGTTCGTATTGTCGTTCGTCTGCAGTCTGTTTTTGTTGCGCGGCGTGATCGGTTTGGAAAGCTCCAGCGAGGACGCCAACGCGACCCGTTCGGTCGGCATCGAAAAGACGTACACCCTTTGGACCTGGGCCGACATCGTAGGCGCCTTCAATGAGCCGACGACCGGCGGAGCAGGAGAGACGACGAAATCGATCGCCCGCGACTTGGATATCAGCATCACGCTACGTGCTGATCCACTCACGTCGATCATGCTGTCGATGGTCACGTTCGTCAGCTCGCTGGTGGCAATCTACTCGATCGGTTACATGAAAGACGATCCCGGCTATTGGCGGTTCTTCGCTTACATCTCGCTGTTCGTCTTCTCGATGACGATGCTCGTGTCGGCGAGCAACTTCGTCCTCCTGTATGTATTTTGGGAAGCGGTCGGCGTGTGCAGTTACTTGCTGATCGGCTTCTGGTTTGAGAAACCTGAAGCGGCCGCGGCGGGCAAGAAGGCCTTTCTGGTGAATCGCATCGGCGATTTCGGCTTTGCTCTGGGTGTGTTTCTGATCTGGATCACCTACGGCACGCTGAACTTTCACGACACGCCCGCAGTCGCTGGTGTGTTGGGCCAGCAACATTTGCACAATCCCACCGAGTTCGTCGGCGGCACGACGGGACTGCTGATTGCCCTGTTTCTGTTCGTCGGGGCGTGCGGCAAGAGTGCCCAGTTCCCGCTGCACGTCTGGTTGCCCGATGCCATGGAAGGCCCCACGCCCGTCAGCGCGCTGATCCACGCCGCCACGATGGTTACCGCCGGCGTCTACATGGTCACCCGTTGCACGCCTTTGTTCATGGTTTCGCCCGAGGCACAACTCACAGTCGCAGTCATCGGCGGTTTCACGGCCTTGCTGGCCGGCTTGATCGCCATGACTCAGACCGATCTGAAACGGGTGCTGGCCTACTCGACGGTCAGCCAGTTGGGATACATGTTCCTCGGTCTTGGCACAGGCACTCTCGTAGGAATCACGGCTAGCATGTTCCACCTGTTCACACACGCGTTCTTCAAGGCTTTGTTATTCCTCGGCGCCGGCAGCGTGATGCATGCGATGGGGCACGTCATCGACATGCGGCGTTTCAGCGGCTTGCGGCATCTCATGCCTAAGACATTCTACACGTTCTGGTTTGGCTCGTTGGCTTTGGCCGGCGTCGTTCCCTTCGCCGGTTTTTGGAGCAAAGACGCCATCGTTGCCGCAGTGCATGAAAAGATGCACGGCGAAGGAGGTCAGTACGCTGCCGCCTATGAATGGTTGTACTTTGCTGCGCTCTTCACCGCGTTGCTGACAGCGTTCTATACCTTCCGCGCCTTGTTCATGACGTTCTACGGCGAAGAAAAGATTCCGCCCGAGGCCGGCCATCATGCCCATGAGTCGCCGCCAACCATGACCGTGCCGTTGATCATCCTGGCCTTTTTCGCGTTGATCGTAGGAGCCTGGTTTGAGTATACGCATGGCTTCGCCCATTTCCTGGGGATGACGCCGACGTTGGCCTACAAGACGGTTCAAGAGACTCTGCCGGACGGCAAGTTCGTTTTCCACATGGACGTCGCACTGATCAGCACGGTCATCGCGCTACTGGGCTTGGGGCTGGCCGCGTATTTGTATCTGGGCCATCAACGCGAAATCGCGCAATTGACGCGACTGGCTAAGGCCGCCTGGCTGTATCAATTGTCTTCCGGCAAGTTTTTCATCGACCAGATTTACAACGCGTTGATTGTCTGGCCCATGAAAATGTTGGCTGCGCTCGCGTATTGGTTCGATCGCTGGATCGTGGATGGGCTGGTGAATGTGTGCGGCAAGATTGCGCCCTTGATCGGCGCTATCTTGCGGGCGTTGCAGACGGGGCTGGTGCAGTTTTACGCCCTGGCGATGGTGCTGGGCATGCTGGTATTGATCGGCACGCTGTTGATGTGGGAGTAGTGCAAGGCATGCTAAGTGTCACGATATTTCTGCCCCTGGTGGGCGCCGTGCTGATCTGGGCCTGGGCCGCCGGTGGTCATGGTTCCGCCCGGTCGATCGCACTGATCACGTCGCTGGTCACGCTGCTGCTGGCCGGCACGTTGGTGTTCAGCGAGAAGCCCTCCACATACGACGTGGATGTCGCCTGGCTTTCGCATGCGGCGCAGCCTGAGTCGCCCGCCTCGTTCGGCGTCGATATCCGCTACAGCCTGGGGCTCGATGGCTTGAGTCTCTGGCTGTTCGGGCTCAGTGCTCTGCTGGTGCTGACCTCGGTCCTGATCAGTTGGGAGGCGATCACCGACCGCGCCCCGGCGTTTTATTGCCTTTTACTGCTCCTCGAAACGGGCATGCTCGGCGTCTTTGCCGCTCGCGACATCATTCTGTTCTACGTCTTCTTCGAGTTCACACTCATTCCGCTCTTCTTCCTGATCGGCATCTGGGGGCACGAAGAGCGTCGCTATGCGGCCATCAAGTTCTTTCTATTCACACTGGCAGGCAGCGTGCTGACGTTTCTGGGATTGTTGACAATCGTGTTCTGGAACTATCAACATTCCGACAATCATCTGCTGACGTTTTCGATTCGCACGTTGACCGAGAATCTGCAGAGGGCGCCGATCGATCCTTCATTGCAGTTGTGGATCTTCCTGGCCTTGTTCGCCGGCTTCGCCATCAAAGTGCCGCTGTTTCCGTTCCACACCTGGTTGCCGCTGGCTCACGTGCAAGCACCCGCGGCGGGCAGCGTCTTGCTGGCCGGCATCTTGTTGAAGATCGGCACCTACGGCTTCGTGCGGTTCAGTCTGCCCATGCTTCCCGATGCCACCGTGGCCTGCATGCCTTGGATGTTATGGCTGGCTGTGGCAGGGATCATCTACGGAGCGCTCGTGGCATTGGCTCAATCAGATATGAAAAAGCTGATCGCCTACTCCAGCGTCAGCCACTTGGGCTTCTGCATGTTGGGGCTATTCGCCTTGAACCGGCCCGGGATGCAAGGGGGCGTGTTGCAGATGATCAATCATGGCCTGTCCACCGGCGGGTTGTTTGCCTTGGTCGGCATGATCTACGATCGTTATCACACCCGCGAGATCAGTCAGTTCGGCGGCCTTACTCGCCGGACTCCGTTGCTGGCGGTTTTCATGCTGTTGTTCACGTTCTCTAGCATCGGCTTGCCGGGCATGAATGGTTTCGCCGGTGAGTTCTTGCTGCTGCTGGGTATGTTTCAGCGGGGATGGTCAGATGCACCCTCGGTCTGGACTTGTCAGTGGAAAGCGATTTCGGTCCTGGCCGTCTTTGGCGTCGTGCTGGGGGCCTGGTACATGCTGTGGCTGGTCGAGCGAGTTTTCTTCGGACCGCTGAAAGAGCCGGCCCGTCAAGGCAGCGGCGGTCACGACGAGCCAGTCCGCGACATGTCGCTGCGAGAAATGGCGGCGCTGGTGCCTTTGTTGGTGTTTGTGTTTTGGATCGGTCTGATGCCCAGTCGTTTTCTCAAGCCGATGACCGACGATCTAAACCACGTGACCGACGTCGTTGCGAAGTCTTACGAACAGGCCTATGAGTCGCCCGTTGCAAAGACGGCCGTGACGCCGAAGACGACGGAAATCAATTTTGCCGTGGGAGAAGTAAGGCGTGAACAATAGTACCGTTCAATTCCTGCTGCCCGAACTGGTGCTGGTCGCCGTAGCAACATTCATCTACGTGGCCGGTGCATTCCTGCCCGGACGAAAGTTCTGGGCCTGGGTAGCGGTCGGCGGATTGCTCGTGGCAACAGGCCTGCTCGATTGGCAATACCACGGCCTTTTTTGGAGTGAAGGCAAAACGGCGCCTGCGATGAGCGTCGATCTCGCCGGTCCTCTCTCCGCAGATCTCTTCGGCATGTACGTTCGCTTTCTGGTCCTGGCCGTCGGCTTGATGTTCGTCCTGATGTCGGCAAAACCCGCCCTCGGATCGCAATCGCCCGAGATCATCGGCTCGCTCTTGTTGGCTTTGGCCGGCACGATGCTCGTCGGTTCAGCTCGCGACCTGGTGCTGATCTTCGTGGGCCTGGAACTGATCTCGATTCCCACCTACGTCCTGCTTTATCTCGGCAAGCGAGATGCCGCCTCGCAGGAGTCGGCCGTCAAATACTTCTTTTTGAGCATCCTGTCATCGGCCCTGATGTTATACGGCTTCAGCTTCTTGTATGGCGGCGCCGGCTCGACCGAATTGACCACGGTGCTAAAAGTCTTCGAATCCAGCGGCGAAGCAATGGAGCGGATCCAATGGCTCAGCCGCCTGGCGTTGGTGCTGATCGTGGCGGGCCTGGGCTTCAAAATCACAGCGGTGCCGTTTCACTTCTATGCTCCCGACGTTTACGAAGGGACGACGCACGGCAACGCGGCCTTGTTGGCGGTTTTGCCCAAGATCGGCGGCTTCGTGGCTCTCGTGCGGATTGTCGTGGTGTCGATGTCGGGATTGGAAAGCTTTGGCTGGCGGATCGCGCTGATCCTCGCCGTGCTGACCATGACCTTGGGCAATGTGCTGGCCCTGTGGCAGAACAACATCCGGCGGCTGTTGGCCTATTCGTCGATCGCCCATGCCGGCTACATGCTGATCGGGCTGGCCACCGGCT
>JADMIO011419608.1_pt1 | contig 13650 bp, 12 predicted proteins | sample 8958161 | NCBI WGS metagenome assembly JADMIO01 (sample SAMN16585339, study PRJNA669376) | soil metagenome | isolation source: Crop rotation soil | place: USA: Cullars Rotation, Alabama | collected 2011 | reverse complement strand
CTCTTCCGATCTTGGGACGTTCATTTAGAAGTTGTCAAAAACTCTCCTCACGTCGCATTGGTGCAAAAAGCGGATGAGTGCGGCGCTGACCTGCTGGTTGTGGGTTCTCATGGGCGGTCGGCGCTGGGCCGGCTCATTCTTGGCAGTGTGTCTCAACAAGTACTGACTCACGCACGCTGTTCCGTTCGAATCGCGCGCCGCCGGGAACGTGCGAGTGGTCCGACGCGGCTTCTCGTTGGCGTCGATGGCTCCGCCGATTCGTGGACAGCCGTTCTTGCCGTTGCCCGTCGAAACTGGCCGACAGGAACCGAGGTAAAGGTCTGTGCATTGCTCGATCGTGCCGTGACCTCCGTCGTCCCGCTTGGCGGAGCCATGCCGCTCGGCTGGCCCTTTGCCGCCCACGAGGACAGCGTCGGCGGCATGACGCGAATCGCCTCCTCGGCAGCAGACCAACTTAAGGAGTCAGGCTTGTTCGCGGAACCGATTGTGCATGACGGAGACCCCAAAAAGGAACTGGTGGAGACGGCACGAAGATGGGGTGCAGATTGCATCTTCGTCGGCGCCAAGGGGCTCAGCCAAATGGAGCGATTTTTGCTCGGCAGTGTCAGTGGCGCCGTTGCGACACGTGCCGGCTGCACCGTCGAAGTCGTTCGATCGCGTTGAATTACAATCCATTGGAAGCGATTTTTTGCGAATTGAGGCAGACATGATAACCCTGATCACATCCCCAACTCCAGCGCACACCAAATCGCTTACGTAATGTGGTCCGATGAGACTGGGATTCAAGACATTCCTTTCATTCGGCGGGAAAATTCGTCACTTGGCGAAATGTATCGGGAATCTGACACGGCCGGCGTGAGGGTTCCCAATTTTGAGATGGCAAGCGGTCCTTCAGCCGGAGGCAAATGCGATGTATGCCTGGAACAACATCTTGCTAATGATGTTTACCCCATTCAACTGGGATTGGCTGATCATGATTGGGGTGTCGCTCCTCATACCCCTGGTGGGCGGGAGGGATGATTATGTCGGGCGTCTGGCTGAGAGGCGGCCTGCATGACCCATGAGCGCGCACTTCCGGCCCGTGAATTGAAGCACGCTATACGGTGATTGGCAGTCAATTCCCTATCGCCCGTTGCGGGCGTGCCGAATGGCTTTTGATCGCCGCGAGCGCTGTTTCCATGTCAATACGCAGCTTCTCGCGCAGATCCTCGGTCACTTGGCGTTCCTGTGCACACCGTTGTCGGTAGTCTTCCGCCACAGCGCGGGCCTCTTCCGCGGCACAGCGTGCAAAATCGGCCTGCTTTCGCGCCTCTTCGGCGGATCTTCGGGTCGATTCCGAGTGCTGGCGCGCTGTCTCGTTCGCAATCCGCAACGCCTCGGACGAGCAGCGAACCTGCTCTGCCGTCACACGCATCTCCTCCGCGGCAATGCGTTCCTCTTCCGCAGCCGCTGGTGAAAAACGCGCTCCTCGTGTGGCAGCAACCTGCCGCTTCGGTGCAAATGCCGGCAATGACAGATCTCGTCCCAGTCGGCGATTTGGGCCCGTTTTGATGTTCTTGCCGGACATTCTTTGCTCCTGTAGGAAGGACCGTCATCCATCCCGCCAAGCCAAATCCACTTCTGCCAATGCTCACATAACGCAACCTCTCAACTACCTATTGCGCATCCGGTGAATTGCGGATGGCGAAGCGTAGCAACTCCGCACTGGTCTTGAGATTCAACTTTTCCTTGATGTGTTCACGATGCGCCTCCACTGTCTTGGGGCTCAAGCACAGTTTGTCGGCGATTTCCTTGACGGTCTTGCCGCCGCCGATCATTCGGAAGACTTCCAGTTCGCGATCCGTCAGCCGATCCATCGGGAGCGCTGTTTGTGCTTTCTTGCCGCCGACCATGCGCTGCAGAAGCGTCGCCCCCATCTTCTCGCTTACATAAATCTCGCCTGTGAGCACCTTCCGAAGGGCCGCCAGCATGATTGGCGGGGCTTCCTGCTTCATGATGTAGCCACGGGCGCCGGCACGCAGGGCGCGCTCGGCATACAACGATTCATCATGCATGCTCAGCATCACCACCGGCAGATTCGGAAGCTGTGCTTGCAGCTCCTTAAGGAGTTCCAGGCCGTCGCTGTCTTTGAGGCTCACGTCCACCAGGCACAGATCGGGCTTGGCGTCACGAATGGCGCGCAACGACCCATACACGTCTTCCCCCTGCCCACAAACCACAAAATCGGGTTCGCTGTTCAGCAGTTGGACCAATCCCTGGCGAACAATTGGATGGTCATCAACGACGAACACCGTCCTTTTCGAAGACAACGGCTTACTCATCGTCGGTTTGGCTGGCTTGCTAGTCGTCATAATGAACCGTCCTATCATGATGTTGTCGCAATAGCGCATTTAATTTGAACTCCCCCACGGTGCTGCTGAACATTCAGTTTTGCACCAATAACTCGGGCACGGTGTTCCATCATCCAAAGGACCTTGTCCTCGCGGAACCGGCCGTCTTGGGAGAGGCTGATTCCATTGTCCCATATCTTGAGTTCGATTTCCGTACCCTTGCGGGTCAGTTCGATCACAATTTTGCTTGCTTTCCCGTGCCGCACGGCGTCGCGCACCGCCTCCTGGGCGATGCGGTAGACGTGGGTGGCAGTGGCTGCATCGTGCATCTCGACGGGCTGCGGACTGCGGAAGGTGCAGGTGATCTTGAATGCGTCGGTGGTGTTGGCGGCCAATGCCTGGAGCGCAACGGATAGGCCGTTGGGCTGAGGCTCAACTGGATATAGCCCATGCGAAAGATCCCGGGTGTGCCTGACCGCGTCCTGGAGAAGCTCCGTCACTCTTGCGGCATGGGCTGCTTCGCATGGTCCGCCCGCTTGCAGCTTCTGCTGCATCGACTGGACAAGAAATGCAATTCCCGCAAGTTCCTGGCACAGACCATCGTGTAGATCGTGGCCAATCTTCCGCTGCTCGCGTTCGCTGGCTTCCAGGATTTCTCGTTCCAGTTGCTTGCGCTCGCTGATGTCTCGGACGATGCCGGTAAACGTGCGGCGAGGGCCGACCCGCACCTCGCTGACCGCCAGTTCGATTGGAAAGGTCGTTCCTTCTTTTGTCTTTCCGATGGCTTCGCGGCCGATGCCGATGATCTTCGCTTGGCCGGTGCGCAGATAGTTCGCCAGATATTGGTCGTGATTCGCGCGGTACGGTTCGGGCATGAGCATGCTGATATTGCGGCCAATTACTTCGCCACTCGCATAGCCGAACATCCGCTGGGCCGCGCGATTGAATGTTTCAATGGTGCCGCGATCGTCAATGACGATAATTCCTTCCACTGCGGTATCCAGAATCGCATGCAGTTGGCGCGCAGTATTTGACTCGCCGTTGGAAGAGCCAGCGGCGCCAAGTGCCGGATCGCCCATCCTGCTGCTTGCGATCCGGCGAGGAGATGGAGTACGCTTTGCCATGCGCGGTCAATTATTCTTCGCCAGGATCCGCCGCACAGATATGGGAAGCCGATCCGATCTTCGAGTAGGAAATTTCCTGCGAGCACATAGGTGTTTTACCTATAACAGCTTCGAGAATCGAATGAGATCTGATCGCTCCTGAGCGCGGCGCTCCAGCACCTCATCATGGACTTTGCCGCTGCCACGATCCCCAGTATCCTTCGAACGGATCGTGCCATCGAACAGTCTATTGTTGCGAACTCGAATGGCGTGCTCGATCTGACGAGCGATCCGTGCGACCTGCCGGGTTTGCCGTGCCGTTGATTCCTCGTGCGCATTTAGCTTGGCGAGCAAGTCCGACACGACAGAAGCCAAATGGACATCGCTGTCGCAGGGCAATAATCCGGCAGCAGCTTTGGTGGAATGCTTCCTGGCCACACAGGAACTATCGCTCAATCATTGTGCTGGCGTTATCGGCAGATACACGATTTGCAAGTCGGATTTTTTCCGATCAAGCTTGGTTCCTTTTCCGTGCTGTCGGCAAAGCCGCCACCGTCGCGGGCGGACGAAGCGGTTTAGAGATGGAGCAGGTGGCAATGGCGCCGCCGCGAGGATGTCGGCGCAGGTCAAAAACGCCTCCAATGAGATGGGCGCGATAATACATCCCTTGAACGCCGATCCCGCTGCGCACGGACGAAGGCCCGGAATAGGCGCTGGGCGGCTGTCCATTTTTGGCAGGCAGCCCGACGCCGTTGTCCTTGACCGCCAGTGCCAGCCGGTCGCCAGTCATCCTGAGATCAACCTCAATGCGAGAGGCTTTGCCATGGCGGATCGCGTTGGTAATGGCCTCCTGAGCGATGCGGTAAAGATGCGTTGCGGTCGCATCGTCATTTGCCTGGGCCGATTGGTCCCAGCTAAAAGTGCAGCGAACGCTGAAGGCGTCGGAGATTTTTGCCGTTAACATTTGTAACGCGGCGGGCAGTCCTCCGGCCTGCAGGTCCACTGGGTTGAGACCATGCGAAAACTGCCGCGCCTCACCCGCCGCCTGGCGCACCGCCGCCGAGACCTTGGTGATCTCCGCGGCTTCGGTCGGCGCGATCGCCTGCAAGCGCCGGGCAATCGCGTCGGCCTGAAGGGCGGTGCCGACCAGGTCCTGGCACAGACCATCATGAAGATCCTGTCCGATCCTGCGTTGCTCGGCGGCGCTGGCCTCCACGATCTGCCGCTCCAATTGGCGCCGGCTCGTCAGGTCATGGATGATGCCGGTAAATAAACGCTTCCCATCAAGTGGAACTTCACTGACCGAGAGATTCATGGGGAAGGTCGTGCCGTCTTTGCGCATCGCTGTCACATCCCGTCCAATGCCAATGATTCGGGCCCGGCCGGTGCGGAGGTAATTGCGGATGTACCCATCGTGCTCGGTGCGGTACGGCTCCGGCATCAGCATTTTAACGTTCTGGCCGATCAGTTCTGATGCGCTGAAGCCGAACAGAAGTACCGTGGCCGGATTCACCGACTCAATGATCCCCTGCTCATCGATCGTAATGATGGCATCCACAGCGGTTTCGAGAATGGTGCGAAGCCGCTTCTCCGACTCGCGGAGGGCCGCCTCTGCCTGATTCCGTCCGCTGATGTCCCGAACGATCTTGGAAGCCCCTACAACTCGGCCGCTCGCGTCACGCAGCGGAGCCACAGCGATGGAAACTTCGATTGGCAGCCCGTTCTTGCCAAGGCGAATGGTTTCATAATGCTCGACACGCTCGCCACGGCGCAGCTTTCCGAGGATCATCTTCTCCTCGGCAAGCCGATCGGGAGGGATCAAGCGGGTGATTGACTTTCCGACCATCTCGCTGGCGTGATAGCCAAAGATCCGCTCGGCTGACCTGTTCCAAGTTAGAACTATCCCTTTTAGATCTTTGCTGAGAATGGCATCATCGGAGCAATCGACGATTGCCGCGAGTCTGGCCTGATCTTGCGCATGCAACATCTGCGTTCCCGCGTGAGATACTGATATCTAAGAAAGATATTCTCTCCGGTTGCCCATTGGAAACATCAAGCCCGATTTTATCGAGCGCCCAACCGGGCACAAGCGCAGGTATGAGATAAAATTTGGAGGGTTATGCCCCAAACACCACTCCTGCACCAATCAACTCAAGCTCACGTTCGCAAAGGCCGCCGTGCATGTCTTGCTGGTGTTGATGCTGGTGACGGCCAGGCCAGTCGTGACGGCGGGCGCCATCATGATCGTCTGGGCGGTGCCCACTTGGGTCCAGGCGGTTCCATCGCTGCTGTAATAGGCGGTGAATGAGTTACCGGCGCGCACCAGCTTTACGTATTGCGGAGCGGTCTTCATCGCGACGAGGCTTTGCGAGCAGATCCCGCCGGCGCTAGCGCGCCATTGGAAGGCGAGATACCCGCCGGGTGTTAAAACGACGTCGGCAAAGGCCGCATTGGCTGCGATCCCGTCACGGATCATCACGCCGGCTTTGGACCATGGGTGGATGTTTTGCACGCTGGTGACTTGCGCGCTGATCGTGACATCGCCGGTGGCGTTCTTGTAATCATACTGGAATTGATCGCTGGTGTTCCAGATGTCGACGCCGGCACCGGCGACGGTGTAGATGCCATTCGAGAATGAGGCGGAGCCCGCCGCATTGGGAGAACCGATGTCGCTGTTGTTGGTGAACAAGCCCGTGGCGATGGTCGTGGTCACGTTTACATTGGCAAATGTCGCCGTGCAGGTCTTTGTGGTGTTGATGCTGGTGACCGCCAGGCCTGTCGTGACGGCGGAAGCCTTTACGATCTCTTGGCTGGTGCCCAGTTGCGCCAGGTGGTGCCGTTGCTGCTGTAGTACGCGGCGAACGAGTTGCCGGCGCGGACCAACTTCACATATTGAGGGGCCGGTCTCATCGTGGTCAAGCTCTGTGAGCAAGTGCCGCCGGCTTTAGCACGCCATTGGAATGCAAGATAGCCGGCCGGCGTCAAGACGACATCTGCCGGACCCTCGCCGCGGGCGACTTCGACGCGGATGGGCGCGACGATTTGGCGATTGGGATCCCGGCTCAAAGGCACGCTCCTGGTCCCCAACCCCGGCACCCTCATCGCGTCATCCTCGGTCATCCGCTTCTATCCCTCCACGGACACGACCCTGAGCGCAGACGATCTGTTGCTCGACGAGATTCGGCTTGCACCCCTGGGTCCGCAACAAAACATAAAATTTCTATTCCACACGAAGTTGAAGAAAGGCCAGAGCGCCATCGGCAAATTCGTGATCGCCGTCCTCGACGCCAACGCGACGTGTCTGAGACCAATGAAGCCAACAATGTTGTGGTGTTCGGACCGATCGGATGTGTACAAGAAACGGGTCTCTATTAAACGGAGATTATGCAATGTTGCTCAACAGGTTTCGCCAAATCGTTCGGACCTCGACTTAGAGCGGAGCTCTCCGCAGGCAGCGCGAGCATTCGAACCAGGCCACGCGCGGCCATGCACCATTCCAAAGTCGATGTCGGTCGCATGGGTGCTGAGCGTCGCCGACATGTACAGGCCTTCGATGCCGTCGATACCGAGAACTCGGGAAATCCCGGCAGGCGTGAGTGCGAAAAAACTGCTGAGCTGGAAAGGGTTCCGTTGGTCGGCACCCAGTAAATCCTTCTCGAGATTCCGGTACAACACCGCGGCAATTCGTTCCACATTCAAGCAAATCAACGCATCTGCCTGTGACTGGAGTTTGAGCAGTTTCCGGAACGTTGGCGCTTCGGCGAGGCGCGCACCCAAGTCCGCGCGTGCACGGGCGGCGTCGCGCAGAGCGTTGATGGCATGGGTGGTTCGTTTCAGAGTCGCGGCCGAATCTTTGCGGGTTCAAAAGAGGTTGGTTCTCACAACGCTTCCGGTTAAGAACGTGATAGATGATTCAACCGGGAGCGACACATGCAGTTAGAGGCATGCCGCAATCATAAGGAAAACCATCCTGTTTTTCCGTTTTTTTCCTTTGAATGGTTGTTACCCTTGAATGCCGAAGCTATCGAGCGTCCCAATCGCGGTTAGGCGTCTTCCAGATGATCCGCGCCGCGTAGACGCTGTTGTCCGAACCGTACTTATTTCCTGGAACCGAAATTCCTTTGGGCCCTTGCATCCATTCGGCCGTGGTGACCCAGGTCTCGTTCGGACTCACTTCCGTTACTCCGAAGGCATTCCCGAGGCCGGCGCCGCGCTCGGGAATCAGGATCCGCTCCGTGGCACGGACCACATGCAGCCTCTCGGAATCAACCTGCGCGATGAACAGCGGCGCGCGATTGCGAAAGACGTGGTCGTTGTTCGCGCCGACGCGCGTGTAGACGAGAAACAGGCCGTCGCTGTGTGTGACCCAATGCTGCTGCGTGTTCCGGCTGCCGAGATCCTGGCCATCGTCGAAGCGCCAACGTTTGACATCGCCATAATGAAGGCCGTCGTCCGAAGTGGCAACGTACGCCGCGCGGTCGTTGCGCATCGTTAAGTAGTAACGGCCGCGGAAACGGGTCAACGAAGGTTCGAACACCCCGGTTTGCCGGCCCGCGGGTTGGTTGTATTCCACGCCCGGCTCCGTCGGTCGCGAGAGTTCGTCGCCGTGCGCGACGTAGGAGAGCTTCTTTCCATCGAACGAACAGCGCATTACGGCGGTGTGATATGGACTCTGGCCCCTCGTCTTGAAATGAAACGGCAAAAGGATTTCGCCGTTCGGGAGATCGATGCGCTGGCTTGCTCCAACCGTTGCGTAGAAGAACTTGGGATCGTCGGGCATGACGACCATTTCCCATTGCGTCCAGGTGCGCTGCGTCGGACCGTAGACCGAGTATGCCGGTCGCGACGGGGCGTCGTTTTGATTGATCTTCACTTCCGTGCCCGTGGCGTCCTTTTGGTAGCGCACGGTCGGCCCGGTTCCCAAAAGCTTACCGGTTGGGGCATGCCACTTCGGGGTGAAATCGCCGACGATGATCTCGACGCCATTTGGCTCCTTGCGGCGATCTAACGTCGCATGCTCCAGCGGCGATGACCAGGTTTTGCCAAGATCGTCAGTGCGGACTTCATTGACGGCAAAGAAAACGTCACTCCCCTTCAGCCAGAGCTTCTGCATCGTCACCACTACGCTCGGATTCGAATCTTTACTCTTGCCCGGCACGATTCCGGCGCGAGGCGCAACCCAACAGGTCTTGCCGTCGAATCCAGACGAAATCGTCTCAAGCTTGATCGTATAGTCCGGCATTGCCGACGATGGGCTCGCGGCAACTTTGGCATCTTTCTCCTCGGCGCGCAGGCTCGGGAGTCGCGACGTCGCGCCGAACATGCAGGCCAGACCGATCGTCAATCTCCAGAACGTTCGTGCCGTCATGATCTGCTCCTATCGGCCAGTATGCTCTTTAGCCGGCTTCGCAGGACTTGGTTCAACCGGTCGTCGCGGAACGTCATCAATTCCGGCGTTGCCGCTATCGCGCCGTCGTCGCCGGAATGAAATCCTTGATCACCCTCACGAACGGCTTCGCCTGGTCTCGATCTTTCGAGTCCCAGCCGATGATAAAGTCCACCGACCCGTCCTTGTTTTTAAGATCCGGCATGAAACAGCGGACACAGTTCTCAAGATCCTGCCAGTCGGCACTGCTCGCGCAATGAATCCCCAGATACGGCTCGATATTAAGAAGCCCGTCGTTGCCGACGACGATGCGATTGAATTGCACCGTCGTGCCGTCGTTATGGGCCGGTGCGGTCAGGAAGAACTGCCCGCCGTTGGGCGCAGTGATGATCTTCTCGCCCGGTCGCCGAAAGCCAATCGTCGCGACGGGGTCGCCGGCGGGCGTTGTCACGCGAACGCCGTCCAGGAATTGTTTCGTGGCGATCGAGTACGAATGGAGTGAGCCGTCGTCCGTCAGGACGAGCAGAAATCGACTGCAAGGAGAGAGTGCCAGATAACTGCCTGTACTGGCGCCGTTCACGGATACAGGCAACGAGAAACCAAAGAGGTCGCGGAGCCCGTCGTTCTCGCCAACTTCGTAGCAAAAGACCTTCTCGTCTAAGTTGCCGGGAAGAAGTGCCGGGTCTTTAGCTCTGAGTTCGTCTACGAACACCGGGTTCGGCTTGCCGGTACCGAAGATCTCCTGTCGGCGACTGCCGTCGTGGGCATTCCAAATCAACCTGCTCTGCAAGGTCGCCAATGCGCCACAGCAGCGATTCATGTAAGCTGCCGATTGACTCGGAACCGAAGTCGCATCCGGACCCAATTGTTTTGGATCGAAGAGTTCCAGCCCCGTCGTAAACGGCGTGCCTCCGCGGCCCGAACGTCCGGTGCCGGAATCCATCAACCGGCCGCCGAACACGGGGAAGATCCGATCATATTGCTTCAACCCTCCGCGGGCATGGCGGTCTACGGGTACTGCCGCCAGGCGGTTGTGAAAAATGTCCGACGTCATCACATCCAGGATCTTGCTTCCTTGCGAATACTTGATCCGAGTCATGCCTGTGTAGCCGGTGACGTAAAGCCATTGCTCGTCACCTTGCTTGACCCAGGCGGAGTCGTAGGCGCCCAACCCCACGGCGACTGCCGCCTTGCCCGGCAATGCCGTTTTGATCACGGCACGTTTGTCTTCCAGTCTTGAGAAGTCGAAAGTAGCCAACGGATAGACCGCATACTCGCTAATCCCCACGGCCTTTTCCGGCACACCCGGAATCGGCGTCACGAGGAAGACGGGCCCGAGGCTCGGCCCGCCTTTCAACGAATCGGCGAGTGGACCTTGCGCATCCGGATTTGCCTTGAGCTTCTCGACCACTTCGTACTTCACCGTCACGATTCCTTCCGGCGCACCGGCATACGTCCGAAAGGCGTGGTTCGAGGTCCGCGGGAGGAGCATCGATGCATTCCACCCGTCGCTCATCAGGAGTTGTCGAATCGAAGCGCGAGGAATCGCCAGCCCATCGGTCCCGGCAGGCCCCACCAAATGCCGCCCATAGATATTCCCGACAAGATGCACCATCGTCTTGCTGACGCCGTCGACCATGGCTTCTTGCGTCGGTGCGAAGGTGGTGCTTCCATCCTTCGAGACTGTATCGGAGAGTGAAGTGACTTCACCGAACGCTTTGTTGTTTCCATGATCGTCAAGATCAAGCCGCCAAGGACCGCCGGCGGCTTGCTTTCCGGCCGGGACGATCAACAGGCCCGCTTCGGTGATGATCGGCTTGCCGAGTTTTCGTTCATCCATCGCAGCGCCGACGATCGGACCGGATTTATAGAGCGTGGGAACAGCAGTCTCCCAAGTCCCGACATGAAGCCGAACATCAGCGGAAAATGCTTTTTCATCGCGCCAATCTTGCGGGATCGAAAAGACCCCCCCGATCCGTCGCTGGGGAACATCGCCGGGACCAGGTCCTGTTTTGAAGTCGAGAATATCGACGAGAAAAACACGGCCTTTCGTGCAGACCATCAGCCAATTTCCGCTCAACCAGCCCGGGGAGCCTTTCATCGTAGCGCCGCCGGGACACAACTTCTGCAGATCGAACGGAGGCGAGCATTCAAACTTTTTGATATTTGGATCGAATCGGACCACCCGATACTCGGCGATGAAGTAGATGCGACCGTCATCGTCAACGGCGGAAAGGGTCTGACCGAGATCGTCGTCTCCCTCGCCGAGGATGTTGCGTTGAACCCCTCGCCAATCCTTTTCTTTCACCTCCCTCGTGACATGCACCAGAACGTCGTTACCAATATTGACCGTCTCATTGCCTTGGCCTTTGCCCCACGACTCTTGAATGGGAACTTCCACCAGGAACTTTTGCCATCGGGTTAGCTTCGCTCCTTCGTAAATCGCCTTCTTGTAACTGATATATAAACTGGCCTTCGTCGGATCCTTTGGCGCAGCCGTCTGGCGACTCAGGACGAAGCCGCCGCGTATTGGCGCTTCGCTTTCCGTGACCACCGGAAACGTGATGTCCTGTTTCGAGACCGACCGCTTCGGCGGATCGATTCGAACCGTTCGCAGTGTCTTCACGTTAGGGAGTTGAATTTTCGGTGCACCCGCGCCCGCCGGCTTAGCAGTCATCGCCATTCCCGGTTCGATAAAGGCAAAGGGACCGGTCGCCGAGACTGGAAGGCGGCTTTTCACCGGAGCTTCCACGATGGGCGACGCCGTTTTCGTTGCGATCGGCTTTCCGGCGGCATCCTTCACCGCAATGCTTATTCCCAGGCAGTTGCCGAACTTCGAGAGATCGATCACGAGGGTGCCGTTGACGGCCGCATCGGAAAGGTCGATCGAAAGCTTCTGTTCTTTGCCATCACCGCGCAGTTTCAACTCCGCGCTCAGGCCGCCGTTCGCTTGGCGAAGTAAGTCGAATCGATCGAGCCGCACGATGAGTTCATCGCCCGTGCGAAACACCTCGATCGGTTCGGCGGCACCGATTGACGTGCAAAGAGCGAGTGCAATGAGAACCGAGGTTGAAGTGGCGTTGATGCCGTGTTTCATGTTGACGTTTAAAGCGGGACTCCCCAGATGGCTTGAGCCTGGAACCGATCCGAGCTCGGAACGGTCGCCATTTTAACAACGCTTGCCCCCGCATCTAGCGCGCAAGGAATTTTCATCGTCTTCCGTACCAGGATTCCGACTCCTGGGATCCAAGGCGGGATTGGTGCTTGGAATCGCTGTTTTGCGCCCTTGAACTCGAGCAAAAAGGCGAGGTGTCAGGCGTATGTTAATCGTGCTCCGCCCGCATCCACCCTTCTCAACGTGGGGTGGGCGGAAGCGCGTTCTTTTGTCGGGAACTGATGGGACGATGGAAATGCCGTACGATTTCCACGAAAAATGTACTTATGTGAGATTCAGGTGGAATCCAGACTCCCTAGAGAAGGGAAAGGCCGACGGAGGCCTCGGTGAACGACCTTGGTCCGAGGAATGAACTTTGTGCCACACGGGTTGCATTGACGTGTTTTGGTTCAGAGCGCGTGGGAAAAATCCAAGCGTTCGAAGTGACCAATGCAATATTCATAAACAACTGAAAACAAGCGGCCCAGAATTCGATGTAAACAACTATTAGAGCGTCTCAACTGCGCCTCTAACGTCCTGCCCCGGGTGCACAACGAACAGCGAACCTTGAGACGGCGAAGCGGTTCTGCCAGAATTGAGAATTACGATTGTGGATTTGTTTGGGGATGTGCCGCGGTGAATCGTTTCAAATGCCAGCATCCGCACCGAAAGCGAATTACGGAATCGACGCGCCGACGGTGGTGCTTCGGCTGCTCATATTCGGCCTCGGCGCACTTCTGCTCGGCGTCGCAGGATGGCTGGCGCCTCGGCACGGTCTCATATCATGGCTCCATCTCCTCAAGGGTCCCGGCATGTGGATGGGCGGCTCATTCCTCCTCGGGGCCGCAGTCATGGTGTGGGGCAGCAAGATCGGGAAGCTTCGCCTGCGAGATCGTGTCATTGCTTCAATCGCCTGGCGGGGAGATGAAACGGTGCTGGATGTCGGTTGCGGCCACGGGCTGATGTTGATCGCCGCCGCCAGGCGTTTGACGACCGGTACAGCAGTCGGCGTGGACTCGTGGCAAAAGGTTGATCAAGCGGGCAACTGCCGTGAGGCAACTCTGCAGAATGTGCAACTGGAGCAGGTTGCGAAGAAGGTCACTCTGAAAGACGGGGACGCGCGAAAGCTGGAGTTTGACGGCCACGCGTTCGACATCGTTTTATCGAGTTGGGCCATCCACAACATTGATGATGCAATCGATCGCGAGTGTGCCATTCAAGAGATGGTTCGCGTGCTAAAACCTGGCGGACGGCTGGTCATCGTTGATATTCAGCAGATCCAGCAATACGCCAGCGTCCTGCGAAATTGCGGGATGCAGAAAATATTCATATCCAGACCCCACCTGCTGTTTGTCATCCCAAGCTTTATCCTCATGGCGGAGAAGCCGGCAGTGTGACGATGCAATCTTTTGATGCGCGTACGCCTTCAGCAGATCCTCGACACTCCATCCCCCAGCGAGCAGGCCGACCACGAACTCCACCGAAATGCGCGTGCCGCTGACAATCGGCTTGCCCGCCAGCAGTTCCGGATTCATCGTGACGCGGTCGTTCATGTGTTACAATTACAACCGGCAGGTGCCTCGCCAGTTCGGCCGCCCAGCGAAATCAAATAGTCCCGACCTCCTGACCCCTTCGAATTGGCTGCGGTTCCATATCAACGAACTTTTGCAGAATTGA
>JADMIO010950818.1_pt1 | contig 13652 bp, 10 predicted proteins | sample 8958161 | NCBI WGS metagenome assembly JADMIO01 (sample SAMN16585339, study PRJNA669376) | soil metagenome | isolation source: Crop rotation soil | place: USA: Cullars Rotation, Alabama | collected 2011 | reverse complement strand
ACGGCTGCCCCCCGCAGCTTGCGCACCAGCATTGCTCTGCCACGGCTCAATCTGGATCGCACCGTCCCCACCGGACAATCCAGAGCAAACGCGGCTTCCTCATAACTTGAATCCTGTAAGTCACACAAAACAACAGCTTCACGAAAGATAGGAGGTAGACTCAAAACCGCCTGCCGCACCTGTTCGATGGATTCCCGCCGAGTCAGGTCTTCCAGTACGTCATCCGGTCCCGCGTAGTCTTCCGTAATTTCCATCTCGGCGAAAGAGCGCCGGCCGATCCGCCTGAGCACCAGGTTGCGGGCGATCCCGTACAGGAACGAGGCCACCGTCCCGCGCGCTTCGTCATATCGCGTTCCGTGCAGCAGCAACGCCAGGAAGGTTTCCTGGGTCACGTCCTCCGCCACGGCCGTGCTGCCTGTCATCTGTAAGGCGAAGCGATAAACCCCTCCTTGCCTCCGGCGGTACAGCGCGGTAAAGGCATCCTCGGCGCCCGTAAGAGCCTGCTCCAGCAACTCTATGTCCGTCAGGATCATCCAATACTCGTTCGCTAGTATTTCACGGCTCCGACGCCAAAAGTTCCAGAAATCCTTACCCCCTGTTAAACTGGAGATTCACTCCATGACCTACGATGTGATCGTCATCGGGAGCGGCCCCGGTGGTTACTCGGCGGCTGTCCGCGCCGGCCAATATGGCCTGAAAACCGCACTCATCGAAAAAGACCCGAAACTGGGCGGCTGCTGCCTGCATGTCGGCTGCATCCCGACCAAGGCGTTTCTCCATGCCGCCGACGTGTGGGAACACTTCCTGCATCCGGAAGAGGACGGGATCCACTGCGATAATCCGCGGCTCGATTTCCCCATGGTGCTCGATCGTAAGAACAAGATCGTCGCCAAGCACGCCAAGGGCGTCGAGTTCCTGATGAAGAAGAACAAGGTGGACTGGATTAAGGGCTACGGGCGCCTGGCTGGTCCCGGCAAGGTGGAAGTCGCCACCGACGGCGGGAAGCAGATCCTGGAAGCCAAGAACATCGTGCTGGCTACCGGTTCTGAAGCGCGCATGCTGCCCGGCCTCAAGCCCGATGCCCGCCGCATTCTCACCAACATCGAAATTCTGTCCCTGAGCGAGGTTCCCAAATCGCTGGCGATCCTAGGCGCAGGCGCCGTGGGCGTCGAGTTCGCGTCGTGCTTTTCCCGCTTCGGCAGCAAAGTTTCGATCTTCGAAATGCTTCCTCGGCTGGTGCCGGTGGAAGACGAAGAAGTCTCGAAAGAATTGGGCCGCGTGTTCAAGAAGCAGGGTATTCGCATTGAGACCGGGGCTCGCGTCGACAACGTGGAAAACGTCGGCAGCGGCGTGCGGTTCCAAGCGACCCTTGCGGATGGGAAAGTCGAAGCCGTTTCGGCGGATGCGATCCTGATCGCCATCGGACGCAAGCCCAACACCGAGAACATCGGCCTCGAAGGTACGAAGGTCGAACTGGACCGCGGATTCGTCAAAGTGGATCCTTACCAGCGCACGGGTGAGCCGGGAGTCTATGCCATCGGCGATATCGTCGCTGGCACTCCGCAACTGGCCCACGTGGCGACGGCCGAGGGCATGGTCGCGATCGGTCACATTGCGGGCAAGACAGTGATGCCGATTAACCGGAATCGTATTCCCGGCGCGACTTATACCGAGCCGGGCATCGGCAGCGTCGGGCTCACCGAGGCGCAGGCGCGCGCCGCCGGACATAGCGTGAAGATCGGCAAGTTTCCCTTTGCGGCGGACGCCAAGGCTTCGATCCTGGGGCAACACGACGGCTTCGTCAAGATCGTCGCCGATGAAAAATACGGCGAGATCCTGGGCGTCCACATCATCGGCCCGCAGGCTTACGAATTGATCAGCGAAGGCGTGCTGGCGATGGAGGCGGAAGCGACCGTCGAGACGCTGTTGCACACCATCCATGCCCACCCGACTCTGTACGAGGCCCTGGGTGAGGCGTTCAACGCAGTGTACGGAATGGCGATCAATGCTTAGTAGCGTCCACGCACAGGCTGAAGTCCTGTGCCACCGTGACACAGGCCTTCAGCCTGTGTGCGATGTTGTGGATGTTGGCCGCATGGGGTACGCAGACGCGCTGGATTTGCAGCATTATCTTGTTGAGCGCCGCAAGCGTGGCGAGATTCCCGACCAGTTGCTGATCGTCGAGCATCCCCACGTCGTTACTATGGGCCGCAACGGGCACATGGAAAACGTGCTGGCGTCGCCCGACATTCTGGAGCGCGCTGGAATCGAATTGCACCACACGGATCGCGGCGGCGATGCGACGTATCACGGTCCCGGCCAGATCGTCGGGTACCCGATGGTCGATCTGCGCGAATGGAAGCGCGACGTGCTGGCTTACGTGCGCGCCCTGGAGCGGGTATTGATCGAGGCCCTCAGCGCGTTCGGAATCGATTCCGAGCGGGTGCCGGGCGCCACGGGAGTTTGGGTAAAGGGAGCGAAGGTCGCGGCCATCGGCGTGCACATCAGCCGCTGGGTGACCTCCCACGGCTTTGCCCTCAATCTAGATACCGATTTGGATTATTTCAAGTACATCGTGCCGTGCGGGTTGACCCAGCCGGTAACTTCAATGCGGGCCATTGGCTGTGCAGCGAATCGCCAAGAAGTGATCGCCGAGATTACCGGCGCGTTCGCGCGCGTGTTCGGCCGCGAGATAATGGAGAGAGAATGATCGACGTAGAAATGCCCCAGATGGGCGAAAGCATTGTCGAGGGAACCCTGACCAAGTGGCTGAAGAAGCCCGGGGACAAAGTGGAACGCGACGAGCCGCTCTTTGAGATTTCAACCGACAAGGTGGATACCGAGATTCCTTCGCCCGCCGCGGGAACCTTGGCCGAGATATTGGTCGAGGAAGGGAAGACGGTCGGCATTAATACCGTGGTCGGACGCATTAGCGACGGCGGCGGTGCTTCCGCCACGCCTTCCGTGGCAGCGCTGGCAGCAGCGGTTGCGCCCCAGCCCCCCGCGCATTCCGTAGGACAGTCGGATGGAGCGTCGCATGTGGATGCGGCTCCGCCCGCGCCGGCTGCAGCTTCGGCTCCCGACACAGGCACGGTGGTGGAAGAAACCGCCGGTCCGCTGTCGCCGCTGGTCCGCAAGATGGCTCGCGAGAATAACATCGATTTGAGCCGGGTAAAAGGGACGGGGCTGGGCGGACGTATCACCAAACAGGATCTCGAATCGTATTTGAGCGGCCAGGCTGGAAACGTTGTGGCTCCCGCATCGGCGCCTGTCTCCGCACCTGTTTCTGCGCCGCGCCCCGCTCAACAACCTCCGGTACAGCAGGCTCCGGTACAGCAGGCTCCAGTACAGCAGGCTCCGGTCCACGTGCCCGCTCCTCCTCCGCAGCCGCAGCGCCAGACCGCTCCCGCAGCGCCGGCTCCTGCTCCCGTGACGACAAGTATGCCGGGAGCCCCTCCCGCGATGCGCGTCGAGCCCATGACGATCATGCGCCAGAAGATTGCCGAGCACATGACGTTCAGCAAGCACACCTCCGCGCATGTGACGACGGTCCACAAAGCCGATTTGACCAAGGTCGCGAAGCTCCGCGAAAAGCTCAAGGGACCATTTCAGGCGCAGTACGGATTCGGGCTGACGTTCCTGCCATTCATGGCGCGCGCCGCCGTGGCCGCATTACGCGAGTATCCGCTCATCAACGCGTCCATCGAAGGCACCAACATCATCTATCATCGCGATATCAATCTCGGAATCGCGGTGGCGCTCGAAAACGGGCTGATCGTGCCGGTGATCCGCAATGCCGACGAGAAGAACATCGTCGGGCTGCAGCGCTCGATCGTAGATTTGGCCGCGCGCGCCCGGTCGCGCCAGTTACGGCCCGATGAAGTCTCGGGCGGCACGTTCTCGATTACTAACTTCGGGAGCTTCGGCAGCATCTTCGCGACCCCGGTCATCAACCAGCCGCAAGTGGCGATTCTGGGTATCGGCGCCGTGCAGAAGGAGCCGGTGGTGATCGAGGACGCAATCGCCATCCGCTCGACCGCGTATCTGGCCCTGACGTTCGATCATCGCCTGATCGATGGCGCGCTGGCCGATCAGTTCACGGCCAAGGTCAAGTCGATCCTCGAAAACTGGAACGAAGAAGTAATGTAGTCGGACTACTGCTTGGCCGGCGTTCCCGCTTTCGGGGGCGCGGCCGGCGGGGCTGCGGGCTTAACGGCGCTGGCTGGAGGCGTCGCAGGCTTCGCGCCGCTGGTGGCCGGGGGCTTGGCTGCTCCCGCGGACGGCTGAGCTTTGTCGTAGGCTTCGACAACCTGACGCGTCATGTCGGCGGCATTCGATGTCCACATGATTCCCGAATTCGGGTTGGTCACGTCGATAAACACCGCACAGCCGTTTTCCTGCGCAAATCGATCGATGACGGATTGCATCTTCGCCGAAAGATCGTCCAGCAGCTTCCGTTGTTCCTCTTCGCTGTCGAACTGGTAGTCCTCCACCGAGCGCTTGTACTCCGTGGACTTCCGGTCGATGGTGCGCTTCATGTCGTCCTGGGCCGTCTGGGACATGGTGTTGGCCCCACGCTGCAGTTTGTCGGTCAGGTCGGTGATTTCAGCCTGCTTGGCCTGGAGTTCTTTCTGCTTGGGCTCCGCAAACTTGGTGCGAAAGGCTTCCGAGGCGGCCTGCCCCTCTTTAGTGCTGAGCATGGCGCTCTGCAGATTGATCACGCAAATCTTGGTGGGGGTCGCCGGGGTCTGCGCCATCAAAGTGGCGGAGGTCAGGATCAGACCGATCACAGAGTACTTATTCACAAGAGAACTCCTCATTTCTGCCTATTTGTAACATGCTAGCATGCGCCAGGACGCGGTCCCAGTCGCTTAAAACGTCCGCCCGATGGTGAAGCGGAACTGGGACCGTTTCTCAAAGAGGGGCGCTGGCTGCCCGAAGATGGAAAGCGAGTTTATGAAAGACGCCTGGTTCGGAAAATAACTGCGATCCGCCACGATCGGCGCTTGCAGGTACTCCTGAACGAGGGTCGGGTTATACGCCCAATAGATGCGGAAAGGCTGGTTGAATACCGGCATCAGCACCTGCAGCTCGATACCCGTTGAAGTGCGGATGATCTGAGTTCCGGGCGCCAGCACCGCGGAGTCGCTGAAGGCCGCCTCCGGGAATGCCGTATTCAGCTCGGAGATGCGGCTCGGATTCAGCTTGAGCTGGCTCTTGTTCGAAATACGGTTCATACCCGCATCGAAAAACGGCGCCAGCGTCACGGTCTGTCCGACAATTGGAATCCGATACTCGAAGTTCGCGACGATGTTGGTGTCGCCTCCCGGAAACACCAGCTGATACGCCGGGATGTTTTGGGTTGCATTCACCAGGCTGGTAACGCCGGTGGTGGGATCGACATACTTCTGTTGCCGGGCGCTGCCGTCGGTATTCAGGATGTTGACGGGCGATGAGTTGGGAATGTACGCCCATGGTCCCGCGCCCCACATATTGAATCCGCGAACATCGTTTTCGCCGCCCATGTAGAAACGATTGAACGGAGGCGCTACCTTACCGCCATATCCCGTTACGTATCGCGCCAGAACGTGCATGGCGATGACATGCCCGGTCTTAAACCCTTTGCGGAAGTGCCGGAAGTCGATCATCGGCTGTATTTGGTTCACGTTCCCGCCCAGGATGCTTCCCGCGAATTGCAGCGACATCTGCAGTCCAGTCCCCGCCGTAGGGGTCATCGGGTTGTTTACGGAGTTATAGGCGTAGGTCGGAGTGATGCTCGATGTGCGGATGCCTTCCAGTGAATTCTGGCTGGGTCCGTTGATCTGCTGGAAATTGAGGTAGTCGTAATATTGCGCTGCCGCTGCGGTAAGGGTCCGAACATTCTGGATGCTATAGCCATAGCTGATACCCAGACGCTGGAAGCTCCGCTTCAGCGGGTAGTTCAAGAACGTGGTGAATCCGCGCGTATTCGAAACGTAGTTGAGCAGGTTATTGCTTCCCAGCGAATTGTAGAGCGGAATCAGGTCCGCTCCGGCCAGCACCGAGGCTTCGCGCGCCTGATTGAAGTTGAAGCGGCTCATGAACACGGTGAATCCCACCTGCATCGGCCGATCCAGGAAGTACGGCTCGGTAAATCCGAAGCTCACATCCGTGGTACGGGTGCCGAGCTGGCTTGACAGGCTCAAAGTCTCGCCCAGCCCGAGGAAGTTGTTGGTCGAATATTGGAATCCGACGAAGCTGCCGGAGAGCTGGGAAATGCCTCCGCTGAACTGAATGGAATTCTTGCCGCGCTCGCGGACTTTCAGAGTGAGATCGACGGTGTGGTTATTGTTGTCCGTCTTCATGTCGACAGACGACTCTTCCTTCAGCTCCTCGAAATACCCAAGCTGGTTGAGTCGCAGGATGCTGAGCCGCCACAAATCCGTGTTGTAGGGATCGCCTTCGTCGATCAGCAGTTCGCGGCGGATCACTTTATCGCGCGTCGTGGTGTTGCCGGAGAAATCGATTCGCCGCACGAAGAACTGGTTGCCTTCGTCAAACCGGAGGGTGAGATTGATTTTGTCAGTGCCGGGGATCGGCTCGGGTTCCGGCTCAACCAGGAAATTGATGTAGCCGAACCGGCCATACAACTTCCGCAGTTCGTCGAAGCCCTTCTGCAGTCTCTCCGTCGAGAACGGATCGCCCTGTTTCATCCGGAAGATCTGGGGGAACAACTCCTCGGGTGTGCGGAACAGCTTCACTCCAACGAAGTTGATGGTGTTGAGGTGATATAAGCGTCCCTCTTCGATGCTGATGGAGATGTTAGCGTTCTTCCCGGGACGGTTCGGCTTAATCAGCGGAAGCCGGAACTTACCGCCTCCGACGTCCACGATGTTGACGGACTGTCCGGTAACGCGAGCGGTGAAATAACCCTTCGACTGGTAAAACTGAACCACCCGTTGTTCGTCCTCATCCAGTTTGGTCGAGTCGAAGGTTCTGCTGAAGAGGTTTTCCGCGACAATCGACATCGGAATGCCGATCGGGCGCAGGTTCCGCATCGCACGTCGCACGAGCCGATCGTTATAGACCGTGTTTCCTTCAATGTCGATTTTGCCGACTTTTACCTTCGGCCCCTCATCCACCTTGAACACGATGTTCAAGGAAGAAGGCGGAAAGGGTTGCAGTTCCGGCATGACGGTAGCAAACTGCCTGCCGCGTTCGGCCAGGTATTCCTGCAGAACCACTTGGGCGCGCTGTACCTTGTTCCGGTCGTAGGTCGATTCTGGCGTCAACGTGACCCGGCGCTCTTTGAAACGGTCGAGCACTTCCGATTGCGTGATCGACTTCAAACCGTCGTACTTGATGGTGCGCACCACAGGCCGCTCCGTCACGATGAAGGTCACGATCCAGCCGGTCTGGCCGGGTTCGCGCGTCAGGTCGATATTGTCGAAGCGGCCGCTGTTCCACAGCGTGATGTAGTCGCGGTGCAGGGCTTCGGCATCGTAGACGTCACCGCGTTTGCTGAAGATCGTCGCGCGGAGCGTATCCTGGGGCACCCTGCGGGCGCCGCGGAAGTTGATGGATTCGATGGTATCGGTTGCAGGCCGTTCCGGAGCAGGTGCGCCGGGCGCCGCGGGCTTGGCTGGCTGCGGCTTGGGAGGCAGCGGTTTCGGTTCCTCGGCTTGCGGAATCTGCTCGAACGGATTCGGAGGCTTGGGTTGCTGCGGCGCCGGCTGTTGCTGGCTTAAAAGCGGAAGAGCCGCCAGCATGCCAATAATGGACGCGCGCAGGCTTCGAGGCCTGGAAAACTGCATCTACAGCGGGTTCCTTTCCACTCTGCGCCTAGTGTGTTTGGACGCCTGGCCGCCAAACTGGGTTTCAGACAAGGTCACTCGGCTTGGAACCGACGCCCCAGTGGACTCGACGGCAGCGTAAACGGTTATTCTACCCCATCCCGTGCGATCTTCGCTTCCTGACGCACGGGAAATGTCCGGCCCAGGTATCCCAGGCAGGCCCCGAACAGGGCATGCGAGAAGAGCGTTGCGGGTTGGGCGGAATACAGTGGAATCAGAGGATTTATACTTCGCCATAGCACGGCGTCGGCCAGCCCATTCCATATCAGACCGGCTAATGTGCCCAGCAGAACCAGCCGCCGTCTCCGCCGGATTCCGCCGCAGACCAATCCGAAGCCGGCCCCGATGGATCCGGTCATGAAAACATGCAGCGCGCCTCCGGCCAGCGTCGCCTGGCCGGGACCCGAACTGAGGGCCCGCACACCGTAGAAAGTTGAGCCTAAAAGATTCGATGGTATCCACCACGGATCGCCTTTCCAGAGTGAGCCGGATACCAGCAGGGCCAGCATCGCAATTCCGCCGATGACGCCTGCTTCGATTCCGTTCAGCAGGCGCGGCACGGCCTGCCTGGGTTCCCACCAATGGTTTCTCCCTTGCACGTCGTTCCCCTGCACGTTAGGAACCCTCTTATACTAACAGAGTCCCTGGCGGATTCCGCTTCGCGATGGGGCCGTGCTCCGCACTCTACATGGAACGACGCGTGGTCATTACCGGGATAGGTGTGGTGAGCCCCAACGGCATCGGAACCGAAACCTTCTGGAGCGCAACGCGTAACGGCATCAGTGGTGTGGGAGCCATCACCCGCTTCGACACAACCGGCCTCGCGGTCCGCGTGGCGGGCGAGGTTCGGGATTTCCGCGAAGACGATTACGTGACTGCCAAAGATCGTCCCCACGTTTCACGCGCTACGCCGCTGGCGATCGCGGCCGTGACCGAAGCGCTACAGTGGGCCGGGCTGGACACAGCCGCGATGACCCGCCACGACTTGCGCGAGATCGGCGTGATCGTCGGATCCGGGGGAGGCAGCGTCGAATTTACCGAAGAGCAGTACCGCTTGTATCATTCCGGCAATTGGCGGCAGTGCAGCGTCTACGTGGTCCCCAGCTCCACTATGGGCACCTTGGCGAGCGAAATCTCGATGCGCTTCGGACTGCGGGGGCTGAGCCACGTCATCACCACCGGTTGCACATCCTCGACCGACGCGCTCGGTTATGCGTTCCACACCATCCGCTCGGGCGGGCTCGATACCATCGTGGCCGGCGGCGTGGATGCGCCGATCGCGCCGCTCATCATGCGCGGATTCATCGCCATGAGAATTATGTCGCACGCCTGGAACGACGAGCCGGAGCGCGCGTCGCGCCCCTTTTCCCGCGATCGCGGCGGATTCGTCATCGCGGAAGGCGCCTGGTTCTTCGTGCTCGAAGAGCGCGAGAAGGCTTTGGCTCGCGGGGCGTTGATCTTAGGCGAAATCGTTGGCTACGGTTCCACCTGCGAAGCCTATCATCGTGTGCGCCTGGAAGAATGCGGCGAAGAACCTGCGCGCGCGATTTCCTTGGCGCTGAAGCAAGCCGGCGTTCCGGCCGAAGCCGTCGGTTATCTGAATTATCACGGCACCGGCACGGAGCTTAACGATCGTATCGAGACCCGCGCGGTGAAACTGGCCTTCGGCCCGCACGCCTACCGTCTGCCGGGGTCATCTCTCAAAAGTTTGATCGGGCATCCGCAAGGCGCTTGTGGAGCAGCAGGTGTGGCAGCGACTTTGCTCGCCATGCGCGACGGAGTTCTGCCGCCGACGCTCAACGTCGAAGTTCCCGATCCGGAGTGCGATTTGGATTATGTGCCGGATGCAGGCCGCCGGGCCGGAATCGAATACGCGGTGGCGAACTGCATCGCTTTCGGCAGTAAGAATTCAGCTCTCGTGCTTCGAAGTGGAGCAGCTTAGAAAGCTGCCGCACAACCGGCCTATTCCTTCGGAGTTTCTTCCGTCGCGCCGACTGCGGCGAGTTCCGGCTTAGCGTCTTCGCCGGCTTCGCTATTCTCGTCTTCCTTCGGCGTGTAGTAGGAGTGGTAATACGTGTACTTGCTGTACAGTTCTCCGCGGCGCGCGCCGTTTACGACGATTCCGAGCACGTTGTTGTTGCACAGCGATTGCATCGCGCGCGTTACCGAATCGATGGTCGTATGACCGATGCGCACCACCAGCAGAGTACCGTGGCACAGCGTGCCAAGCAGGTTTGCATCGGCGGCGAAAAGCAGCGGCGGGCTATCCATGATCACCCACTGGAACAGGGATGGCAGGCGGTCCATCAGATGCTTGACCTCGCGCAGGTTCAGCAATTCCAGCGGATTGATGACCGCGGAGCCGGCCGGCATGATGTACAGATTCGTTCCCGCGATTCGCTTGATCACTTTGTGCAGCGGGGCCTGCCCCGTGAGGTAATCGGTGATGCCCGGGCTGCGGTCGATGCCGAACAGGGTATGGATGATCGGGCGGCGGAAATCGAAATCCGCCAACAGAGTTGCATTGCCTGCCAGATGCGCCTGGGCCAAAGCCAGGTTTGCCGCGGTGAGCGATTTTCCTTCAGCCGGGGAGGCGCTGGTGACCACCACGGTGTGAATCGGCTGCAGGCTCTGCATGTGGTTGAGCCGCGTTCGCAGCGTGCGGAACTCTTCCATGGGAGCTTCATGCGGCCGGGCCGCGTCGATCAGCAGCGAATCGGTCGCGGTGCGGAACGGAACTTCCTCCACCAATTCGAGCAAACCGGTCAGATTCGCACTCGACAGGCTTGAGGCGGCAGGACTCGGAGCCGAGGCATTGGGGCCCTGGTTTGAACTCGCCAGGTTCGCTCCCGCGTCCAGCGTGGCTGCCATCGGGGACATCTCCCCGCTTTTCTCCGCCCGGCGGAGTGCATCATGAACTCGGCTCATTTTCTTTTCTCCTCGAATGCCTTAAAGCTTGGTCGTGTAGTAATACACGATGGATCCGGCCATTGTTACCGCGGCCATCACACATGCGGTCGTCCAACCCAGCCACGATATGCGGCTGCGGCGGCGAACCACGAAGTCGTTCTCGAGCAGCGGTACGCTGCCCAGGATGGCCATTTGGGTATAAGCGCGCACGTCTTTCATATTCTTAAGCGACGTGTCTTTCGCTTCCCGCGCTGCGGCGATGACAATGCCCAGCAACAGTCCGATTCCAGCGCCGATTCCGATGACCTGCGGCCGCTTGGGTTCTGTCGGGTATTGGGGCAGCGACGCGGTGTCCAACAACTCCAGTCGTTCACCCTGACCGCGGGATTCCAGGTCCTGGCCGAGTTGCGCTTTGTCCAGAGCGCCGTCCAGCTCTTTGTATTTCGCGCTGGCTAGGTCTCGCTCGCGAAGCAGGTCGCTATACTTCTGCTCTCCCAGGGGCGCGGCGTTAATTTGCGCTTCCAGCCTGTCCATCGCGCTCTTGACCTGCTTGATCTGAGCCTCAAGGTCCCTGATCTCGATCTCTTTCGCCCGAATGCTCGATTCCAGGCGTTGGACGTTTCCTTGAACATCGAGGGCCTGAAACCGCATTTGAGGATTCGCAGCGACCAGTGTTGGCGCCGGGGCCTTGTTCTCAGCCTCGTCTTTCAGCACCTGCTCCTTCCGCTTCTTCGCGATCTCCAGCATGCTGCGGAGATTCTGCACGTCCGGATGGGCCTCGGTGTACTTTTGCAAGGTGAGGCTGACCCGATCTTCCAGATTCCGAATATCACGCTCGGCCTCCAGTAGGCGGTCGCTTTTCATGGCGGCAGCCGCGGCGGCCGTCGGGGGCGGCGGCTCTTTGGTGAATTCCGTCAGGCGAGCTTGTTCTACTCGCAGATTCGTTTCGATTTGCAGTTTCTCCAGGTCGGCGCGGTTTTTCGAGCCGGTCAGGAACTGATAATTGGTCTGAAGAGCGGTGAGCTGCCGAACATTGGATTCGACCTGATCGGGCAGGCGTCCGATATTCGCCGCACGGAATTCGGAGAGCTTCTGTTCCAGCTCTTCCAAATCCTTCTTCGCCCCGTCCCGCGCATCCCTCATGAACTGGGTCGTTTGGATCGTAGCAGCGGAACGCGTGGTTCCTTGCTCGGAGATGAAGCGGCTGGTCACGTCCTGCACTACTTTGCTGGCCAGCACCCGTTCCGGATAGGAAAACTTCACCCGGAAGGCGGGGACGCTTCGTTCCGCTCCCGTCATGATGGGTTCGATGTGGATGTCCCGTTTCATGTAGCTTTCGATGACATCATCCATCGGAAGGCGCTTACGCTCGCTCTTGTAGAGGTCAAAGTTGTTGATGATCGTGGTCAGCACGTTGCGGCTGAGAACGGTGGTTGCCATCGAGTTAATCCGGTCAGCCATGTCCTGAGTAATCGCGGACGGGACCAGATTCTGGGGCACCTGCTGCTGCACGATCTTGACCACCGCAACGGACTCGTACTTGTCAGGCCAGAGGTAGACTCCGACCACGCTCGCCACCAGTGTGAGAAGGAAAGGTCCGAAAATCCACCCCTTGTGCCGGCGTAGGATGTCGATGTAATCCTCAACGTCCAGGGCGCGCCGGGCTACGGTAAAAGTTTCTGTTGGTTGCATGCTGAGAGGTCCTTGCGATGGCTACTTCACGTATACCGTGTCGCCGTTTTGAAGCAATACGTTCTGACCGAGGGCTTCTTTCTTGCCTTTTACGAAATCCTTGTAATTGAATTCCAGGCGATCGCCCCCGCGCAAAATAATTACATGCTTTTCATCGGCGAAATCCTGAAAACCGCCAGCCAGGCCGATTGCGTCGAAAACCCGGATGGGTGTCACCAGGGGCCATTTGCCCACTTTGTTCACGCGTCCCGTTACCATGAAGGACTTGCTGTTGACCGCCATAACCGACACGGTCACTTCCGGAGTCTTTTCAAACTGACCCAGTGCCTCTTTAATCTGAACGCCCAGGCGCTCCGGCGTCAGGCCTTCCGCCTGGATGTCGCCCACCAGGGGCAGCGTGATCTTGCCGTCCGGGCGGACGGATACGGCCCGTGACATTTCGTTGTCGCGAAACACTTCAATCCGCAGGACGTCTTCGGGTCCGATCAAATAACTCTTGGGGTCCACGGGTTGGGCCGTGGGGTCCGAACCAGCGGTGGTCACGCGCGGGGCGTCGAACACCTGAGGACCATTGTTGGGCGCGTTCTTGCCTGCCTGTCCCCAGACTGGAATTGAGGCTAACCCTAGTAATATTACCGGGACAATCTTTTTGGCGGTCGCCATATGCTCCTCCTTCAGCGTCGCCGACGATAAGTACTTTCTATTGTAAACCTTTGTCATGGACGCTGCCAGAACTGGTACATTGACCAGCCTGTTACTATTCGATTAGACTGCAGCCACCGGAACGTGTCTAGGTAACCACCGTACCGGGACTTTAGGACTTACGGCACCTATATGCCTTACTATTTGGCTAAGACTGACCCGGATACCTACTCTATCGGCGATCTGGAGAGGGAAAAACAGACTGTTTGGGACGGAGTAACCAATCCCCAGGCGGTCCGCTCCATCCTCGCCATGCGTCCGGGCGACCGAATCTTCATCTACCATTCAGGAGTAAAATCCGGGGGAGGCGTTTCAGGAATTGTCGGATTAGCGGTTGTCCGCGGTGCCGGGCGGCCGGATCCCAAGAATCCGAAGTCCGCGGTGGCGGATCTGGCCTTTGTGAGCCGCCTAGACCTGCCTACTTCCCTGGCGGAGATCAAACAGAGCGGCCGGTTCGACGATTGGGCCCTGGTGCGTCAGGGCCGTCTTTCGACCATGGCTGCCCCCGATAAATTC
>JADMIO010787679.1_pt1 | contig 13654 bp, 9 predicted proteins | sample 8958161 | NCBI WGS metagenome assembly JADMIO01 (sample SAMN16585339, study PRJNA669376) | soil metagenome | isolation source: Crop rotation soil | place: USA: Cullars Rotation, Alabama | collected 2011 | reverse complement strand
CTTTCCCCTTCGCCCGGCGGCGGCACCGCGCCCGCCGGGCATCGGCCAGCCGCTGGGCCTGCCCCGGCCGGTACACCCGGCCGCCGGCGTTGCGGGCCAGTTCCCGGCCGATCGTGCTGCGGTGGCGGCCCATGAGCCGCGCGATCTCCGCCTTGGACTTGTCCTCCTTGCGCAAACGGTAGAGCAACCCCCGCTCCGTCGGGGTAAGATGCGCGGCCATCGCCGGGCCTCCGTGCGAACTGTCGCGTCCTGCAACTACGCGACATTCCACGGCCCGGCGACCTGTTCATCAACATTGTTGCGATCGAAGTCTGCGTTCACCTTTTACATTTTACGTTTTACGTTTTACCTGACACGTTTCATGCACAGGGAGGGACTCGAACCCCCGCAGGCCCGAAGGCCAGCAGGTCTACAGCCTGCCGCAATTGCCGCTCTGCCACCTGTACGCACACACAAGTCTGGGTAGAAGGATTCGAACCTCGCCTCTCCCGCCCGAGGGGAGCGCTCTGGCCAAGCTGAGCTACACCAGAATCGAAGGCAGACGGCAGAGGGAGGAAGGCAGAATAAAAGACGAGTCGCCGACTCTTTTCTGCCTTCCGCCTTCCGCCTTCCGCCTTCCGCCTTCCCCATGGGTGAACGGTTGGAGTCGAACCAACAACCTGAGGCTTATGAGGCCCCTGCTCTGCCATTGAGCTACGCACCCGAGAGAGAGTTCGGAGTTTAGAGTTTAGAAGCCGGTGCTCCGGACGTGCTCGTTCCCACCCGGGAATCGCCCGTAACCTTCCGACCCTAAACTCTAAATTCCGATCTCTAAACTCCTTCAAAAGGGCCACAGGCCGGCCACGATCCGGCGACCTCCGCGTTACGAGGGCGGCGCTCTGCCACCTGAGCTACTGCGGCCTATGTCCCCCTTGCCAGGAGCACGAGGCGGGCGTCGAACCCGCGGCCTCGCCCTTACCATGGGCGTGCTCTCCGGGCTGAGCTACTCGTGCCCATCAGTTCACGCCGGACCGGTCGGTACCTCGGCACCGGCCCCCGCGCCCGGCGCCGCCCCAGCCGCGTCTGCGTCGCGCACGCGCCAGCCATACTGCCACTCTCCGCTGAGCGCATCCCGCCGACGGATGACCGACCCGTCCACCGTCACCGTGACGGCCGGCCAATTCGATCGAAGCGCGTACCCCGATGGGGCGGCGCCCGCCAGAAGCTCGTCGATTCGATTGCATCGCTTGCAACACTTCGTCATCACTTCACACCTCCTCAAGTGCAGCGGGCGGGCCTCGAACCCACGACATCCGGTTTGGAAGACCGGCACTCTGCCGACTGAGTTACCGCTGCGCTGTCATGGGCCACTTCTCACTCGTTACCCGCTGGGCCTTTGCAGAGCCGGCCGCGAGTGACCCATGACAAGTGACCGGTGAACCATCCATGTGGACTCCCGGACTCGAACCAGGGATCTACGGGGTTTCAGGCCGCCGCTCTGCCGATTGAGCTAAGTCCACGTCGATCACGTTCGTCTCACACGCCACCAGCGGGAGTCGAACCCGCGACCTTCCGGTTGACAACCGGGCGCTCGTTCCGCTGAGCTATGGCGGCTGCGAAGGGTTCAGCCGTTCAGGGTTCAGACTTCAGACAGGAGCCTGCGGGCGCCTTCTTCTCTGAACCCGCACCCTGAACCCTCCAAATGCTCTGAGCAGGACTCGAACCTGCACTGACGTGACCCTCGATCACGTGCCTCTGCCGTTGGGCTACCAGAGCATCCGCCCCCAGTTCTTTTCAGTGGACGCCGGAGGGACTCGAACCCTCATTGACCGGGTGCAAACCGGTGGTCCTGCCATTGGACGACGGGCCCATCTCAATCAGCGTTGCGGGAAGGATTCGAACCTTCAGCCTGCGGCTTCGGAAACCGCCACTCTTTCCGGTTTGAGCTACCGCAACGTAGTCCGTGGTCACTAGTCTGTGGTCCGTAGCTTCAAATGCCTCGAGCAGGACTCGAACCTGCACCCCGTTGCCGGGAAGGGCTTCTGAGACCCCTGCGTATGCCGTTTCGCCACCGAGGCGCGTTTCTGACTTTTAGCTACTGGCTACGAACTACTGACCGCTGACTCGTTCATGCACCGGGCGGGATTCGAACCCGCAACCCGCCGGTTAAAAGCCGGCTGCTCTGCCGGATTGAGCTACCGGTGCGCGACTACATGCACCGGGAGGGATTCGGACCCCCAACCCGCTCTTAGAAGGGAGTTGCTCTTGTCCTTTGCGCTACCGGCGCGTCTTCACCTGTCCGCGGCCGTTTCCTTCTTGCGGTCACGACGAGCCTCCTTCCGCCTTCTGCCTTCCGGTTTCGACTCATGCACCCGGCAGGACTCGAACCTGCAGCCCTCCGGGTGTAGGCCGGCGGCTCTGGCCAGTTGAGCTACGGGTACGCTTCTTCCCCTTCAGCCTTCATCGTTTGATTTCATGCACCCGGCAGGGGTCGAACCTGCAACCCTCCGCTTAAGAGGCGGTAGCTCTGCCAGTTGAGCTACGAGTGCGATTGTTTCAGATACCACCAGCGCACTGCGAAGGATTCGAACCTTCAACCTCCGGTTTCGTAGACCGGCGCTCAGTCCGGTTGAGCTTCCAGTGCGTCTCTCACCGCGGAGACGCGGAGCACGCGGAGAAGACAAATGCGCCCGTCATTCTCTTCTCCGCGCTTTCCGCGTTTCGGCGGTCAACCTTCTTCCGAGCCCCGCCAGTGCGTCGTGAAGGGTTCGAGCCTCCGACCTCTCCGTTATCAACGCAGTGCTCTACCTCTGAGCTAACAGCGCGCGTCTCTCGGACAAATCAATCGAACCACAAAGACACGAAGAGCACGAAGCGGGCGCGGACTCTCCATGGACCGTCGGCAAGGACGTTCGAATCTCGAATCTCAGATCTCAAATCGCGCAAACCGAGAACCGCGACTCACGCGAGCGGCAACCTATGGAGTCGGACCGCTTCTTGTGCATCCTGTCTTCGTGGTTCCATTCGTCGTCTCAGTCCTGCGCGCCGCTCCGGCGCCCGAAACAAAACGTCAGACGGTGGGCCAACGTGGGGTCGAACCACGGTCCTCCTGCATGTCACGCGGGCGCTCTGACCGCTGAGCTAGAGGCCCGCGACGCGCAACACGCGTTGCGCGTACGGCGAAAAGCACGAGAAACAGCCTTAAAAAGGCCTTTTTTCGAGCTTCCCGGCTGAATTGGAACTGAGGAGTTCTTTTCGGCCGGGAGGACCCCGGCCGCGAGGCTGGGGTCTATCTGAGCGTCGTCGCGCGCAGAACGTAATCGCACACGACTGGCATCTTGTGCCAGGCGGCGAATCGTTCGAGATGGCTAATCGATTTCTGCACGCGTCAAACCTCTGAACGTAATACTGCGAACCGTCCGCATTATTTCGGCCAGTTCCGAGGAAGGCAAGAGAAAAATCTTTATCAATCCGATTCCACCGCGGAGCCGCGAAGAGCGCGGAGATTGCAAGCTGAGGACAACAGATGAAATATGACTCGAACAGGTACCGCGCGAAAAAACTTGCTGGACGCTTGTTTTGCCCTATTCTCCTCTCCGCGCTCTCCGCGTGTCAGCGGTGATTCTATTCACGCGATAATCGGCGTGATCAATTCCCCATGCACGTCCGTCAGCCGCATGTCCCGGCCGCCGAATCGGAACGTCTGCCGCGTGTGGTCGACGCCCATCAGGTGGAGCATCGTCGCGTGCAGGTCGTGGATCTGGCACTTCCCTTCCACGACCTTGTAGCCGTACTCGTCGGTCTGTCCGTAGATCGTCCCGCCCTTCGCACCGCCACCGGCCAACCACACGCTGAAGCCGAACGGGTTGTGATCGCGACCGTCGGCGCCTTGCGCAAACGGCGTGCGCCCGAACTCCCCCGCCCAGACCACCAGTGTGCTGTCGAGCAGCCCACGGCTCTTCAGGTCTTTCAGCAGCCCCGCGATCGGCTGGTCGACCGCCCGCGCGTTGTCTTCGTGGCCCTTCTTCAGGTTCGAGTGCTGGTCCCACCGGTCGCCGCTGTTGGGCGGGCAGGTCAGCTCGATGAACCGCACGCCCCGCTCCACCAGCCGCCGCGCGATCAGACATTGCCGCCCGTAGATCTGCGTCTTCGGGTCTGGCGCATCGAGCCCATACAGCCGCTTCGTCGCGTCGCTCTCCCCCGTGACCTCCATCAACTCCGGCACGGCCGACTGCATCTTGAACGCCAGCTCGTAATTGCTGATGGCCGCCTCCAGGGGGTCGGCGTGTCCGCCCGCCCGTTCGAGCACGCCCCGGTCGAGCTTGCGCATCAGGGCCAGCTTCCCCTCCTGCATCGAGTGCTTCGCCTCGAGCGGCTTGATGTTCGCCACCGGCTCACGCGTCGGCTTGAAGATCGATCCCTGGTAGGCGGCCGGGAGAAACCCGCTGTTGAAGTTGTCGAGCCCGCCCGGCGGGATGAGCCCCCCGTTCAACACAACGAACGCCGGCAGGTTCTGACACTCGCTCCCCAGCCCGTAGCTCACCCACGCCCCCATCGTCGGCCGGCCCTGCTGCCCGGAACCGGTGTGGAGGAAGAAATTCGCGGCCGTGTGCTCGGAGAAGTTGCTCGTCAGCGAGCGGACGACGGCCAGCTCGTCGGCGCACATCCCGACGTGGGGAAACAGGTCGCTGACCGGAATGCCGCTCTGGCCGTATTGCCGGAACCTCCACGGGCACCCCAGCGTGTTGCCGTTGTTGTCGAACTGCGTCGGCTCCATCTTCATCTTGAACGGCTGCCCGTGCTCGGCCGTGAGGCGGGGCTTCGGGTCAAACGTGTCCATCTGCGACGGCCCGCCGTCCATGTAGAGGAAGATCACGCTGCGGGCCCTGGCGGGGAAATGGGTGATCCGTGGGCCGGGGGATTGAGGGAGGATCGCGGGCGCGGCCACGTGCCCCGCGGTTGCGTCAACCGCGAAGGTCTTGTCCTGCAGAAGGGCCGTGAGCGCGAAGGCCCCGAAGCCGGAGGCGCAGCGCTGAAGCATCTGGCGGCGTGTCAGCGGGGCTTGGATGAATCGGCCGCAGTGGTGCATGGAATGCTCTTACGTAGCTTGGGCGCCTCGCCCAAGGTGCGTGTACTCACGCACAAAGTGATACTGCGTCCGGCACCGCAATCTCGCCGCGAGACAGGCACATGTCCTCTCAGGCGCTCTGCGCGGACGCTCCGAGTACGCGCGCCACGCGCGCTCACGCCACAGATTCCGAGAATCGGACGCAACTCTACGCGCCGCCCCTCGCCCTGCCCTCTCCCCCTTAAGTACAAGGGACAGAGGGTTAGTCCAAAAAGATGAACTCCTTCACGTTCAGCAGCACGTGAGCTAAATCAGTCCACGGCCGCACATCGGCTAGCGACTGCGTTTCGCTCAACCCGTACTCCGTCCCCTGCTTCTTCAGAAACGCGATGGCCTCGGCCACCTCCTGCTCCGTCGGGCGCCGGGAATACGCCTCCTCGTACATCCGCACGATTCGCATCTCGGCCGGCCACTTGCCCGGTTCCAGCGTCTTGGTTGCCCACCGCTTGGCCTCCCCCGATACGAACGGGTCGTTCAGCAGGATCAACGCCTGTGCGGGCACGTTGCTCACGCTCCGCCGGCCCATCGTGCTGAAGGGGATCGGGGCGTCGAAGGTCAGCATCATCGGGGAGAGGAAGTTGCGGCGGACGCGCAAGTAGAGGCTCCGCATGCCGTCGCCGTCTAAAGGCCCGTCGGCGGGTTTGCCTCGGCCTTCCATGAAAGGGGTGAGGTGGACGTCCACGAACGGGCCGCCGACGCGGTCGTCGAGCCGGCCGGAGACGAAGAGGATCGCGTCGCGGATCGATTCGGCTTCGAGGCGGCGGATCCGCGCGTGCTGGAGAAGTTCGTTCTTCGGATCGATCTGCGCGGCAACGTCGCTCCCGTGCGTGGAGAGCTGGTACGTCCGGCTCAGGACGATCGATCGGATCAGCTTCTTCACCGACCAGCCGTCGCGAACGAACCGGGTTGCGAGGTGATCGAGCAGCTCCGGATGCGTCGGGGGCTCCCCCATCACGCCGAAATCGTCCACCGTCGGCACGATCCCCTTTCCGAGCAGGTGATGCCAGATCCGGTTGACCATCACCCGAGCGGTAAGCGGGTTACTCCGATCGGTCACCGCCCGGGCGAGCTCCAGCCGGCCGCTGGTGCCGTCGGGGAACGGGTGGGCCGTGCCGCTAAGGGCTTCGATGAATCGCCGCGGGACGGCCTCGCCGGCGTTCTTCGAGCTGCCGCGGATGAAGACTCGCCCGTCAGCGCCGGTGCCGTCGAGGGCGGTGATCGCCCGCATCGGCTCGGGGATCTCGCGCGTTAGCCGGTCGAGCTGCGCCGTCGCCGCCAGGAGAATTTCCGAATCGCGAAGACCGGGGACTTCGGGACGGTCGTCGGGGATCGGCTCGCTCACCGGCTTGTCGCCGAAGCGGATCTCGTCGACGGCGATCCACCCTTCCGCCGAGTCGTCGATCAGCTCGATGTGGGCGCGGTGGCCGACGTAGCGGGTGGCGTTCTGGTTGTGCCAGCGCCACTGCCCGCCGGTGTTCACCTCGACGATCATCCCGCTGAACAGCAGCGACTGGAACTCGTCCATCGTGTAGCCGTCGACGATGAGGCGGAGGCGCGCGTTCTTTCCGGAAAGCAGGTAGGAAACGAACGGCTGCTCGATGACAAATGACGGCGATCGCAGGATGCCGCGCAGCTTGGGAGAGAGGAGTCCGCTGTGTGCGACGCCGGGGCGGACGGCGCGTGGGGCGCGCGACAGCGAATCCCACTCGCCGTGCTTCGTCGGCCCCGGGCCGAAGGCCTGACCGGCGGCGGCCCAGGGGGAAAAGGTGTCGGCGTCGAAGGACCAACTTGTGGTGCGGGCATTCAGCCTGCCCTCTGCATTGGCGGCGGGCTGAGAGCCCGCACCACACAGGAGGTTCACCGGCTCCACCGCCCGCCGCATCTCCCCCACCACCGACGCGATCTTCCCCCCCGGATCCAGCATCGCCTGCTGCGGGTAGGTCGCCTCGGCCACGGCGAACAGGGCGTAATAGTCCTTCGTCGCGATCGCGTCGAACTTGTGGTCGTGGCAGCGGGCGCAGGCGAGCGTCAGACCGAGGAACGTCTTTCCGAAGACGTCGAGCTGGTTGTCGATCCGGTCGGACTGGTGCTGGCGGACGTCGACCGGCGCGTGGACCTGGTCGCCGAAGAACCAGAAGCCGGTGCCCAGGATCGATTCGTTGAACCCCTCCTTCGGATTGACGCGCGGGTTCTCCAGCAGGTCGCCCGCGAGATGCTCGGTGACGAACTGGTCGTAAGGCACGTCGGCGTTGAGCGCGCGCACGACGTAGAGGGGGTATTGCTCGGCGTTTTTAATCGGGTAGTCGAACTCGTGGCCGTAGGTTTCGGCGTAGCGGACGAGGTCGAGCCAGTGGCGGGCCCAGCGCTCGCCGAAGTGCTCGGAGGCGAGGAGTCGGTCGACGACCTTGGCGAAGGCGACGTCGTCCGGGGCGGGGTCACGGACGAAGGCGTCGACGTCGTCGGGCTTAGGGGGCAGGCCGATCAGGTCGAACGTGGCGCGGCGGATCAGCGTGCGGCGGTCGGCGTCCGGGGCCGGCGCGAGCCTTCGCTCGGCGAGCTTGGCGAGGATGAAGCGGTCGATGTCACCGAGGGGCCAGGCGGCGTCCTTCATCGGGACGGGCGGGTCTTTGATCGGCTGCCAGCTCCAGTGGGATGCTTTGCGCGCGGCGAGATCGAACGTTCTTGTCGCCGCGACCGGCGCCGCGGACCCGGCCGGGATCGGCGCGCCGATGCGGACCCATTGCTCCAGGTCGGCGATGGCGGCATCGGGGAGCTTCCCCTTGGGGGGCATCTGCAGGTCGACGTTGGTGTAGCGGACGGCCTGGACGAGCCGAGACTTCTCCGGATCACCCGGCACGACAGCCGGGCCGTTGTCCCCCCCGACGAGAATGCCAGCGGGCAGGTCGAGGTGAAGGTTTCCCTTGAGCTTCTCCGCTTTGGCGGAGTGGCACTGGTAGCAGCGTTCGGCGAGGAGCGGGCGAATGTGTTTTTCGAAGAACTCGACGCCGGCGGGATTGGAAGGTGGCGCGTCGGCGAAGACGACACTGACACCGAGCACCATAACGATGCAGATGGCGATCCTGACGAGGGTTACGGGGGAAGCGGTCATGAAGTCGGGCCAAATCTCCGCGAGGAGTGGCGCCGGATTATCTTACCCGATTGCGGGTGCCGGGGTTGAAGGGATCGGACGGAGGAATCCCGACGACGGTAGCCTACACGCCGGCGGCAGCCTCTGGCGTTGGGATATCCGTCAGCGCGATTCCGGCACCCGGGCAAGGAAGACTTCGGTCGAGTAGAGGAACTCGACCCGGCCGCGGGCGGCGTGGCGGTCGAACAGGTCGTGCAGTGAAGCGACCATCGGCGCGTGCCCCGGCGTGCCGGGCAGCGGCACGTAGGACGATGACATCACCCGCCCGAGGAGCGCTTCGAAGCCGAACGACTGGGCGTTCGGTGCGACGTGCCGCTCGACGGGGAGCCCGAGCAGCGAGCCGAGTTCCTTCGCGCTGGTCGTCTTGTGCGCGACGTGGGCGTAATCGGTGCCGCAGGCGTGAAGGAGCGCGTCATACTCCCGCAGGAAGGGCGAGGCGTCCGTCTGCCGCTCGTTCCAGACGACTACCACCGCCCCGCCGGGACGCACGACCCGGCGGAACTCGGCGCACGCCTTGGCGCCGTCGAGCCAGTGGAAAGCCTGCGCGCAGTGAACGAGGTCGGCCGAGGCATCGGACAGCGTGGTCGCTTCGCCTGTCGCGGCGATGCTGTGGAACCGGGGATCCGCGCCGTGCTCCCGTTCGGCCGCGCTACGCATGTCGGCATTGGGTTCGACGGCGTAGACTTCGTGACCCGCGCGGAGGAACAACTCGCAGGAGATGCCCGTGCCGGAACCGACGTCGGCGACGACCCAGTCGGGCTTCATCCCGCCCTTTTCCCCCAGTATGTCCAGGACGGCCGGCGGGTATTTCGGGCGGTACTTGACGTAGTTCTCGACGCGCGAGGAGAAGCGGGCTTTGGGGTCGGTCGCTTCCATTGTGGAGCCGTGCCCTATAATCTCGACTTCGTCCCTTTCCCGCAGAGACAGGACACAGGAAGTAGCCCCCATGCAAGAGACGATCAGCGGCCGGGCTTATGTGCTCGGCGACAACATCGACACCGACCAGATCATCCCCGCCCAGTGGCTCAAGCTTAGCACGACCGACCCGGAGGAGCGAAGGTATTACGCAGCCTACTGCCTCAGCAGCGTCCCGGAAGGCCAGCGCGGCTTGCCGCAGGGGAACGTCCCGTTCGTCCGCGAGGGCGAGTTCCGCACCGACTACACGATCGTCGTCGGCGGCAAGAACTTCGGGTCGGGGTCGAGCCGCGAACACGCCCCGCTCGCCCTGGCCGAGGCGGGCGTGGGCTGCGTGATCGCGGAGTTCTACGCGCGAATCTTCTTCCGCAACAGCGTCAACGGCGGCTACCTGATCCCGTTCGAGTCGCGCGAGCGCCTGGTCGGCAAGATCCGGACCGGCGACGAGCTGTCGATCGACGTGAAGACGGGCGTGGTGACGAACAAGACGCAGGGGCAGACCTACCAGCTCAAGCCCCTGGGCGACGTCCTCCCGATCATCGAGGCCGGCGGCGTGTTCAACTACGCGAAGGAAGCGGGGATGCTGAAGTAAAAAACGTGAAACGTAAAGACGTAAAACGTAACCGGATGAGATAGCCGAGCGTCATTTTACGTTTTGCGTGTTTACGTTTTACGCGCTATGCCGCTCCTCAACGTCATCGTCATTGACCACCCCGTCGTGCAGACGAAGCTCACGGAGCTGCGCGACTACACGACCGACCACCGCAAGTTCCGCGCGTTGCTCGACGAGGTGGCGGCGCTGATGGTCTACGAGGTGACGCGCGATTGGCCGACCGTGCCGCGGCCGGTGCAGACGCCGATGGAGAAGACGATCGGCCGGGTGCTGAGCCGCCCGGTCACGCTGGTGCCGATCCTGCGGGCGGGTTTGGGGATGAGCGACGGCGTGCTCAAGGTGCTCCCCGAAGCGCGTCTCGGCCACTTCGGCGTCTACCGCAACCACGAAACGCTGGAGCCCGTCAGTTATTACCAGAAGCTTCCGCCCGACGTCGCCGGCACCGAGGTCCTGTTGATCGACCCCATGCTCGCCACCGGCGGCACCGCCGCGGCCGCGGTGACGCTGCTGAAACGGGCGGGGGTGACGAGCGTCAGGCTGGTCTGCCTGGTCGCCGCGCCGGAGGGAATTCAGGCGCTCCACCAGCAATACCCGGAGGTGCCCATTTATTGCGCCGCGGTGGACCGGCAGTTGAATGAGAAGGGGTACATTCTGCCGGGTCTGGGGGACGCCGGTGACCGGACGTTCGGGACTTAGCGCGATCGTGAATTCGCTCCGCTATCCGCGAATCGCAATCTTCCCTCCCACGGACCGCGCGGGTACGATTTCGCCTTCGACCGAGCCAACAGCCTTCACCCCCGAATTATGCGTTTGACCGAGATCCTCAAGCCCCAGAACATCAAAGTGCCCCTCGCGGCCAAGACCAAGTCCGAGGCCATCAAGGAACTGGTGGACCTGTTGGCCGCGACCAACGAGGTCAGCGACCCGGCCAAGGTGCTCGAGGCCGTCCTCGACCGGGAGGCAACCCGAACCACCGGGATCGGCAACGGTCTGGCGATCCCGCACGGGAAATGCGCCGGCACCGATCACCTGGTCATGGCGATCGGTCGGTGCGATGCCCCGATCGACTTCCAATCGATCGACGGGCGCCCGGTGAATCTCATCTGGCTGCTCAGCTCCCCGCCCGACAAGACCGGCCCGCACATCCACGCGCTGGCGCGGATCAGCCGGCTGATGACGATCGACAAGTTCCGCCAGTCCCTGCTTGCGGCCAAGACCGCCCAAGAGGTGTACGACACGATCGTGAAGCAGGAGAGCGCACTGTAGGGAAGAATGCGCCGCGCCCCGCTTGCCCCTAGGCGCTGATGCGGATCCGCCTGACCTCGTCCCGTTGCAGTTGCCCGATGAACCGTGTCAGCACCGCCTGTGCCTGCCGCCCTTCGATGTCCTGATCCGACTGCGTGAACACGATCCCGGTCCGGATGACGGAGGGGTCGGGATCTAACGGTGCCGTCGGACGCCGCATCCGTCCTTCGAGGAATACCGACGTCTCCCGGTTGCTCACCTCGACGCGGAGCCGGTCCCCCTCCGACACGTTGGGCGGCTGCCCGTGGACGCCGCTAAACGTCACGCCAATGCCGCCGAGGCTGAGGTCGCGCAATTCGCACTTGACCTGCTGCGACGGCATCGGAAGGTCATAGAGGTAAGCGCGGCCGGCGATCCGCCAGACCTTGACCGTGATACCGCTGTCCGGGGGTACTTCGACCCGGTAGTCCCGCCGTCGCTGGGTCAGGGTCACCGCCGTCGGCATTGCCATGAGCACGGCCGCGACCGTCGTGGCGCCCACCTGGTGCGCGGCGTCCAGCCTTCGGACGTGCGTCACGAACGTGGCTTTAACCGTACCGTTGATGAATGAAACGCCCGCCGGGCGACCGCCGTCGGGAAGTCCCTCGACCAGCGAGTGGTCGGACGAGACCCACTGAGCCCAGAAGGCGTCGGAGCCGCAGACGCCGAGGAACCGCGATTTGAAGTGGCGGAGCGCTCCGGTGGAAGGCAACGAAAGGACGGCGCCCGCATTCCGGGCGATGGCATCCTTCAGCGTCTCCAGGCTGCTCGGTGGCATGTTCTTGCAAACCTCGACGCAGCTTTTCTCGGCCGGTACGGGTCACCGGTTGAATGTGGCGTACTGCATTCGAGACCGGGCGCGGCAGACTACCTGGTATCCGGAGATGTTATCGGCCGGCAGATGTGAGGGGACGGAAGACGGGGAGAGGAAACGAGCTGGCGCGCGACACGGCAGAGGGCGGCAGCGTCCTTTCCCGGGCACCGGCCACGCGCGTGGCACTCAAGCGATCTTGATGCCGAGCCGGTGGCGACGTGCCTCGTCGCGCTGGAGCTGGCCGACGATGCGCGTCAGCGCTGCCAGGGTCTGGCGGCCTTCGATGTCGTGGTCGAGGGGCTTGAAGACGATGCCGGTGCGGACCACGTTGGCGTCGGCGTGCGGCGCGGGCGCGGGCGTCGGCTTTCGCATGCGCCCTTCGAGCAGGAACGCCAGCCCGTTGAAGGTCACTTCCACCCGGAGGCGGTCTTCTTCCGAGACCTTGGGCGGCTGCCCGTCCTCGCCCCGAAACGTCACCCCCAAGCCGCCGAGGCTGACGTCACGAAGCTCGCAGTTGACCTGCTGCGCGGCCATCGGGCGGTCGCGAAGGTAGGTCTTCTCCGGGATCCGCCACACCTTGACCGACATATCGCTGCCCACCGGCACCACCACCCGATAATTGTGCCGGCGCTGTATCGCCTTCACCTCGGCCGGGGTCGCCAGGAGGATCGCGGCGATCTCCGTCTCCTGGTTCACGCGATAGGCCATGTCGAGCCGCATCAGCGGCGCCGTGAAGACGACCTTGGTCGTCCCCGCCTTGAACGAGATCCCTGCCGGATGCTGCGTGCGGATTAACTCCTCAACCAAGGGCCGCTCCGACGGGATCGATTCGACCCAGAACCCGCCGGTCTCGTCCGAGAGGAACCGCGACTTGTGGTGCCGCAGGATCCCGGCGGAGGGTAGAGAGAGGACGATCCCCGCGTTTCGGGCGATCGCTGCGGAGAGGATTTCAAGGTTGTTCGACGGCATGAGCCCCGCGCCCGCGTGCTGCCAGATCGGACCCGTTCCCTGTTCTATTCGGCAAGGGAGATATGTAGGTTGATCTAAGGGAAAACAGAAAGGGCGTCGGACGAGTTGCTCGTCCGACGCCCATATTATCGCCCCTGCGGAACGGAACTTGTGCCGTCTTTGCGCGCCTAATCCAGGTTCATGCTCATCAGGAACTGCGCGTTGCTCGGGACCTTTTCCAGCCTCCCCTTGAGCAGTTCGACCGCCTCGACCGGGTTCATGTCGCTCAGGACGCGGCGCAGGCGGTAGACCAGTTCCATCTCCTTCGGGTCGAGCAGCAGTTCCTCGCGCCGCGTGCCAGAGCTGTTGATGTCGATGGCCGGGTAGACGCGGCGGTCGACGAGGCGGCGGTCCAGGTGCAGTTCGGCGTTGCCGGTGCCCTTGAACTCTTCGAAGATCACTTCGTCCATCTTCGAGCCGGTGTCGATCAGCGCGGTCGCGAGGATCGTCAGGCTGCCGCCCTCTTCAATGTTCCGGGCGGCGCCGAAGAACCGCTTGGGCTTCTGCAGGGCGTTGGCGTCGACGCCGCCCGACAGGATCTTGCCGCTGTGCGGGATCTCCGTGTTGTAGGCGCGGGCAAGGCGGGTGATCGAGTCGAGCAGGATGATCACGTCCTTGCCGAATTCAACGAACCGCTTGGCCTTTTCGATCACCATCTCGGCCACCTGCACGTGCCGGCTGGCCGGCTCGTCGAAGGTCGAGCTGACGACCTTTCCAGCACATTGGGATCCTAAGCTTAGAATTCCACGTGGACAAGTTGTCGCG
>JADMIO010976210.1_pt1 | contig 13657 bp, 9 predicted proteins | sample 8958161 | NCBI WGS metagenome assembly JADMIO01 (sample SAMN16585339, study PRJNA669376) | soil metagenome | isolation source: Crop rotation soil | place: USA: Cullars Rotation, Alabama | collected 2011 | reverse complement strand
ATTTTGCTGCTTCTTGTTGTTTTGTTTTTTCTATCAGTTCGCTGCGGTTCTTATACGTTAAGCCCATAAGGAAGAAGACCAATTCCAGTACAATACCGAGATAGTAATAAAATAAAGGAGAGTTATAAAACCCGGTAGTGATCGTCTTTGCTAATATCAACGCTTGCGATATGGCACCGAAGAAAACCATTGCCATGTTGCCGGCGGCCAAATAATTCAATAGCTTGTCACGTTCTCTAAATGCCAATATTATAAACCATACACCAACACCCAGCATCAGGAATTTCATTATGTTGGATAGTATAGATTGGAAAGTAAATTGTTCAGTAAAAAAATTAAGATAAGTGAATACGATCAATATTAACAGCATGAACTTTTCGCCATAACGCAATACCTTATCTAAGGTTGTATAATTTACTTTAGTATTTAAAAAAGCACGGGTAAAATAAATATAAAACACCACACCCATTACCTGCAAAAAGAAATTGAAATAGCTCAAAAAGAAATTGGTGAAATAAGTTGTAGTACGTAAAGTAGATGAATTAAAAAAGATAAGCGCAAACATGCACAATGAATACAATGCATTGTACAAAAATTCCCGTTTTAGGTTAAGTATAAAATTGGTGACCATGAAAAACATCATCATCAAAAGGATGCCGCTTAATACATAGCCCAATGTTTTAAGGTCGCGGTAGTTTCCATAATACACCAGTTTGTAACCTTCCAAATAATGGTTCTCTATCAGCCTTGGAAAAATAAAATCAGTTTCTGTTTTTAACGGCTTAAGATGTACCAGTATCTCACTTTGTTCACCGGGAGCCATTTCCAGTTTCAGATAACCGGATTCCTCATCATCATATACAGGTATCAGCCCCTTATTCAATTTATACAATTCCTTTTTTTCAAACCGAAGGCCGGGCATCAGGTAGCAAATAACAGTATCTGTTGAACTATTCTTTACAGCAAACTTTAAATAATAAGTATAAGGCACCATTGCAGGCGGCAGCCTTTTGCGGTGAGGATAAGTAATTAATGGAGCAAATTGTTGCTGAAGTACCTCTTTAATAGAAAGCGAAGATTTTTTATCTACATACAAATGGCTTTGTGCAAGTATGGTAAGTGTATCGCCGATCTTGCTCACATCCACAGCCGAAGTATCTACTGGGGCCTGGGGCCTAGCAGTAGTACAGATAAAAAAAGCTAGCAGTAGGGTAACAAACGGTTTCAATATGCAGCAGTTTGTATCCAAACCTACGTAAAATAGGTGATAATCATATATTAATGCTAAAGGTTTTTACCTTGTGTTTGCAGCAACGGTTTTTTATATCTTTGTTATTAATGGCCAATAAACTGAAATCTGCAAAAGCGAAAGCGGCGGCTCCTGAGCAACTGAAGCAGGAAAAAGAGGAAACGGTAGAAGTGAAACAGCTACTGAAAGACGAGCGTACACACAAGATCGCCGGAAGTATTTTTCTGCTTATATCTATTCTGTTATTCATCGCATTCACCTCTTATCTTTTTACCTGGGAAGACGACCAGGATAAAGTCTTTCAACATGGGTATCGTTTGCTTTTAGGAACTGATGCAAAGGTTTCGAATCTTTTAGGAACATTTGGCGCTTACATCGCTCATCTTTTTATTTTTAAAGGTTTTGGTATTGCCTCTTATCTTATCTGCAGTTTCTTTTTTGTAATAGGCATCAATCTTTTCTTTGGTAAAAAAGTATTTTCTGTTGCCCGTAATATAAAGTATCTCATTGTTGGTTTGCCATTAATAAGTATTGCAGCATCTGTAATTGGCGGCGGTGCGGCATTTCCATGGGGCGGTGCTGTTGGCGATATGGTAAAAGAATGGATGTACAGGGTGATAGGAGAAATAGGAACGATAGGTGTGTTAGCAGTAGGAGTGTTAGCGTATGTTATATGGCGCTTTAATCCTGTGTTCAAGCTGCCTTCAAAAAATGAGGCAATAATAAGAGAAGAAAATGAATTGCCTGTTGAAAATAATGTAGAAGAAGATGATTCTGTTGAAACAGAATTGGAAGCAGAAAATAATAATTCATCTGCCATAAAAGCAAATGCATTAAAAGAAGAAGGCAATGTATTGGTTATTCCTTCGCAAGAAAACCCGGCGCTCAATCATAACATCACTATCTCTGAAAAAGAATTACCAGTAGAAAAAGTAGTTGAACCGGTAAAGGAAGAAATTCCAGTTGCAAAAGAAATTATTCTTGAGCCAGAAGTAAAAGAAGAAATAATACAGCCAATACAAAAGCAAAAAAGCAATACAGTTAATGATGCCGGCTTAGAGCTGGAAATTAAAACAGTACCCGATAAAATTGAGGAAGAAGAAATACCGGCAATCAAACCGGTAATAAGTTCGAAGCCTTACGATCCTATCTTGGATCTGCGTGATTATAAATATCCAAAGTTGGAATTATTGGAAAATCACGGCAGCGAAAAAATTGTACAGGATGCTAATGAACTGGAAAATAATAAAAACCAGATCATCAACACCCTTAAGAATTACGATATCCATATTCAAAAGATATCAGCGACTGTTGGGCCTACCGTAACATTGTATGAGATCATTCCAGCAGCAGGCGTACGTATCTCAAGGATTAAAAATTTGGAAGATGATATTGCTTTAAGCCTTGCAGCATTAGGCATCCGTATCATTGCACCAATACCGGGAAAAGGAACCATAGGTATTGAAGTACCTAATGCAAGAAAGACAGTAGTGAGCATGAAAACATTATTGTCATCTGAAAAATTTCAAAACAATAATTTCTCTTTACCAATTGCAATTGGTAAAAGGATCGATAATGAAAATTTTATCGTTGACCTTGCAAGTATGCCGCATCTTTTAATGGCAGGTGCTACAGGACAAGGTAAATCTGTTGGGTTAAATGCGATATTGGTTTCGCTATTATATAAAAAGCATCCCTCGCAATTAAAATTTGTATTGGTAGATCCAAAGAAGGTTGAATTAAGCATCTACAAACAAATTGAAAAACATTTCTTGGCAAAATTACCTGGCGAAGAAGATGCTATCATTACAGATACAAAAAAAGTGGTACACACATTGAATGCAATGTGTATCGAAATGGATAACCGTTACGACCTGTTGAAAGAAGCCGGTTGTAGAAATATAAAAGAGTACAACGAAAAATTTGTTGCAAGAAAATTAAATCCTGAAAAAGGCCACCAATTCCTTCCGTTCATTGTTTTAGTTGTAGATGAATTTGCAGACTTGATTATGACAGCAGGTAAAGAAGTGGAAATGCCAATTGCACGTTTGGCGCAGTTAGCAAGGGCTATTGGTATACATTTGATCATTGCAACACAGCGCCCAAGTGTGAATATTATTACCGGTACTATTAAAGCGAATTTCCCGGCACGTATTGCTTTTAAAGTAAGTAGCAAGATAGATAGCCGCACCATTTTAGATGCCGGTGGTGCAGAGCAATTGATCGGTAAAGGAGATATGCTTATCAGCTATAATGGCGAGTTGGTACGTTTGCAATGTGCTTTTGTAGATACGCCTGAAGTAGATAAAATAGTTGATTTTATTGGTGAACAGCGTGGTTACCCACAAGCATTTTTATTACCGGAATATGTGGATGAAAAAGAAATGGAAGGAAAAGATTTTGATGTGAATGATAAAGATGCTTTGTTTGAAGATGCCGCAAGATTGATCGTTGCCAGCCAGGTAGGCAGCACATCATTGTTGCAACGCCGAATGAAATTAGGTTACAACCGTGCCGGCCGTTTAATGGATCAATTGGAAGCAGCAGGTGTAGTTGGTGGGAACCAGGGTAGCAAAGCAAGAGATGTATTAATTAAAACGGAAGTTGATCTGCAAATGTTGCTAGACAGCATGGGGCAATAATTATTTGAAAATCAAAAAATTATATAACGCCAGAGGATAAATATATAAGGTTAATAGTTTTACAAAATGTCTAAATTTTTAATTGTTGGTTTAGGAAATATTGGTAGCGAATATGCCAGCACCCGTCATAATATCGGCTTTGATGTTGTAAATGCTTTTGCCCGTAAGCATAATGCCGAATTTCGTGTAGATAGATTAGCTTATGTAGCAGAGTTTAAATGGAAAGGAAAACAAATTATTTGTATTTGTCCTACTACTTATATGAACCTCAGCGGCCGGGCCTTTAAATACTGGCAAGTCAAAGAAAATGTACCTCTCGAAAATACATTGACCATTGTAGATGAAGTGGCGCTGCCATTGGATAAGATAAGATTGCGTGGCAGCGGATCTGCAGGCGGGCACAACGGTTTAAAGGATATTGAAAATATTTTAGGTGCAGATAATTACCCCAAATTACGATTTGGCATTGGCAATAATTATCCAAAAGGTATGCAGGCAGATTTTGTTTTAGGGAAATGGCAAAAATCGGAAGAAAAGTTAGTCGTATTAAAAATAGAAAAATGCGTTGAGGTTATTGAAAGTTTCATTGCTGCGGGAATTGATAACACCATGTCGGCATATAATAACATATCTATAAAAATATAGTCTATATAGTTAGTTGGATATTAATACACATTGTTGTTTTTTCTAAGCTATTTGTATATATTCGCTGCTGTAACACTCCTACCTAAAAAGGCCTTTACATGAAAATAATTTGTGTTGGACGCAATTATGCGGAGCATGCCAAAGAGCTTGGCAACGATATACCTGATGAACCGGTAATTTTTATGAAGCCGAAAAGCGCATTGCTGCAAAGCCATACGCCTTTTTACTATCCTGAGTTTACCAATGAATTACATTACGAATGTGAGTTGGTGTTGCGGATATGCAAGAACGGTAAATATATACAAGACCGCCATGCAGGAAATTATTACAACGGTATAGCCGTTGGTATCGATTTTACAGCACGTGACATACAAGACGAGCTGAAGAAAAAAGGGCTGCCATGGGAAAAAGCAAAAGCATTTGATAATTCAGCAGCGGTTAGTAAGTTTATTGATATCACGCCGGCAATGAACAAAAAGAATATCAATTTCAGCCTTAATAAAAATGGCGAACAGGTACAAAAAGGCAATTCAAGCAAAATGATATTCAGTTTCGATAAGATCATTGAGCATGTTTCCAATTATTTTTCATTGAATATTGGCGATATCATTTTCACCGGAACCCCCGCTGGTGTTGGAGAATGCGTGGTTGGCGACGAATTGGACTGCTTTATCGAAGACCAAAAATTACTAAGCATCGAAGTGAAATAATCCTTCTATAATTTTATTTGCCTCCGCTTTTTAAAGCGGAGGTTTTTTATGCCCATTAATTTACCTTTACGCACCGGATTAAAACGCCTTTGCCATAATTTTATGTTACAAGCTGTAAATCTTTATTCAACATCGTTGTGTCACTCACTTGTACCGCATACCATTGGGCATCTTTATCCACCATTTTATTTTTCATTTTTATATAAAATCCGCAGAATGCAGCAAAGAAACGCACAGCTATCTCCGTGCCTCTCTGTGATTCCTCCGTGTAACTCTGTGGTAAAAAATTCATCATTCGTAAATCGTAATTCCTAAATGATCTCCCCCGAAATACTTTTAAAAGCATACCGCCTCATGTGTACGGCAAAAACAATGGCCGATACTTACGAAGCAAACAGGGCTATCTGTAAATATGTGCATTCAACATCCCGTGGCCACGAAGCAATACAATTAGCAACAGCTTTTCAATTATTGCCTTGCGATTATGTAAGCCCTTATTATAGAGATGAAAGTATTTTACTCGGATTAGGATTTACACCATATCAATTAATGTTACAGTTATTGGCAAAAGGCGATGATATTTTTACCGGAGGAAGAGAATATTATTCACATCCCAATTATCGGGGCGATGATAAAGCCAACATCATACATCAAAGCAGCGCAACAGGTATGCAAGCCATACCAACAACAGGTATAGCACAAGGCATAAAATATTTAGAGAAAATTGATTCTCCATTATTAAAGAAATCTTATTCCACAGCAAATTATAATTTACCCGTTGTTGTTTGTTCACTCGGCGATGCATCCGTAACAGAAGGCGAAGTAAGCGAAGCATTTCAATTTGCCGCATTGCATCAACTACCAATTATTTTTTTAGTGCAGGATAACAACTGGGGAATCAGCGTAACAGCCGATGAAGCAAGGACAACTAATGCTAGCGAAATGGTAAAGGGGTTAAAAGGCATCAATCGCATCAGCATCGACGGCAGCGATTTTTTACAGAGTTATGAAGTGATGACGAATGTGGTGAATGAAGTAAGAGAACTGCGCCACCCGTTTTTAGTACATGCAAAAGTGCCATTGCTTGGCCATCATACCAGCGGTGTACGAAAAGAATTTTACAGAACGGAAGAAGACTTAGCAAAACATTACGTAGATGACCCCGGCCCAAAATTGCGCAGCAAATTATTGGAGCTTGGCATCAATGAAAATGATATCATAACAATAGAAAAAGAAGCAGCAGAATATGTGGCGGCAGAATTTGCAAAAGCAGTTGCAGCACCAGAGCCAGATCCGTCAACTGTACAAAACCATGTTTTTGTACCAACGCCAGTTACCGAAGAAAAAGGAGAAAGGGCACCAGCCAATAAAGAGAAAGTATTAATGGTAGATGCCGCTTTATTTGCCATAAGAGAAATAATGGAACAATATCCTGAATCTATTTTGTACGGACAGGATGTAGGCCGAAGATTAGGTGGTGTGTTTAGAGAAGCAGCAACATTAGCAGAACAGTTCGGTGATCATCGTGTTTTTAATACTGCTATACAAGAAGCATATATTATTGGAAGTACAGTAGGTATGAGTGCTGTTGGAGTAAAACCTATTGTGGAAGTACAGTTTGCCGATTATATTTATCCGGGCCTTAATCAATTAGTGACAGAAATAAGCAAGAGTTGCTATTTAAGCTGCGGAAAATTTCCTGTCCAAACATTGATAAGAGTGCCGATTGGTGCTTATGGCGGTGGCGGCCCTTATCATAGCGGAAGCGTGGAAAGTACATTGCTTACTATCAAAGGGATAAAAATTGTTTACCCTTCCAACACAGCAGATATGAAAGGCTTGCTGAAAGCAGCTTTCCTTGACCCTAACCCTGTAGTGATGCTGGAACATAAAGGCCTATACTGGAGCAAAGTACCCGGTACCGAAGAAGCAAAAATGACCGAACCTTCTGCTGATTATATTATCCCTTTAGGCAAAGGCAATGTAGTATTACAAGCTGATGAAGATTCAATTGATATGGGCGAAAGCTGTTGTGTAATTACTTATGGAATGGGAGTGTATTGGTCAAAAGCGGCAGCAAAAGATTATCCTGGAAGGGTAGAAGTTATTGATTTGCGCACTTTATTTCCTTTGGATGAAGAACTGATATTTGCCACAGTGAAAAATCATGGTAAATGCCTGATAGTAACTGAGGAACAACAAAATAATTCCTTCGCCGAAGCCTTGGCAGGAAGGATATCAAAAGCTTGTTTTAAAAATTTAGATGCACCAGTAGAAGTAATTGGTGCCCTCAATTTGCCTGCTGTACCAATGAATATGATATTGGAACAGGCAATGTTGCCCAGCGCTGCCAAAGTTTCTGAGCGTTTGGGGCAACTTTTAAACAGTTAGCCTTTCCCTTTTTAGCAAAATCGCCTATATTTGCACCCCGTTAAAGGGATGTCGGGGTATCCCGATGATTATCGGGAATCGGATTTAAACCCAAAAAAGGATGCCGGGGTAGCTCAGCTGGTTAGAGCATCGGATTCATAACCCGAAGGTCGGCAGTTCAAGTCTGCTCTCCGGTACAAAGCCTAAATCATTATGATTTAGGCTTCTTCTTTTATATGAGGTTAACATTTATAAAAGGGTCGGGGCGTTTTAGCGACCTGAATCCATATTTATTTCTTCATTTATTTAGGGTTCAGGTCGCTAAAGCGCCCCGACCATTAGTTGCACAATGATATATCGTACAAGAGTGCGACGCCACTAAAGCTCAATAGAATTCCCAAGCTGGTTACATAAAAAAATCCCGGCAATTGCATTGCCGGGATTTTAACTAGTTAACGAATCAACTTTTCAACCAATCAACTAACCCTCACTTCATTTCCGTAAAATACTGGTGGAAATAAGGAATCGTTTCAATGCCTTTATAAAAATTATCTAAGTTGAATTTTTCGTTCGGGCTGTGCAGGTTATCGCTATCTAAACCAAAGCCCATAAATACGATCTTGATACCTAATTCTTTTTCGAACAATGCACAGATAGGAATACTTCCGCCACCACGAACAGGGATCGGTTGTTTGCCAAAAGTTGTTTCCATTGCTTTTGCCGCAGCTTTGTAAGCTTTGCTATCAATTGGTGTCATATATGGTTCGCCGCCATGATGTTCAAATGCATTCACTGTAACAGAAGGTGGTGCTATCTTTCTGAAATATTCTAATAACTTTTCAGTGATCTTAACACTGCTTTGATTAGGAACAAGGCGTGCAGATATTTTAGCCGTTGCTTTTGAAGGCAATACTGTTTTAGCGCCTTCGCCTTGATAACCACCCCAAATACCATTCAACTCAATGGTTGGGCGGATGCCTGTTCTTTCGTTAGTGCTATAACCTTTTTCACCCCACAATTCTTTCACGCCAAGGTCATCTTTATATTCCTGCTCATCAAACGGAGCAAGCGCCATTAATTTTCTTTCTTCATCAGTTGCAACCACCACATCATCATAAAAACCAGGAATAGTGATATGGTTATTTTCATCATGGCAACTGGCGATCATTTTTGCCAAAATAGTTACCGGGTTGGCAACTGCGCCACCATACACACCGCTGTGCAGGTCACGGTTTGGCCCTGTAACTTCCACTTCAATATAACTCAATCCACGAACACCGATATCAATACTCGGTGTATCCAAACTTATCATCGCACTATCGCTTATCAAAATGCAATCTGCTTTCAACAAGTCTTTATGTGATGCAACAAATTTTCCCAGATTAGGAGAACCAACTTCTTCTTCGCCTTCGATACAGAATTTAATATTGTTGGCAAGAGAATTTGTTTGCACCAAAGTTTCCAATGCTTTTACATGCATGTAAAATTGGCCTTTATCATCGCAACTGCCACGTGCAAATATTTTTCCGTCTATTATCACCGGCTCAAAAGGCCCGCTCTTCCAAAGTTCCAGCGGATCAGGCGGTTGCACATCATAATGCCCATATACCAACACCGTCGGCTTTGAAGGATCAATTATTTTTTCACCATATACTAATGGATGCCCATCAGTTTCATAAATCTCTGCTTTATCAACGCCGGCTTCCAGCAATCTTGCTTTTACTGCTTCAGCGCATTTACGCATATCATCCTTGTGTTCGCTTTTAGCACTCACACTCGGTATGCGCAAAAGGTCAAGCAATTCGTTTAAAAAACGGTCTTTATTTTTTTCCTGGTAATCTTTCCAAGCTTGCATGTTGATTGTTTTATGTAAATAGAATTCGTGTAATTCGTTTTAATTCGTGTAATTATTTTTATACCAACTTCAGTTTTTCATAGCAGCATCGTTGCGTCGCAATCCGTTCATCTTATGTGCTACTATTGAGCTTTTATCTAAGCGTATCGGGCAACGAATATAATCGTTTTTTAGTTCGTTTTGTGAGCGAAATTTTTGGCTAAAATTTTCTCAAAAAATTACGAAAAAAGTTTTGGCTATATAACATGATTGCCTTTAAATTTGCGACAGATTGCTTGTCAATTTATCAGCCTTTGTCCTGGTTCATTCGCCATATGAAGTAAAGAATGTCTCTGGCCAAAGGCTGAGTCTATTTAAGCCACTTCCGTTTGTTTTTTGGATAACAAAGCAATTAACACATAGGCTATTACCAGCAGCACCAATGTCCATTTTATTAAAGAGCATATTACTGTAACTAAGGAAACTGTATCGCTGCCATTGCCTCCTAAAGTTTGCAACATACCGAGGTTCTCTCCAACATCCAATAATCCAGCAGCTATTGCAGCATTTGCAAAGAACTTTCCGGCATTATGTTTCCAGTTAGTAGGAACGAATTTTGTCATTAATTTTTTACAACAGAAAAATAAAAAAAGAGAGTAAAAGAAAAGAAATACAAAATCCCACAACGTGTTTTGTGTGGCAGCTTCTATTTTATTATCGACAGCCCAGGCTGTTAATACTATATCAGTACGTTGCTTGTCGCAGGCAAATTCAAGATCAAGGATACCTTTGGGTGTTGCTGGAGTTTTTAATGGAGCACCGGTTTTCACCATCACAAATATCATCACAGCAGTGCCGACAATTAAAAATGGAAAGATGTATCTTCTCATATGGGTGCAGTTGATTCTTTATTCAAGATACTTAAAACTATCCATTATACATTATCCCTTAATTACATGCACCTGCCATTGTCCTTAGGTATATTTTTGATTTTTCTGCCATTGCTTTGCCCGGAGAGTTAGCATATTGTGTATCAATCGCCCTCATCTCTGCTTCAGCACCTATCAGTTTACCTAACAGTGTTTGTTTACAATTCAACCTGCCTTGTAATGAATTATCATTTGGGTGTTTAGCAATATCTGCTTCTACTCCGCAAATACCCACCTTTGTAGAAAGTATACCTTCCTGTACAGATATTAATGGGTCCATCATACCCATATAAGCCTGCTGTGTAACATTATCTTGATACACATTGCCATGATTGGAGTTTCTTAAATTTTCTTCCTGCTTGCGCAATTGTTCTTTTCTAAAATTGACCAATGCTAATTTTTCAGAACTGCAATTGCGGCTGTTAGCAGCATCACGTTCCTGCTTGTCTAATTTTTCTCTTTCTTTTTGCAGGTCATCATTTGCTTTGCTGCGAAATTCTTCTTCCTGTTTTTGAAACGGAGCAGGATTGAAACATACATTCACATCTTCGATAGAAGTTATTTTACAAGTATATCCTGTAGCAACATTTTCCATAACGATGTACAAACCTTTATCAGTGTATTGATACCCGATGCCAAAATTGCCGATGTATTTGTTAGGAGTAACATTGATATCTGGTGGATAGGTTTTCCCAAATAGAAACATTGTTGGTGCACCAGCACCATCGTATTTATAACTCGTTGCTTTTATTTGGCCTCCGCAGTAATCCCTGCGTTCTGCTTTTTTATGCAGTGTGTATTGATTGGTATTGTTGGCGCCATCATATACATACACATGTTCCTGAGTATTGCCTGTGCTTACCCAATGTTGTATCACCCCTTTTTTCTCTGTATTGTGATAGATATATACATTTCCTTTCAAACCCATTACACTGAAGGAAAAATCCTTATCATCTGGTTTAATATCGCAAAGGTTGCCGCCGCCGTTTTTTGACGGTTTTAAATAAGCTACAAGCCCGCCTTTAGTATCTAAATACATACATTGATCTACACTTACACCTCTTGAACCAACAGTAGAATGAATGGTTATTTTTTTATCAAAACAAAAAGGTTCCTGGTTGGGGTGGATAATGATCTGCTGTGTTTCTCCACTTACAACAGTAGCTCTTAAAATATGGTTGTAATATTCCTGGTTGGGGAAACTTCCCCAAATGGTATCACGGCGTGGCGGCTGTGCCTGTATAGTTATAGAAAAGAGTATTGCTAAAACAACTATTATCTTTTTCATACTTAAATGATTTTAAGAATGATAAAAGTAGTAGTTAGCGCCGCTTTAAAAAATAGCTAATATGGGTAATAAGATCGGTTGGCTAGTTGAAAGGTTAACTAATTGCAAACCGCTGCTGCACATAATCCCAGTTCACCACATTCCACCAGTTATCAATATAGTCAGCTCTTTTGTTTTGATACTTTAAGTAGTAAGCATGTTCCCAAACATCAAGGCCTAATAACGGAAAGCCTTTTATATCACTAATATCCATCAATGGATTATCCTGGTTAGGAGAGGAGCCGATCTTTAAATTTTTTGATGCATCAACATAAAGCCATGCCCAGCCACTGCCGAAACGATTCTTGCCTGCATCCCCAAATTGTTTTTTAAAATCACCGAAAGAAGTAAATGTTTTTTCAATCGCTTCTAATAATTTTCCAGAAGGTTTATTGTCGGCTGTTTTTGGGCGCATACATTTCCAAAACAATTCATGGTTGTAATGCCCGCCACCATTGTTACGCATCTTAACAGAATACTTTGACATTTTAGCCAACACATCTTCCAATGGTTTATTCATGTCAACACTTTCAGCCTGTGCCGCATCTTTTAAATTTTTACTGTAAGCCGATGCATGTTTAGAATAATGTATCTCCATCGTCATTGCATCAATAACATTTTCCAAGGCATCATATTTATAAGGCAAAGGTTGCTGGTCAAAACCTGTTCTCATAACAGGGCTGCCAACTATATTTTTTGTGTTAGAACAAGAAGCTAAAAAAGAACCTGCAGCGCTCATGCCTATACCAACGGCAAGCGCACCTTTGGCAGATGTAGTGATGAACTTTCTGCGGCCGGTAGTTTGTTTGTGTGCCATAAAAATTATTTATTTAACAGAGGATTGCTTACGCTTACTAAATATACTAAATAAAGGCCTTAGCTTTTTAAAAAACCGGTAATAGAATTCTTTATTGAACAATTGTGAATCATGCATGGCCTTGTAGGTAAAAAATATGCCTACAGGGATAAGTACCATCACTGCAAGCCACATGCCAGTAAAAGGAGAAGTAATAGATTCTTTCACGAATTTTTCACCGAACATATTTAATAAGTGAAACAGCAGGAAGAAAACAATGGCCACCACCAAAGGCATGCCCAGACCGCCTTTGCGGATGATAGAACCTAATGGAGCACCAATAAAAAACAACACCAGGCAGGCCATAGATAAAGAAAATTTCCGGTGCCATTCTATTTTGCTTTGCCGTATCTCTTTTTGATAACTTGCTATCGTAGCACCAGTCCCTTCTAGGCTTGCTCTTAAGTTACCAGCCATTACAATAGCTGACTCATAAACAGGTATACTGGCAGAATCAGGGATAAATTTATTTGCCGGCGGCGCCTTTTGTTCAGGGATTTTTTTCCATACACTATCCGGTATGTTTGAATAGTAAGTATAAATGTTCATCTCTCTATCCATACGCACCCTTAATGAATCTGTTACTTTTTGCAATGAATCAAGTGAGTGGTTAAGTTGTTTAACACTCAACATTTTATAATTGCCTTTATAAATACTGTCATTAGTGGTTTGCTTTTGCAGCGAACTCATGTCAAACAGCTTCTTAAAAGACTTAAAACCTAAACGTATATATTCTGTAGCAGTATCACCAGGGTTTCCTCTTTCTTGGTAGCGGTATCCATTTTGCAAATTGAATTCCATGAAACGCTGGTCATCCGATATTTTCATTTCACCTTTTTCAGCAATAATCGCATTGTCTTGCAAGTAATTGCTTTGCTCGTATATCAATACATTGTAGATAGTTTTTCCATCTGCATCTTTTTTACCTGCTTTAATAGCGTAGTTGGGGATGTGTGTATAAAACTGCCCTGCCTTTAGATCGAAAGCCGGTTTTTTGTAAAGGATGTCATTATACAGCGTTACAAATTTTAAGTTGGCATAAGGAATAACATAATTGGCAAAAAGAAAAGTGATGCCGCTTAATATTATTGCAAC
>JADMIO011367280.1_pt1 | contig 13659 bp, 15 predicted proteins | sample 8958161 | NCBI WGS metagenome assembly JADMIO01 (sample SAMN16585339, study PRJNA669376) | soil metagenome | isolation source: Crop rotation soil | place: USA: Cullars Rotation, Alabama | collected 2011 | reverse complement strand
CCCGCCTGCACCATGCTTTCGCCAACCTGCGGCGGTATCTGCAGGACCCGGAAGGGGGCGCGCGATGAACGTAATGGAAGATCTGAAGGCTTATCTGGATGGCGAGCTCTCGCCCGAGCAGCGCGCCGAAGTGGAATCGGCCCTGGAGCGGGATGAGAAGCTGCGCCGGGAGCTGGAGGAGCTGCGCGTGCTCTCCCGCCTGATCGGCGACTGCGTCGTGCAGCCCGAGCCGGTGGGGCTGGAGCAAACCCTGAAAGCGCTGGCGAAGCCCGCTCCCGGATGGTTGATCTTTGGCCGGCGAATCCAACCAATGCGTTACGTTTGGGTGGCAGGCTTCGCCTGCGCCCTTGCCCTCGCGGCGCTGGTGACCATCGCGCCTCGTTCGCATGATGAGGCGGAGGGAGTCGCCAACGTGGCGACGGCTTCGAAGGCGGCTATGGCCGAGGCTCCGGCTGCTCCGAAGACTGCCGGCGAGGCGGGCGACGCGGTGCAGGCGCCACTCCTGCGGAAGTTTGGACAGACGGCTCCCGAGAAATGGAAACCTCAGTCGGGGAAGTCTGAGTCAGACCCCACTCTGCAAGTCAATGCCGATGACAAGGGGATAGAGTTGAGTGGACGTCCTGAGACCGTACCGCCGGTCGGAGTGCCGCAGCAGCTCATTCGCACCGCTGACCTTTCCCTCCGAGTCGCCAATGTGCGCAAGGCCCAGGCGGATGCGACGAACGCCGCCAAGTCGCTCGGGGGATTCGTGGAGTCCAGCAGCAGCTCGTCTGACGAGTTCAACCTGCCGACGGCGATGCTGACGCTTCGCGTGCCTGAGAAGCGATTCGAGGAAGGCATCAACCGACTTCGGGCGCTCGGAGAGGTGAAGTCCGAGTCGATGAGCGGCGAAGACGTGACCGCGCAGGTCGCGGATACCGAGGCCCGTCTGAAGGTGATGAAGGCGGAGGAAGACCAGTACGTCACCCTCCTGCGCGGCACCCGCAAGATCGGCGAGATCCTCGAGGTCAAGGACCGCCTGAGCCAGGTGCGCCAGGAGATCGAGTCCCTCGATGCGACTCGCAAGACCCTGCGCAAGCAGGCGGCTTACTCGACGATCAGCCTGACTCTCAGCCAGGTGCGAGAAGCGGGGAAGCCGGAGGTCTCCGGAAGTTGGGCCGACGAGGCATGGGCGAACGCGGTGAACCGCGTCTCCGCCTTCGGCCGCTGGGCGGCGAGAGTCGGCATGAACCTCCTCGTCTTCGCTCCCTTCTGGCTGCCCGTCGTGCTGATCCTCTGGTGGCTGGGCCGGCGCTCTGCGCGGCGATAGGCGCATGTCGGAGTGGTCGTGAAACAGAGAGCCTGCGAACGTCCGATCCCTCGCAGGCTCGGGATGACGATTACACGCTGAGAAGCACAATTGTCATCCCGACGCAGGAGGGATCGAACGTAAGCAATACTGACACTGCAGCCTTTCGGTTCATGGAGCCGTTTCCCATCAGGCTTCTCAGCGCGGCAAAGCCGCGCAGTTGAAAAGCGGCGCCAGGTCGCCGCACTCCAATTCAACGTGGCTGCGGCTGGACCAGGATCCCGGCGTTGACCAGCCACAGCGCGACGAAGTAGCTGCCGGTGATGGCGAAGCTGGCGAGCATCAGCGTCAGCGAGAACTGCAGGACCGCGAGGCCGTAGCGGCGGGCGAAGCGGTCTTGCCTGATCATCCGCAGCCGGGTGGGCTCCGGAATGCGCCGCATCCATCCGCGCCGGATGCGCCGGATCACGGGCAGGCGCATAAAGCGCAAGATGACGAACCACACGCGAGGCGCGAGCCAGCGAGCGAGTTCGGTCATGCCTCTGCATACGCGCATCTCGTGCCGAATTCGCCAAAATGCACGCATGCGCGCACTGTTGCCTGTCTCGCTGATCGTCTGCGTGCTGTTCGGCGCGCGCGCCCTTACCCGCAATGCGCCTCAGCAGAAGCGAGAGTGGAGCCCCGCCAAGTCCCTCGCAACCATCCAGGACCCTCGCCTCAACGAGAGCTCCGGCATCGCCACCAGCCGACTAGCCGACGGCGTCTACTACACCCACAACGACAGCGGGGACACAGCGCGGTTCTTCAAGTTCAACCGAAAAGGCGCGATCCTCGGCGTCTACAACGTCACCAACGCAAAGGCGATCGACTGGGAGGACATGGCGAGCGCGAAGATAGGAGGCAAGAGCTATCTGTTCTTCGGCGACATCGGGGACAACGCTGAGAAACGGCCGGAGATCGTGGTGTACCGGGTCCCGGAGCCGCTAAGCAAAGCAGGGGACGTGAAGGCCGACCGCACTTACCGCCTCACCTATCCAGATGGACCGCATAACGCGGAGGCGCTGATGGTCGAGCCACTTTCAGGCGATCTCTACATCGTCACCAAAACCTCGAAGACGCCCTCGAAAATCTTCCGTCTCCGCAAGCCAGGGGCGACCGGCGCGTACCGGCTGGAACCGCTGGGGGAGATCCAAGTGGGAGAGGGCCTCTCCTTCGGAAAGCTCGTTACCGCTGGCGACATCTCGCCCGACGGGAAGCACGTCGTCCTGCGCACCTACCTCGGCATCTACGAGTACGACGCGCCCGCGAAGTTCACCGATTGGGCCAAGCAACCCCCGCGTCAGATCAAGCCCAACGCGGAGATACAGGGCGAGGCGATTTGCTACAGCAGCGACGGCAAATCGTTGCTCACGACGAGCGAAGGCAGCCCATGCCCGGTCAGTGCAGCCCGTTTGCGATGACCCTTCGGGTTATTGCGCCTCTTTGCAGTACAGGCAACCCCCTCCCCAAAACGGGGAGTAAACCTAAGAAGTCGACAAGGCAAAGAGCCGAGGGCCCGGTAAAAATAACTAAAGACGTTTCAAGTCAATGCCGAGAATCTCTCTTTGTGCGCTAAGTAGCGCAATTGTCAACAACTTGACAATATGAGTGGTGAGTCCCGTATACTCGCCCTTCGCAGCCAGGCAAGAGGAGGTTCCAAATGCGTAACTGCTCACAAAGTGTGAGTATCGGTCTGCTTTTTTTTGTGCTCGCCATACCGGCGTTCGCAAATAAGCAAGACAACACAAAAAAAGAGGAGATCCGGGTCGAGAAGAAGACCATCTCACCGGGTGTCACTTACGAGTTCAGCCGTTCGGTTGGACGAGGCCGTTTGGTCAAATCGCGGGAAGGGAAGCCCGGGACCGTAAAGCGGACCTACAAAGTCATCTTTAAGGGCGACAAGCCCGTCGGCAAGGAGCTCATAAAGGAAGAGCGCTCCGAGCCCACGAACACCCTGTTTCTGATGGGCAAGGCCGGTTATCCGACCAGTCGCGGCTCGTTTTCACGGGGTCGAGTGCTGACGATGGTGGCAACCGCCTACACCGACAGCCCCAGCGAGAACGGCGGCTACACGACCACGGCGACGGGTAACTCCATTCGCTACGGCGTGGTTGCGGTCGATCCGCGGATCATTCCGCTCGGTTCGAAGCTGTACGTCGAAGGCTATGGGTTCGCCTATGCCTGCGACACCGGCGGCGCTATCAAGGGCCACCGAATCGACCTCGTCATGCCTTCTTTCTCTGCTTCTAATCGCTGGGGACGGCGCACTGTCAAAGTCCACGTGCTTAGAGGTCGTTGAACTTATCTGACCCCGGAACCCTGAAGGCTCTTCTGAGTCGCCATGGGATCTCCGCCGCCAAAGGTTTGGGCCAACACTTTCTCTGCTCGAGCAGAGTGGTGGAGGCGATCCAGAAGCGGTTCGAAGGGTTCCGGGGAATCTTAGAAATCGGGCCCGGCCCGGGAGTGTTGACGGGAGCGTTGTCATCCACCTGTGAACGGATGATCGCTCTCGAAGTCGACCAACGCATGATAAGTGCGCTGGCCGACTCGGCGCCCCGGGCCGAGGTGCGTCTGGCCGACGCTCTTGTCGCCGATCTGGCCTCGATTCTGCAGGAGTTGCCCGAGCCGCGCGGGGTCGTTTCCAATCTGCCCTACTACATCACCGGCCCTCTCATCACTCGCATCGCGGAGGCCTCGTCTTTTTGGTCGAAGGCGGTTCTGATGATGCAAAAGGAGGTCGCCTCGCGCGTCCTCGCTCCGGCAGGCGATCGCAACCGCGGCTCGTTGTCGGTGTATCTGCAGGCTCAGTTTCAGATCGAGAAGGTGATCGACGCACCCGCGGGCGCGTTCCTGCCCCCGCCGAAGGTGGACAGCACGGTGCTGGAATTCGTGCCGATAGGCACGTCCTTCGAGCCGGCCTTCTTCGAATTCGTCCGGGCTGCGTTCAAGCAGCCGCGAAAGACCCTAGCGAACAACCTCTTCGCCACTGGGTTATCCCGCGAGGAAGTAGCGGCGCGACTCCAGGCGGCGGATTTGGACGAGCGGGTGAGGCCGCACGCCCTCACGCTCGCGGAGTGGCAGCAGGTATTTACCCACAACTCTGTGTGTTAAGGCTTCGCGAGAACCCGACTTTCTTCAACTTGTTGGTTCGCTAGCTTCAGGATCTCTTCTCCATGGCGCATGGCTTTGACCATGTTCAGAGACATTCCGTTTTCGAACCGTATTCGATAGATGCTGTAGCCCATCGAGCCACCTAAAGGATCCACGGACTTGATGTCAGTGGCCGGTAGATCAAGCACGCAACGTCCCAAGCAGTTGTAGTCCCGAATTCGCCCTTCCGCCACTACGATCTTGCAGTTCCAGAACGTAAGAATCTGCACCACGAAGTAAGCGGCCATGCACAGCATGACGACGGAGAATCCGAGTAGCGGCAGAATCTTCTCGGGCGTGTGCGGTATGAGCACCCAAAGAACCACGAGCATCGCAAGGAAGAACATCGTCCCCAAGATGCTTCCGAAGCCTTGGCGCAGCGTGCGGTAATCCGCGGTCATCCTAGAGGTCGAAGCTCTCCTTCCAGTGCGGGATCACCACGTCCCAGCCCAGCTCTCCCACGATCTTCTCCCTAAGCGCTTGCTGCGGTCCCGGTTCGCCGTGGACGATGAACGTCCGCCGCGGCGGAGCTTTAAATCCTCGCAGCCAGGACATGATCTCCTGCTGGTCGGCGTGCGCGGAGAGGGCGTTCAGCTTCTCGATCCGCGCCCGCACCTGCACCTCCTCGCCGTAAATGCGAATCGACTCGGCTCCTTCCAAGATGCGCCGCCCCAGCGTGCCTTCGGCCTGGTAGCCGGTGAAGACGACGATCGTGCTGGGATCGGAAATGCGATGCAGGAAGTGGTGGAGGATGCGGCCGCCGTTTGCCATGCCGCTGCCGGCGATGATCACCATCGGACCCCGCACCGAGTTCAGCCCCTTCGACTCCTGCGCCTGACGGATCATCCTCAGCCGCTTAGGCTCCAAGGGGTTGTCCTTCACGTTGAACTTCAGCTCCGTCTCGGCATCGTGCTCCTCGAGGGCGGTTGTGTAAAGCTGAGTGGCGCTGAGACCCATCGGAGAGTCGACATAGATCGGCATGTCGGGCAGCTTGCCTTCGTCTTCGAGCTGCTTGAGGTAGTACAGCAGCTCCTGGGTGCGGCCGATCGAGAAGCTCGGGACCAGCACCGCCGACCTATTCTCCATCGCGGAGTTGAGTAGCTCTTCAAGCTTCGGCAGCACCGGTTCGTGTGAGTGGACGCGGTCCCCATAGGTGCTCTCGACCACGAGGTACTCGGCGTTCTCAATCGTGGTGGGGTCCTTGATAATCGGCGTGTTGTAGCGGCCAAGATCGCCCGACATCAGAATCCGCTCCCCGCCTTCGAAGTAGATCTCCGCGAAGGCGGAGCCCAAGATGTGGCCCGCGGGCAAAAACCTAAACGTCGCCCCACCGGGTAGGTCCATGAAGGTGTTGTATTTGATGCTGTGGAACCGGCCAAGGCACTCCATGGCATCGGCTTCCGTGTAAAGCGGCAGCGCCGGCGAGTGGCGGGAGCCGTGCCGGTTGTGATGCTTGGCGTCCTCCTCTTGGAGATGGCCCGAGTCGGGGAGGCTGATCCGGGCGAGGCCAAGAGTGGCCCGGGTGCAGAAGATCGGCCCCGAGAAGCCGTCCTTGACAAACTTGGGAATGTAGCCGATGTGGTCGAGGTGGGCATGAGTCACCACCAGCGCATCGATCTCGTGCGGCTCGATCGGGAAGGGCTGCCAGTTCCGATCCCTCAACTCACGCGAACCCTGGAAGAGCCCGCAATCGACGAGAACCTTCTTGTCGTCAAGGCTGAGCAGGTGGCGCGATCCGGTAACGGTCTCGGCGGCGCCAAGAAACTGGATGGATTGATCCATGTGGGGGAGTATTGCACTCCGAGGTTGGGCTTTAGGCTTTAGGCCATTGGCTTTGGCCTTTGTTCAATACCCAATACCCAATACCGGCCCGCAGGGCCCAAGCCCAAAACCCAAAGCCAAAAGCCCACTCCTACCAATACGGCGGGAACGTGTAACCGTCTTTGTTCAGCCGCTCGCAGGAGACGATCTTGTATGAATCCGCCTTCCACTTGCCTTCGTGCATGATCAGGTGAACCGAAACCACCGGCCGGTCGGTACCGCCCCAGCTTTCCTGCTCCGATCCGATCACCAGCGCGGTCGCTTCCTTGTCCGAGCGGTAGCCGATGATGCGGAAGTAGCGCATCGCGCCTCGGACCTCGCACTGATCGTAGGCGTCCACGATCGCCGCCTTCATCTTCGATCCGTACATCTTCGTCAGGCTCTCGGTGTAGATGTAGGGAGCCGAGAAGCATAGCGCGAACAGCAGGAACAGCGCGAACCAGGGGCGCGACTCGCCCTTCTTGTGGATCGGCCGGAACATGGTCACCATGACCATGAGAATCGCTGAGACGACCGCGCAGACACCGGAATAGAAAAGGAGCGTGAACATACTTCGACTCTCGAAGTGTTCATTCCATATTTCTGCGGTGTTCCTTAACCTCGTCGTACGGATCGACGTGGACGGTGACCTGCGCCGGTTCGAGCGCCGCTTCGATCTCCTTCTCCAGGCAGTCAGCAAGATCGTGGGCGGCAGTGACCGACCAGTCGTTCGGCACGACGATGTGCACGTCCACGTAGCTCACGTTGCCCGATAGTCGTGACCGAAGACGGTGATAGCTGATGAGGTTCGATTCCGCGCGCAGGATCTGGTCGATCTGCGCCAGATCGCTCTCCGGCAGCCGGCGGTCGATGAGCTGGTGAAAGGCCTCCCGACTGAGCTTCCAGGCGCTGTAGCCGATCCACATCGCGAGCAGGATCGCGACCACCGCGTCGGCTGGTTTCCAGCCGCTGAAGTGAGTGATCGCCAGCGCGATGAGGACTCCGAGGCTGGTGACCGCGTCGACGTGGAGGTGCTGGCCGTTCGACAGCAGGGCCAAGGACTTCGTTCGCTTCGCAACCCGGCTCACATAGATGCCGACAGCAAAGCTGCCCACCGCGCTCGCCGCCATCACCGCCATGCCCAAGTCCAGCCGCTCCACCTTGGCGCCAGAAAGAAGTTTCTGGATGGCCTCGACCACGATGTAAACCACGATCAGCAGCAGCAGGATCGACTCGCCGAAGCCGGCGAGGCTCTCGATCTTGCCGTGCCCGTAGGGGTGCTCCTCGTCCGGCGGCGCGGCGGCGGCGCGCACGCTGACGTACGCGATCGAAGACGCGACGACGTCGGTGGTGGAGTGGACCGCCTCGCTAAGAAGGGCCACCGAGCCGGTTAGGACGGCGGCGACGAGCTTAAAGATGGTCGACAGCAGGTTGAAGCCGAGCGACGCCACCGCCGCTCGCCGCTTCGCAACCTCCACTGCCCCCGCCATTCCGGGCAGAGCTTATCTAAGCGGCTGCCGCGCGAGGCTTCTCTTTGTAGAAAAACATCACCCACGCCGCGAAGAGAGCCATGACAGCTACACCCGCTCCCACCCACAGCGGGCCGTACTGGTCGTACAGGAACTTGATGTTGAGCGCGGAGATGAGGATGCAGACGGCGTAGGCGACCACCGTGAGCCAGATCGGATTCACATGCTCGCCCATCCGCTTCTTGTCGGCGGTGAACATAACGAGAGGGAAGATCGCGAAGGGAAGCTGCAGCGACAGGACGATCTGCGAGTTGATCAGCATGTCCACGTTCTTGTTGTTTGCCGTCGCGGTGACGAGCAGAACCGCCGGAATAAGGGCCAGGCCGCGGGTGATCATGCGGCGCAACCAGGGCTGAATCCGGATCTTGAGAAAGCCCTCCATGACGATTTGGCCGGCAAGCGTTCCGGTGATCGTGGAGGATTGCCCGGAGGCAAGCAGGGCGACGGCAAACAGGGTTGCAGACGCTCCTCCCAGGAGCGGGTTCAGCAGCTTGTGAGCGTCTTGGAGGCTCTCGACAACCTCGCCGCCGGTATGGAAGACCGCCGCCGCCAATACCAGGATCGCGGCGTTCACGAAGAAGGCGGCGCCGAGGGCGATGATCACGTCGATCGTCGCCATCTTCGAAGCCTGCCGCTTGCCGTCCTTGCTCTTGTCGTAGGCGCGGGTCTGCACGATGGCGCTGTGCAGATAGAGGTTATGCGGCATGACGGTGGCCCCAAGGATGCCGACAGCGATCGCCAGGGCAGCGTCGTTCTGCAGGGTGGGCTTGATCAGCCCGACTCCGACCCCTGCCCAATTCGGTTGAGCGAGGTAGATGTTGATCGCGAAGCAGACGAAGATCGTCGCCACGAGCACAATCACGATCGCCTCGATCTTCCTAAAGCCAAACCGCATCAGGCCGAGCAGCACGAGCACGTCGAGCCCGGTGATCAGGACGCCGGCGATCATAGGCAGCCTAAACAGGAGCTGCAAGGCGATCGCGGAGCCGATAACCTCCGCCACGTCGCAGGCGATGATCGCAATCTCGCAAAGGAGCCACAGCGCGATGGCGGCGGGGCGCTTGTAGTAATCGCGGCAGGCCTGGGCGAGGTCGCGCTCGGCGATGATGCCGAGGCGGGCGCACAGCGTCTGAAGCAGCATCGCCATCAGATTCGAGGCGAGGATCACCCAGAGGAGCGCGTAGCCGAACTTCGAGCCGCCGGCAAGGTCGGTCGCCCAGTTGCCCGGGTCCATGTAGCCCACGCTGACCAGATAGCCCGGCCCGGCGAACGAGAGCAGCTTCCGAAGCCCTTTGCCCGTGCTCACCTTGACCGTCCGGTAGGAATCCGGCAGCGAGGGCGTGGGCGTCGCTTGCGCGGCGATCCCTCCCTTATCTCGTGGCGCCAGGAAGTTTAGCATGTACTACAAATCTACGGCCTGACTAACATTATAGGCGTCGCGAAGTCGGAAGTCAAGGGCATTCCTGGGACTATCACCGGGGTTCCAGCCGTCGCCGCCGGCCCGCGATGCAGAACCGCCTCCGCCGTGCCGATACCTGAAAGGTAACCCATGCACAGCCGACCGCCGAACTCCCACAGCATGCTCGACACGCACCGACGCCTCGCCGTCGGCAACCTGAAGCGATGCCCGCTCTGCGGCACCGTGAACGCGCGGCTGAACGGCGAGTGCTTCGTCTGCCGCTGGCATGGCGGGTTCGATCACGATCCGCAGTCGGTGGAGGACGGCCTCATCGAGGTGCTCGAGCAGTGCCCGGAGCTGATCGACTGCATCCTCTACATCCCGCGCCGGCGCGACACGCTGTTCGAAAAAGCGAGCGAGTGGTTCCGCAGCCGGGTGCGCAAGCGCCTCGATTTCGAGGCCTAGCAGGACCGGCTGTGCGAGCTGTGCTTGCAGTTCGGGCACACCGGAATCCAAGCCGCGTAGATCGTGCCGCAGTGCGGGCAGATGATGCCGGCGTCGTCGGCAACCTCCGCATCCACCTCGCCCATCTGCGCCTTCTCATGCACCTCACGCAGGAGCCTGAGATCGTAGGGATCCCGGCTAGGCCGCTCCTTCGCCATACCATGAGCCAGCCAAGCGGCCGCGCCTAAAGCTGCAATCGCAAACGTCGCCGCCCACTGCGGCTGCCCACCAAAAAGCGCAGCGCCGATGAGCAGGAGAAGAAAGAGGCAGATTCGCGGGACAAGGTGCTTGGCAGGCACAGCTTAAGTATAGATTCGGAAGGAGCGAACCTAGCCAGAAAGTGAGAGAGTTTGGTGCGGAGGAGCGGTGTCGGGCTTTGGACTCTCGATCCCAAATTCCCATCCCACGGGGGGGGGAGGGGGGTGGGTGTTGTAATTGTCATCCTGGAAGTGAGCTTGCGAACTGGAAGGATCTGCTTATGCGTACCACTCGCTTCCAAGCAAGCGGCTTCGGTGTCAGGTCCCTCGGCTTCGCTCGGGATGACAAGCCTTTTGTTTGTCATTCCGAGCAAGCGGCGTTGCCGCGCGTCGAGGAACCTGCCCGTAGTTGCTGCTTGCCTACACACAAGCCGCTTCAGTATCAGATCCTCCCACTCGCACTCGTTCCTCGTGCAGTTTCAGGATGACAAGCTGTAATTTGTCATCCTCGAAGTGAGCCGGCGAACTGAAAGGATCTGCTCATGCGTGCTGCTCGCGTAACAAGCAAGCCGCTTCAGCGTCAGGTCCATTCGGCTTCGCTCGGGATGACAATTCCAAACCGCCACCCTAGCCCGAAGGGCTGTAGCCGGCGGTTTTACACCGCCGCGGGGTCTGTCATTCCGAGCAAGCGGCGTCGCCGCGCGCCGAGGAACCTGACTGTTTCGGGCTTGCCTGCATGCGAGCAGCTTCAGTGTCAGATCCTTCGTCTTGCACTCGTTCCTCGTGCAGTTCCAGGATGACAACCTGTAATTTGTCATCCTGGAAGTGAGCTGGCGAACTGAAAGGATCTGCTAATGCGTACCGCTCGCTTACAAAGCAAGCGCTTCAGCGTCAGGTTTCTCGGCTCCGCTCGGGATGCAACGCTACACTGTGCTGCGTGAGGTTCATCACCCCTGAACTCTATGCTGCCTCTCGCGATTGGGAAAACCGGATGCAGGAGGCCCTAGCGGTCTTCGATAAGTATCATGCGCATGTTCGCACCTTGGACCTTCCGAACGATGTAAGGGAGATTGCCCATGCGTTCTTCGTGAACGACGCTCTCATTGCAAGACTGCGCCAATCGGATGAACCTAACAACCTTGAGCTCACGCTAAGGTGCGGCGACCTGCAGATCGGCTACTTCGACCTCCACCTCTCGTACGCAAACCCCGGCATCGAGGACGAGGATCTCCGGCGGCTGCTCCTCGTCGCATCAAACGCCCGCTCCGACACGCGGTATGGGATGACCGATGCCTGGGGCCATGAATTCCACGTGCTGCCGGACGGGTGCCTCGAGCACACGATTACGTTCCACGGCCCAGGCGAAGACCCCATCCTCGTGACGGTCCGTTGTAGCGATGTGCGCGTGGAGCTTGTCCCCAGGCCTGCCCGCCGGCTTCCGCCTTACCCACACCGCTACCGCGTCCAGCGGTTTTCAGCGTCATCGTCAGCAAAGGAGACAGGCACGTGATCATCGCTTCGGAGAGGCCGCTTGCAATACTGAGGCACGCGCGACGGGGCGTGGCGGGCATCAAAAGGAGTCGCCGCCGAGACGGAGGGAACTCCTGGGATTGAGAAGGGAGCGCACAAGCCACACGGCCTCCCCCTGCCCCGAGGGGGAGGGTAGGGAGGGGGTTCCGGATCCGAACCTGCCAAATGCGAAACTCCGCGAAGCCAGGGGCCGGCCGGTTCCGAATCACCGCCACGCGCCACGGGGCGTGGCGGTGCATCGAACGTACGCTCACTTGTTTACAATGCGGTTTCTTATGCGCTGGAAATACTCTCTCATTTCCATGTCCCGGTGTGGCAGTGGGCAATGACTGGATGGACCTAAAACAAGCCTGTCATTGTCCTTTTTATCTTTGTCGACGATCATTGGGTAACGCCCCAGAGTGACTGCCATGCCGAGTGCAAAGAGCCATCCTCGTTGTTTACGCGTCAGCGGAATTCCCAGACGATCGGCAAGGGTGCCCAGGTTGTGCGTGAATCTCATGTCCTCCCGCTCAAGGGGATCTTCAGCTCGGATGGCCTCCCGTTCGTAATACATCGCCTTCAGCAAGCACTCGATACTGAATGCACGAAGCATTGCAGCTTGTGTCTGGAGCTTGATCTTTGCCGACGCAGTACCCAATGGCCGCCGCTTCGTAACGAGTTGTCTTTCTCTTTCTTCTTCGCGTACCCCGATGGCATCCAGGAAGTGCTCAAGCATCGACCATTCCAAGCTGGCGGCATTTAACTCCTTGAAGCCCTCCATCACACAGTCCTGCAATATAGACGCGGCATACCAGAGGTCTTCGGAGAGCGCATCCCATGCCGCAGGGGAACGGGCGAGGCCGGCGAAGAGCCGATAGGTCCTCATCTGGCTATCTACGGTCGGTCTAAGCACTGCCTCGTCATAGCAATCCTCGCCAAGCTCGGATACGATCCGCTCAGCTTCATAACGAGGCAGGTCATGTCCAGCGCCAAGGGCGAATGCCAGCACGTGATCAACTGCTTTTTCCTTTATCTTGTTGGCCTTGTCTGACATATCTCCGTTGACCCAGCGACACCCCATTTTGGCAAAGAAGAGGCACGGCGAAAACTTCCGGCCAGGGGCAGGATGCCCCTGCAACGCATCGGCTAGAAGCCGATGCCACGGCGCTAGATGGCCGTGAGCGCCGGCACTCCGGCATCGACCACCCGCTTCTCCTCATCCGACAGCTTCACGATCGGCAGGCGCACGGCCTCGCAGTCGAATCCGCGGCGGGACAGGGCGTACTTGATGGGGGCGGGGCTGGGCGCGGAGAAGATGGCTTTGAACGTGGGCAGGAGCTGTTGGTGGATCCTCGTCGCTCGGAGGGGATCGGTGGGGAAGACCTCGATCATGTCCTTGATCTCGCGGCCGACGATGTGCCCGGCAACGCTGACCACGCCCATTCCGCCGACGCTCAGGATGGGGAGCGTGAGGCCATCGTCGCCGCTGTACACCCGGAAACCCTCCGGCGCGAGCGCGCAGACCTCGGCGATCTGGGCGAGGTTGCCGCTGGCCTCCTTGACGGCGACGATGTTCGGGATCTCGGCCAGGCGCAGCAGGGTCGGGGTATCGAGGTTGATCGCCGAGCGCGGCATGATGTTGTACAGCAGCACCGGCAGGCCGGTCTCGGCGGCGACGGCGGCGAAGTGGGCGAAGAGCCCCGCCTGCCCCGGCTTGTTGTAGTAGGGGTTCACGAGCATGATGCCGTGGGCGCCTACCTTTTCCGCTTGCTTTGTCAGGTGGATGGATTCTTTCGTGCTGTAGGTGCCTCCGCCGAAGAGGATGGCGGCGCGGTCCCCGACCTCGTCCAGCACCGCCTCCAGGAGGGCGAACTTCTCGTCCACTTCGAGGGTGGGGGATTCGCCGGTGGTGCCGTTGATGACGAGGCCGTCGTTGCGCTGCTCGTCGACGAGGTAGCGCGCGATCCGCCGGGCCTCGCGCAGGTTCACCGCGCCTGCGGAATCGAACGGCGTGACCATCGCCGTCAGCAGCTTGCCCCACTCTCTCGGCCCCGAGAACGCGCCCATGATGGGAGTGTACATCGGGTGTTGTGCGCCATTGTCATCCCGAAGGATGAGGGATCGAGGGCTGCGGCAGGCTGCCAGGTAGGGCGAAGGTTCGCACAAGTAGGGCCTCCCCCTGCTCGGAGGGGGAGGGTAGGGAGGGGGTTCCGGTGGTAGGGGCAAGGCGTGCCTTGCCCG
>JADMIO011602950.1_pt1 | contig 13662 bp, 7 predicted proteins | sample 8958161 | NCBI WGS metagenome assembly JADMIO01 (sample SAMN16585339, study PRJNA669376) | soil metagenome | isolation source: Crop rotation soil | place: USA: Cullars Rotation, Alabama | collected 2011 | reverse complement strand
GGACGACGTGGGCATCGGTTACCGTGGGCAGCAGCGATCGTCCGTAACACGCGGGACCGGGATCAGCGCCCGCCGATTCTGGTCCAACACGCAACGAGCCGCCTTCGTCGACGCGCGCGATCGAACCGCCACCCGCGCCGACCGTGTGAATGTCCATCACCGAAACGGCGACGGGAAGTCCGGCGACTGTCGCTTCGTTCGTGGTGCGGATCGCGCTGTTGTCGCAGAGCGCGACGTCGGTCGAAGTGCCGCCCATGTCGAAGGTGATGATGTTTTGCAGCTTTGCCGACTGTGCGGCGCGAAGCGCGCCGACGACACCGCCCGATGGTCCGGAGAGAATCGTGCGTACCGGTTCCACTGCTGCCATTTCCGCGGAGATGCTTCCGCCTGACGATTGCATCACGCGCAGCGGAAAGCCGCTGCTGAGACGCTTGAGGTAACGGCCCATCAGCGGCTGAAGATAAGCATTGATGACGACGGTCGAAGTGCGTTCGTATTCGCGATACTCGGGAAGGATCTTGCTCGAGAGCGAAAGGGGAATGTTTAGCGGTGCAAGCGCCGCGGCGATTCGCTCCTCGTGCTGCGGGTGCAGAAATGAAAACAACAACGACACGGCCGCCGCTTCGATGCCCGCCTCTTTTAACTTCTCAACCAGCGGCTCGAGTTCGCTCTCGTCCAACGGTTGCAGCACTTCACCCGAAGCGACGACACGCTCGGTGACGCCGAGCCGCAGATCGTCCGCGACAAGCGCCGGCGGCTTAACAGCGTTGAGGTTGTAGAGTTCGGGTCGCGCTTGCCGGCCGATCACGAGCACGTCTTCGAAGCCTTTCGTCGTGATCAGCACGGTCTTTGCGCCGCGCCGTTGCAGTAAAGCGTTGGTGCCGACAGTAGTCCCGTGGACGACCTCGGTCGCAGCCAGATCTACACGGATTTGCGAGCAGATTCTTTCCAGTCCTTGCAGGATTGCGAGTGAGGGATCGGATGGTGTTGAAGAGAGCTTGAAGAGTTGAATGTTGCCGTCTTGCTCAAAGACGAAGTCAGTGAAGGTTCCGCCGGTGTCGACGCCGATACGGATCGGTTTACCCACCAACGTCCACCCAGCAACCGCTCTCGTTCGACTCGCGCAGCGCGTCGAGCACGACCTGGATGCGATAGCCATCCTCGAAACTGGCTGCATCTTCAACCGTCTTCCTGCCACTGCGCAGCGCCTCGACGATACGGCAGGCAAACGTGGTGAAGCCGCGCGACCAACTACTCTCGCGCATGCCCTGGGCCATGTGGTCCTGATCGACCTGCACCGGACGCCACTGCCCCGAACCAGTCGGCGAACGCCACAACTCGCCCGTCTCTTCAACCATCAACGCGCCCTTCGTGCCGTAGATCTCGAGCCGGTTTTCATACTTGCCTGACTCGACCACCGATAGCGCAGCAGCGCCGGTCGCATCGTCGGTATGTGGACCATCAGCAAAACGAAACAGCAGCTTCGCTTCGTCGTCGGTAGTGACCGCGCGCATGCCGCCGGAAGATTTGTCGGGCCGTTCCTTGATGTGCGTGGTGAGCATGCCGAGCGCGCGCGTGACTTCCGTGCTCAGCATCCAGCGAAACGAATCGACGACGTGCGAACCGATTGCGCCGAGAGTGCCGCCGCCCATCTTTGCGTCGGACCACCAGTCCCAACCGCGATCCGCGATGCCCCGATAGTCGGAACGAAACACGTAGTTGCAGTGACGAACAGTTCCGATCGCGCCCGTTTGCAACATGCCGCGCATCGTGCGCCGGCTGTTCAGGAAGCGCAGCTCGTGATCGATCAACGCGAGCACGTTTGCCGAACGCGCTTTCTCGAGCATGCGCTTCGCCTGGCCGGCGTCAATGGCCATCGGTTTTTCGCAAAGCACCGCTTTACCATGCTCGAGCGCGGCGAGCGTGATCTCCATGTGCGTCGCCGGCGGACTGACGACGCTGACGAGATCGACGTCGTGGTGTGCGACTAACTCCTGCCAGTCCGCAGCCACGTGTTCGATGCCAAACTCCTTCGCGACTTCCGCGGCACGCTCCCGGTGGCGGCTCGCAATCGCCACCACCTTTGCGCCCATGCAATCGCGAAAACCCGGGATCTGAGTCGTGCGGGCAAACCCGGCCCCGACAATTCCGATTCGTACCGGCATGGTCTTCATGGCGCTAATACTTACCACAAGTTAGCCACAGATTTCACGGACAAAGCTAAAGGATTTAATTGTCGCGGCCGGCGAGTTTGGCGATCATGACGACGAGTTGGCCCGCGCCGATCGGTTTGGCGATGTGCATTTGATAACCGGCGGCGAGGGCGTGTTTGCGATCTTCATCGCGCGCGTAAGCAGTCAACGCCGCGGCCGGCGTGGCGCCGCCTTCGTCATACGGCAGCGATCTAACGCGCTTGATAAAACTGTAGCCATCTTCATCCGGCATTCCGATGTCACTGAGGATGACGTGCGGGCGCCAGGCCGCCAACTCCGTCAGCGCCTCACGCGTGTTCGTACAGGTCTTTACTTCGGCGCCGGTGCGCTCGACGACCGTGCTGATGATCTGCCGCGTCTCGAATTCGTCGTCGACGAGCAGCACACGCAAACCGTCAAGCGATCGCAATTCGCTCGCATGAATCTCACCGCTGTGCAGCGCGATCGGCTCTGCGCGCTCCGTCAACAAGGGAAACGACGCGGAAAAGGTCGCGCCTTTACCGGCGCCGTCGCTGTGCGCCGAGACAGTCCCGCCATGTAACTCGACGAGATGCCGAACGATCGCCAGGCCCAAACCCAAACCACCAAAACTTCGCGTCGTCGAACTATCAGCCTGGCGAAAACGATCGAACACGCGCGGCAGAAACTCCGCATCGATCCCCTGGCCCGTATCGCTGACCGTGACGGTCGCGTTCGCGTCGTCCTGTTGCACGCGAATGTGAATTTTGCCGTCGTGCGGCGTGAACTTCACCGCGTTGGATAAAAGATTCCAGATGATCTGTTGCAGCCGGGCGGAGTCAGCGGAGATCGCGCCCAAGCCGGGCTGGGCCCAGTAGTCAAGCGTAATTCCCTTCGCATCGGCGGCGGGTTGCACGACGTTGATGGCCGCGCGCGCGACGGAACCAATGTCGAGTGGTCGCACGTCGAGATGCAACTTGCCGGAGACGATGCGGGACACGTCGAGCAGGTCATCGATCAGTTGGGCCTGCACGCGCGCATTGCGATCGATCGCGTCGAGTCCCTGCTTCAAAACTTTTTCATCGCGGCGCGCTTCGCGCAGCACGCTGGACCAACCGAGTAGCGACGTCAGCGGCGTGCGCAGTTCGTGCGAAAGCGTGGCTAAAAATTCGTCCTTGATACGATTCGCAGCCTCGGCTTCGGCGCGTGCGCGCTCGGCGCGAAGTAACAATTGTTCGCGCGCTTCTTCCGAACGTTGCAGCTCGCCGATGTAACGCGAGAGCTCCTGCACGTGCAGGCGCGCGGCTTCTGTTTGCGCTTCCGAAGCCTCGATGTTCTTGAGATATGTTTGATAGGTGAAGCAGATGATCAGGATGATCGGGACCGTGGCTACGACGGCGTAGAACGTGTAAGTCCGGATCATGATGGCAATGATGCCGGCCGCGGACGCGCCGGCGAAGTAAGTGACGGAAGTCCAAAGGTAATACGTGCGCCAGGTATACCAGACGGATTCCTTGATCTTCGAAGCTTTCTCGACGGCGATCAGCGTCGTGTTGGCGACGTATTGGACCAGCGCCATCGTGCAAATCGCGCCGAAGAAAGTCCCGTTGAAACCTTTATCGACGATGTGCACCGGACTACCGACAGTCCGGCTCAGCACGGCGACAGTAAAGAAAGTCGAAGTGGCGAGAATGGCGGAGTTGAACAGGATCGTGCGCGGACGTTTGCTGATAATCAACGTCGCGGCAATGCCTTCGAGTGCGGACATGAGAATCGCCGCGGCGCCGCCGAAGAGCCACATCGTCAGGAAGACAAACGTATCGGCAACGGTGATGCGTCCGCTCACGCGCGGGATCCTGATCGCCACGAGAGAACTGGCCATCACCATCAGGCAGAGAAAAAAGAAACGCGCGTCGAGATCGCGAAACGGCAGCGCGTAGAGCGAGGCGAGTACGATGGCCGCGCCCGCCGTCACCAGAGACCACATGTACACACTACCGAAGCTATCTCGATTTACATCTACTCGTGCCGCACTCATAGGTTCCTCGTGAGCAAGTGATCACACATTGACTTTGGTTTGGCTCTCGGATGCGAGCCGCAAAAAACCGCAATGCGAGTGAATGTGCGGTTGGGAGAAAATGCCGGGATTAATAATCCAGGCAATCAGAACCATCGTCCGATGTTGCCGGCATCATCGAACTGTCGTCGCCGTTCATCATTGCTGATTGGGCGGTGGCGACGAAATCGCCCGTGATTACACCGTCACCGGTGATCACGCCGTCGCCGGTAATTACGCCGTCGCCGGTGATCACACCGTCACTTACTAAACTACCTTCGGAGAGCAGATTTTGGAACAACAAACTTACCGCGAGGAACGAGGCGCCGTCGCCGGTGATGACTCCGTTGCTCGTCAGAATCTGGTCGCCGGTAATCACACCGTCTGAATAATACGCCGAATCGAGTAAGAGAACACCATCGCCCGTGATCACGCCGCTGCCGAGCAGGTTACCGAGCCCGTACACGAGTTGAAAGCGAGTGATTAGATCCGAGCCCGTAACGTAAGTGTGATTGAACACGAGGCCACGCGACCAGGTGAAAGTCTGATTCGCGATCGTGGTCTGGGCCTCCGGTGGTTCGCCGGTCAGTAACGGTGCACCAACCGCCGTCGAAGACGAAAGATCGTTTCGCACCAACTGGGCCATACGCACCGCGCCGTCGATGTTCAATTGTCCGGCGCCCTGCTCGAGCATGTTGAAACCCGCCAGAGGTTGTGCGGTGTACATCAACAAAGCCTTCACGAGATTCGGCGTCAGACTCGGATTCGCCTGCAACATCAACGCTGCCGCGCCGGCTGCGACTGGCGTGGCCATCGACGTGCCGCTCAAAAACATCATCTTCCGATGATCGGAACCGCTAACACCGGCGTCGAGAGACGGCGTGTGCGTCACGAGATAATTATGGACCGCTTCCGCTTCGATCAGTTTGTTACCCGGCGCGACGATGTCCGGCTTGATGATGTTGTCGTAGTGATTGACGCCGTCGTCGTCAGTCGTAAAGCTTCGGGTTGGACCACGCGAGCTGTAGGTCGCGATGCCGTCATCGTCGCGCGCGTCAGTGCCGAAGGTGTTCGTTGCGCCGACCGTGATCGCGGACGGCTCGTTGCCGGGCGAATGGATGTGACCGTAGAGCTTGTTTCCGTCGTCGTCCTTGCCATTGTTTCCCGCGGCCGCGAAAACAACCACGCCCGCGTCAACCAAACGGCGCACCGCGCGACAGATCGGATCGTCGCGATACGAATCAACCGCCGGCATGCCGAGACTCATGTTCACCACGCGGATGTTGTAAGCGGAGCGATTAGCGGCGACCCAATCGAGTGCGCGCAGCACTTGCGCGGTCGAGCCGATTCCCTGCGAGTTCAGCACGCGCAGATTGATCAGGTTTGCGTTTGGTGCGATGCCGGTGTACTGCGCATTCGAGATACGGCCGTTTCCGGCGGCGAGCGCAGCGACATGTGTTCCGTGTCCGTATGGATCGTCGGTGCGGCCTTCGCCAGTGAAATCTTCGCTGTAGACTACGCGCACTGAATTGGAGCGATTGAGAAATGAGCGATGGTTCGGATCGATGCCGGAGTCGATGATCGCGATGCCGATGCCCGATCCGTCGAGTGAACTGCTGGTGCTGTTGCTGGTAGCGCGGACCTGATCGGCGCCCGTCGTTAATGAAAGGTGGCCCATCGGGCGCGCCTCTCTACTGAGCGAAACGTAAGCGACGTCATTGCGCGACGCGAGCGTGAGCGCAGCCTGCGCCGGGAGGGTGACGATGCGTGTCTGGAAGAGTTTGAGTTTACGGATATTGCTGCCGGTGAATTCGAGCGTGCTGTCGAGCGAAACCTCCGGCTGATTCACGGGTTGAATGATGACGCGAACCAAGTCGCCGCCGCGGCCCTGCTCAACCTTTTTGGCGATGTCCCGCGAGATCTTCTTTTTCTGCGGGTAACCGGACGTGCCTTCGGCCCGGGTCCTTCTTTCCGGCAAGAAGAACGGTGAAATCAGGAGCGTAAGGACTCCACTGCACAGGATCAGGTAAACAAAACGCTTCATTCCTGGAACTCCGGTAAAACCGTGGGGAGGTTTCACTGCAAAGGCAACGTTAAAACGTTGAGGGCAAGCTCACGGCATTTCTGCCTCGTCGGGGAGATTTGTCGGGGAAAAGAAGTCTAGCAGACGGTAAAAAGAGGTTCAACACACTAATTGTGAACGTTTTGTGTCGGAAAACACGAGCCAACAAGGGCGGACAACTTGAAATGAATCAGGCTTTCGGTACATAACCAGTGAACACGCAGCCCAGGTCAATGCCGGTTTCTTGTTTCCACGGAACCGTTTCCTCGACTTTCAAGCATCGTTCTTAGCAGCTTCCTGCAATAACGAATTAGGAGAACACTCCATGACTGACAATAACAACAACGGCGGCCGCGAAATCGCGGTCACCGAACCCCCCAAACAGAAATGGACGGTCATGGTCTATTTGGCGGGTGACAACAACCTAACTGCTAACTGCATTAGCGTGCTGCAACAACTGGAAGCCGTTAAGTACAACGACTCCGTGTGTGTGCTGGCATGCTTCGATTCCAACACTCCCTGGCCCAAAGGCTCTCGTTATCTCGCGGTCAATTGCCGTCGCCGCAAGACTAACAACGGCCTCGACTGGGAAATTCACAATGACCTGATTCCACCCGACGAGCGGGGTCATGCTTTCCAGCCGCCGAGTTTCTGTGACGGCGCCCCCGCGATTAACGACGGCCAGCGCATGAAACGGCCCGAGGTGGCGGAAGGCCTCAGACGTTTTCTGGATTGGGCGATGAACCACAACGCGAAGTCGGAGAGAACCATGTTGATTCTCTACGGCCACGGCCCGGTCGTCGCCGGCCAGTCGTTTCTCGCCCGCGATAATCCGCCGAGTTCGTTACTGCTGGGCGACTTGAAAAAGATTCTGGCGGAGTACTTCACGCCGGAAGCCAAACTCGACATTCTGGCTTGCCAAAACTGCGTCATGAACGGCATCGAGACCGCGTACGAAGTGCGCGATCAGGTCAAGTACATGATCGGGTCGCAAGGGCTCGTGCTGGCTACCGGCTGGCCGTATGAAAAGATCATTAGCGCGATCGTCGAGAAACCCGATGCGCCGACTGAAGAGATCGCGACCAAGTTGCTCAAAGCCTGCGCCAAGAATCTGATCGACTTCTCCGTAATGGATCGTTCGTCGGAACAGTCGCTCTGTAACGTGGACCGGTTGCTGCACGGGCGCGCCGAAAACGGCACGAACATCGTCAAAGCGGTGTATCGTCTCGTATATGCGTTGAAAAAAGGATTGCAGTTTCATCGGAACAGAGCACATGGCCTCAGGTTTCCGGAAATCTGCGACGCGATCAAACTCGCGCGGCTGGAATCGCAATCTTACTGGGGCGAGATCTTCACCGACCTCTACGATTTTTGCGAACGGCTGTTAAAGAAGTGCAACGAAGCCGTCGTTCTCCAGAGCAGGTTGCTCAAAACGATGGGATATGATGGCGAGGCATCAGCCAGGTTCAAGCAAACGGAACTGCTGGCGATCCTCCGCGAGATCATCAAGGCCTCTATCAACGTGATGGAAGAGATCGCGGGCACCAAAAAGCGGAAAGACAAACCGGAAACGGTGGGTATTGTGGAACAGTCGTACTATATCGGTTCCGAACTTCAGTACTCGCACGGCTTGTCCATCTTCTTTCCGTGGACGCTGCCGACCGAGCCGTACTTTTTCACGAAGAGCGGTAACGAGTGGGTGTTGCGGACGGCGTTTGAGACGTACTGCGAATACGATTTCGCCGAGGAGTCGAAGTGGTCGGAGTTTCTCGAGGCGTTCTTCAAGGCGACTTTGAGAAAGGTTCGCCGTTCGGAGCGCGAGTTCTATTTGCGTCCGAACGGAAACCTCGACGAGGGTCTCGTTGCCGAGCACATTCACGCGCCTTCCGAGGTGTTGGCGATCGACTTGCAGAAGTCGAGTTCTGACACCGGAAAGTCGGACCCCGAAGTCTGGTCAACGGTTAAGAACTATCCGCGCCGGAACTATCTGTCGCCGACCGATTGTGCGCGTAAACTGGAGCGGGCCGGACGAAAGAAAGTCGGCTGTCAAGAATTTCAGCTGCCCAACCAACCGCCGGTTTCTTATCTGGGCTGGAACATTTCCGGTTTGGTAGCGGAGGTCATCGGCGCCGTGAAACCCGTAACGCCTGGTCCAAATGGTGGACACCGGGAAGAGACAACAGCGGCGACGACGAGCAGCGTATCGTCCGAGATTAGCGTTGCGACTCCAGCGCCCGTGACCGCCGCAGCGCCCGCGGCTGCGACGGCTCCGGCACCGGTTGCTGCTGTTCCGAACGCGGCTGCTGGTCCAATGCCCACGGGCAAAGGAATGCCGCGTCCAGACAAGTAATCAGAGACCAAAATGAAGAAGCGCCCTCTATTCTTCTGTTGTCTCCTGCTGCTCATTCTCAATTTCTCCCGCACTGCGATTCCGGTCCAAAGCCAGGACGCACCGCCTGCGACGACCCTCCAGTCGCGAAAGCAGGAGCTGGCGGACCGGATCGCTGAGCGAGAGCAATTGTTGATTACCGGGGATGCGCTTGCGTTGGTCCAGGTGCGGAACCGGATCACGGAGCTTGAGCTGCAACTATTCGATCTCGACGCCGCACTCGTCGAGTCGCAGGCCTCACTCGACCTTGCACGACAATTCGCGGGGACGAGCAACGCCACGGTGCTCGCCGACACGCTCAATCTCGCCGCTGACGCGCACATTCATCACGCGGACAACGACGCCGCGATCGCGTTGCTGAACGAAGCGCTCAACCTGTCTCGCTCGCTCGGCCATCGCCGCGGTGAAGCACAGGCTTATGCACTGCTCGGCGCCGTCCAGTACGAACTCAACGATCCAGCCTCAGCTAGCAATTACAACCAGGCGCTGCAAATCTGGCGTGAGCTGAACGACAAACGCGGTGAGGCGCAAACGCTGGCCTCGCAAGGTTTGAATTACCTCCTCGACGACAAAGCCGTAGAAGCTACTGCCAACTTAAAAGACGCTGAAGCGATCTGGCGCTCGTTGAACGACCGCACTGAACTTGCCAATACGCTCCTTCATCAAGGTTTCCTCGCGATCAGACTGGGCCAGTGGCAAGCGGCACTGGCTTTCCTCAACGAAGCCGACACGCTCGTCAACGACAAAGACGCCGAGCCGTTTACCGCGGGAAAGATCGCGACCAGCTTTGGTGAAGTTTATGAAGCTTACGGTCAACTCGACACCGCACTCAATTATTTCCGCGAAGCGCTGACGCGTTATCGCGACGGGGCTCACGACAAACGAGCGACGATCGATCTCAGTAACAAGGTCGCCCGAGTGTTGGCGCGGCAGAACCATTACGTGGAAGCCGCGGATCAGATCCAGCAGGCGCTGAGTCTGGCGGTCGAGACAAAGAACCCGCTCACTATCGGCTTGTGTCACGAAGATCTCGGCCGCGTTTGGCTGGAAGCCGGCTCTTACGATCCCGCGCGTAATGAGTTTCGTTCGGCAATCGAATACTACAGCCAGCGTCCCGACGAGCAAGTCAGAGCACGGGCGCAAATCTATCTGGCCCAAACCGAGCAGTTGCTTGGTAACCTGCCGCAGGCCGACGCCATTTACCAGGAGGCGCTCCGTTATTTCGAAAAGAAACCGAACTACACCCAGGAAGCGGCGTTGCGTTTCGGCCTGGGCAAACTGGCGATGCAGCAGGGGCAGTTCGATAAAGCCAAAGGCAACCTCGAGCGCTCGATCGAGTTGACGGAACAACTGCGTGAGAACGCGTGGAGCAAGGACTTGCGCAGCTCGTTTGTCGCTTCGGTTTACGATCGTTATCAGGCTTACGTGGAACTGTTGATGACGCGCAACGCGAAACAGCGCGATCAGGCGCTGGAGATTCGCGCGTTCGAAATGAGCGAGTCGGGCCGCGCGCGTGCACTGATCGATTCGCTGCACGACTTGCGCGAGTTGCGGCAACCCAGCGATCCCGCACTGCTGGCTGAAGAAAAGAAGTTACAGGTAAACGAGCAACAGCTCATCGACGAACGCGCGAGTTTGATGAGCCAGGGCGGCAGCGACGCGGAGAAAACGCGGATCGATCAGGAGTTGACGAAAGTACATTCGAACAACGAAGCACTGCGAGCACGAATCAACAGCAACGCGCGTTTCGATTACCTCCTGCAGCCGAATCCGCTCCGTTACGAAGACATCCGAAAAGAACTGACGAACGAACAGACATCTTTGCTGTCATATTCGCTCGGCACGCAGAAGAGTTTTGCCTGGCTCGTGACGAAGGACGGTTTGCAGAGTTTTGAATTGCCGGGCAAACAGTCGATCGAAAAAGCCTCGCAGGAACTGCTGAATTCGCTCACGGCTCCTGCTAATGACGACGCGGAGCGCGCGCGCTTGCAAACGTCGATCGATGAGGTCAGCCGGGCGGTGCTTCAACCGCTTGCAGAAAAGTTGCCAACGTCGCGTCTGATCGTCGTCGCCGACGGCATCCTGCAATACGTTCCGTTTCAAATACTGAAACCTTCAGCGACAAACGATGAGCCGCTGATCTCGCGAGTCGAGATCGTTGAGGCGCCATCGGCGTCAGCGCTCGCGCTCGTGCGCCGGCAACATTCGAGCGTACAGCCCGGCAGCAAACTGGTGGTCGGGTTTGGCGACGCTGTCTTCTCGGCCGACTACCCGCAAACCGGATCGAGCACGCGAAGTGTCGACGAATCCGCCCAGACACGGTCGGAAGAGGGCTCCAAACTCAGCCGCTTGCCGCGTCTCTTCAACGCTAAACGCGAACTTCTCGCGATCGCTGAACTGGCCGGCAGCGACTCGTCTTTCTTCGAGGAGTACAACGCGACTCGCGATAATCTGCTCAAGCTCAACTTGAGCCAGTATCGGATCCTGCACGTCGTCACGCACGGCTTGATGGACACGCAGCACCCGGAGTTGTCGGGCCTGGTGCTTTCGCTCGTCGACGCGGACAAAAAACCGATTTCCGGTTTTGTGAGTCTTGCCGACATTTACAAACTGCGCGCGCCGGAGCTCGTGGTGCTCAGCGCGTGTTTCACGGCTCTTGGCAAGAAGCAGGACGGTGAAGGATTGATTGGCGTTACGCGCGGTTTCATGTATGCCGGCGCATCGGGCGTGGTCGCGAGTTTGTGGCAGGTCGACGATCGCGCGACGGCGGAGTTGATGAAGCACTTTTACGCGAACATGCTGCAACGCGGCCTCGGACCAGCCGCAGCTTTACGCGCGGCGCAGAACGAGATTCGTTCGCAGCCGCAGTGGAGTTCGCCTTACTACTGGGCCGGCTTCACGTTTCAAGGCGATTACGACCTGAGCATTCAAGGCGTGCCGCCGAACAACTTGCACAACTACCAGCGTCTCATTGCTGGTGGTCCAATCCTCATTCTCTTGCTGGCTGTTGGTTGCTGGTGGTACCTGCGCCGCCACGCCTCACGCGCGACGCGCTAGCTACTCCACATTAAAAGGATACGCGAGCTGCTGTACGTTACCGTTTGGAGTCGTGGCGGTGAGTTCGAGTGTGTACCAGCCGGAGGGGAGTTGCTTGCGGGGAATCGAAACCGTAACCGATTCCGGATCAGAGGCGACAATGTCGACGTTGTTAGTGTTAACGCGATCGTCGAGCAAGGCTGTGTAGCGAGTGTTTGCGGGAGCGGGTTTGGGGAGTTGCAAGCGAAGTTTTAGCTGCGTCGTGTTGGCCGGTATCTGGATCGTCGGTGGCGGAGGACCTTCTTCACCGCCACGCTTTACAGTTACCCTGGTCAGTGTCGCCTCGACGACCTGTCCTCGAGATTGAGACGTCAAGCGGATGGCGATGAACCCGGCCATTAAGACGAGCAGAACTGAAGCGGCGATACCGAACGCCCACGGCTGTACAGTAGCGAACTGCTGAATACGTTCAAAGAATTTCGGTCTCGGCAGGGGTGCCGGCACATGAACCGGACGCCGTTGCCGCTGCGCCATGTGGTCCATAGTCGACGCGAACATGTAACGCTGTCTGCCTTCGGCGGACGCGAGGTAGTGACTTTCAAACCACTCTTGTTCGGTATGACCAAGATCACCGGCACGGTACTCTTCAACCAGCTCATCCTTCGACGCTTCAAACTCATCGAAGAGTTCGTCTTCAACCATCAACCGCTCGTCTATCTTCTCCTGCTCTGCTTCGCTGAGCTTTCCGAGAAGATACTGCCTGATCTGTTCCTGATCATGGGTATTAAGAGCCATTAGCACTGATTACTTTCCGGCCGCTGGGGAGCCCTTCCATCCTGTATGGCTCGGGCGGCCAAAGCATTTCACCTGTCCAGCTGCTCGACACACTCCTCGATACAGGGCCGCAGCCGTGCCTGGAGGTGGCAAATCCGTATTCTAAGAGCGTTCAAAGTGATGCCCAATTCCTGCGCGATTTGCTTCCGGTTTTCGATGCGCGCCTGCCCCTCGCCTTCGTGATAACGGACCACCATCTTCGCTTCCTCCGGCGTGGTTACCGTCTGCAAACATTTTTCGAGACAGTTGCAGCGCTCTTCGAGCTCGGTATTGTCGGGTGGCGTAGGCGGTTTAGGCGGAGTCCTCGGCTTTGTTCGTTCCTGATAGATCTTCTTGGCGACACCGTAAAAGAAGAGAGCAGGATCGCCACGAAATGTCTCCCGCAGCCAGTCGATTTTCGACGCCACTACATTGACCGTTTCATCGGCCAGCTCTTCGGCGTCGAAACAACCCTTCGCGGTAAAGATCCGCACGAGTCGAGAGTAGATCTGCTGATACTTTTCTACGGCTTTATTGCGGTCGGAATCCAGCCAGGCCAGCAGCTTTTCGAAAGCTTCCTGACTTGGTGGCTCTCTCTTGCTCATCTGTTGCGACAGTTGAGCAGAGCGGGAGTGGAGACGAGCAGCGACATGGACGGGGGCCGATTAAGGAATCGAATGTCGCAGGGAGTCTCTCACAGGAGACTTTTATCCTCAAGCGAAATGGAACGATCAATTCGTCGCGACTTTGTCTTTTGCTTGCAGGGTTAAATATTGAAGTTGGCGGTACTGAATGTGCCGCGACGGGCTCTCTACGAACACGAAATAAACTCCCGTTTCGGGCACATTGACGTTGACTTCGTAGACGCGTTGCACCACGCGGTCGGTCAGTGAAACAACTGCGCAAACTGCTGTAGCTCGGCGAGGTTCAGATCGGAAACAGCCCAGTAAGTCATGCCGCCGTTCGACCAGCGAATGACGTTGTAACCCTGTCGCTCCAATGCTTTTTCATTCGTTGCGGGCGTCGCGGTCGCAGGCCAGACAAACAAGTTAATGGGATGTTGCCGCCGTTGGTAAACGAGGGCCGCAACCGGACGATTGCCGATGTAGTCGAGCCGGCCGCCGATCAAGACAAA